>Ga0302114_10002537_pt1 | contig 11690 bp, 12 predicted proteins | sample AG5_Surface_MG_FD_203107 | JGI IMG/M metagenome (GOLD analysis project Ga0302114, IMG submission 203107) | Marine microbial communities from Western Arctic Ocean, Canada - AG5_Surface | ecosystem: Environmental > Aquatic > Marine > Oceanic | place: Canada: Western Arctic Ocean | collected...
AGCCCCCCCTCGCTCCCACTCGCCTGCGCGACCATCGCCGCACTAACAGGAACATTACAGCTCCCCGCCCCCAGACCCCGCTCAGCTGAGACGACCTTGACCTTGAACGCTGTTGGGACGATTGCTTGGACCTGCGAGAAGGAGAATTTGAGTTAGTTAGGGTTTGGAATTGTGTACGGGGGGGACGATAAAAACTAAAAAAAAAGGGCGAAATCACTAAAACGACCGTAACTCCAACTCTCAGAATCCTAAGTTCGACCAGACGCATCTTTTTGGAGCGAGATTGTTGTTCATGGACGGTCCAAAACACGCCATCTGCACTTCATGTGAAGGCTCAAAAAAGGCAAAAAAAAGGCACACAGAATCGACACCAACTCCGACGCACAATGCCTTTAGACGCTCAGAATTGGAAATGCTCGGTGCCTAGTTCGGCCAGACGCATCTTTTTGGAGCGAGATTGTTGTTCAGGGACAGTCCGAAACACGCCATTGCTCTCACCTCCTTCTGCAGCCGTTGAACCAACCCCGGAATCCTCGAGCTCCCCCCCGTAAGAATAATGTTCTGGCACAACGTCTTCCGAAGAGTTGGGTCGCAGGCTGTTAGGGCGGAGTGGATTAGTGCTGGGAGGGTTTGGCCGTTCATTACGCCCGGGTGAATATTGCTGTCTAGGTCGTTGTCAGTCTCCATGGCATTGCTGTCGCTGTACTCCTTGACCGAGTTGAGGTCGAACTCCTCGAAGAAGACCTCCCCTCCCATCACTGAGACCGCAAGGCCCTCTTCGTCCATTTTTACCCGGGTCCCGTCCGGAAGCTCGAAGCCGCAGTCGGTCTGCAAATTGTGGTGAGTTAGTGTGGAAGGGTATGTTGTTAATGTCAACAAATAAAACAAATGGTTTTTTCATCAAACCACCAACACATAAATCTCACCTCCCCCTGCTTCAACACCTCCCTCTGTTCCTCCCACGCCCGATGACTCGTACTCGTAACCGTCCCATTGCTATTAACAACCGGCTGCCCAACCCACCATTTGGTCGCATTACTCCCATCCCTAGCAACAATACTAGCACTCTCCCTCCGATCAACCTGCCCGAGCGTAGGCAAACACCGCAGCCAGGTCTTCTTTAGAGATGGGAGGAGAGTGGGGTGGAGGGGGTGGAGCGTTGGGAGGGTTGTGAGGGAGAGGGAGGAGAGAATTCTGCGTGATATTGATGACCCGGATATTGACGCGGAGGTTCGGACGCCGGATTTTAGGACTATGCCGTCGTAGACGGGTGCGACGCCTGTTCCGCCTGTTTGTTGTGCGCGTGTGTGTGTTAGCGTGGTGCGTGGTGCGTATGCAATGCGATGCAATAGCCTCCTCAGCTGCAATGGCAATGGCAATGGCAATGGCCTCATTCAGCTGTCAGCTCACCTTCCCCAACATCAACAACCAGCGCAGTCGGCTTCCCCAACGAAAACGCACTCAAGGCGTACCCTGGCGTAACATAAACCGCGTCCGTAATTCCGTCTGACCCCAGGCTCGTGCTAGGGGTAGTAGATGTCGTGGATGTGGTCCGAGAGTCGACGCCATCGACCTCCTCCTCATTGCCACCTCCTTGCCCTCCATGCCCTCCTCCCTCGAATATTTGCTCGAGGAGGTTTCGGACAGTTGCCCGACGGCGGGCGTCACCCCCCCCTCCACCACCACCACCACCACCACCCTCCGCCCCCCCCGTTCCGCTGCTGTGACCCCAGGCAACGCCCCCCATCCTCGAGTCCTGACTAACGACCATAAGCGGCGGTCTGAATCCCGCTCGACTCCCAAACCCTGCTTTCGCCTTCCCGCTGCCGTCTTTCTCCTTGGCAGCTTTTATCGAGTACTGCTCGGTCGGCACGCACCTCGAGACCCCTTCCCGAAGCAAGCTCCCAACGTGGTCCCAGTCGGACACGACTGGGTCCCCCCCCCCGAACTCATTATTCTCCCCTCCTGGATGAGTGAATATGGGGCGGTGAACTCTCGTGTCAGTGTCGCGAGGGTGGCAGTAGCCGCCACCGCCACCGCCGGTGGAAACCGTTGAGGAGGGAAGGGTGTGGGAGGGCGAATCGAGGCCGCCGTAGCCAAAGTGGGAGGAGGTCGTTCCCAGATCAATTATCAAGGATCCGGTCTCGTCGCCACAGAACATGGTTATGGCTGGCTATGGCTGGCTATGGCTGGGAGGGTGTGGTTGTGTGTGGGGTGAGAGTTTGTGTACACTGCTTGATATTAAATTTTATACGCTATCCTTTGGAGCCAAATAGCTTGTGTCGTCCTGGTGTCGAAATCACAAATGCAAATCGCAAAAGAGATGGCTGGCGGCCTCACCGCCGGAGTGGTTGGCACAACGATAGGATACCCTCTCGATCTTGTAAAGACTCGAATGCAAACAAACCCAACAACCTTCAAGAACAAGAACTTCCTCTCCTCAGTTCTGAACATCTCCAAATCGGAGGGCTTCGCCTCTCTATACAAGGGAGTTGCTGCCCCCCTCCTCTCTCTGAGCATTCTCAACACGGTGAACTTTGCGAGTTACATGTCGTTTCGAAGGCTGCTTCTCCCCGGGGTAGACAACGACGCAAACCTCGCCGGTTGGGACGAGCGTATCTTCTTCGCGGGGTGCATGGTCGCCCCCGTCACGGCAATTATAAGCACCCCGGAGCACGTCGTCAAGACTCAGATGCAGCTCGACAACAAAGACGGGGGCAAGGGCAAGGGCAAGTACACGAGCAGCATGAACTGCGCGAAAACTCTGGTGAAAGGGCCGGGCGGGTGGAAGAATTTGTACGCCGGGTTCCAGGTCAACGCGTACAGGGAATACGCCTTCTTGGGGACTTACTTTTTTTGCTACGAGGGTTTGAAGAAGACGCTTAGAGACCTTGGGGTGGGGAGAGAGCTCAGCGTTCCGGTGGCGGGGGGGTGCGCGGGGGCTATCGGCTGGACGGTCAGTTTGCCGCTGGATTGCGTCAAGGCCCAAATCATGAGCCAAGACCTTTCTGTGAAGGAATTTGAAAGGCCTCGAATGATCTTTACGCGAGTTCTCGCGGATATCTTGAAGACGAGAGGGGTTGCGAGCTTGTACTCCGGCCTGGCGCCAAGCGTCTTCAGGGCTTTTTTGGTGAGCGGGTCGAGGTTCTCCGCGTACGAGTTTGCGATGAGGATGTTCGATCAAGGGAGGGAATAAAATTAGGAAAATTTTGTCGTGGAGCAGCCCCAGCTTTTAGATCGAGTGTTGGCGAGCTCAAGCTACTGGAACAGCAGGAGAGCTCAAGGCGATCGAACACGCGTGGAAGGTTAAGGGGGCGGAGTGGTGTGTATATTTAAAACTTGAGCGAGATTCGAAGCCAGCCAAGAAGAAGAGCATTGAGATGAGGTCTTCTCTTCGCGGCAGCACAAGAGTCCAATTCACAGTCCGCCGCAGCAGCAGCAGAAGAAGAAGAAGGAAGTGTTTTTGCGACAGTTGAAGTACGAAGAGTTGTGGTGTGGAGAGGGCCGGTACACAAACAACAAACGACTGTCGCAAATTCTCCTCGTCCCCCCTTTTTTGAGTAAGCTGTTAATGTGTTTGTTACTCATGTCTTTTGTTTTGTGCATATCTCGTTCAATTTAACCCCCCCCCTCTCTCTCCAAACCCTATTTGGAAGTAACAATCCACTGCAGCCAGGCCTCCAGAATCCTAAAAGGTATCAGAAGGATGTTCAACGGAAAAGGCAGGCTGAAACCCCTGAAAATTTGGAAGGACGCGCCAAAGAACGCAAACGTCCAGCCCAAAATCTCGTCCAAGTACGTCTCGTCCTCGTCCAGTTTTATGACGCCCTTCTTGTTCAAAAACCGCAGAATCCCGCGGGAGAACAGCAGCCCTCCTCGGATCGCGCACTGCACGCTGGAAATGATGCTCTGAACATACCACGCTATGGAAACTGCAACGAGTTTGCACGCGTAGTTGATGCCGTAAGGGATCCACTTGTGGTGTTCCGTCGCCACCACCTTGGCGAGCACCGGTGTCGCCCAGATGGAGACGGGCTTCCTAAGCGCCGAGCCGATGCTCACGCCGAGCGCAACAGTCCGAGCGTACTTGAACTTGAGGGTCGCAATCACACCGATGAAACCCTGGTAGATGCCACCTACGGCCACCTCGAACTTCTGAGGGTCACAGACCCGGAAGGCGAGGTTCATCTTCCTCTTCACCAACGCTTTGGGGTCGCCAATCTCGTCCACATCGGCAACGCCATTGTTGTCGTCGTCCTTCTTGTCGTCGACGACGGAAGCCCTGAGCCGAGCGAAGCGAATTGAGTGGGTTAGTTAGTTAGTTCAGTAGTGGATGGATGTAGGTGGATGTAGCCATTTTGCGCTCACCTTCGGTACGTGTTGTACTCGCTGCGCCGCAAGAGAGGGTAAGGTTAGGAGTGGCCGTACACTAGTCGCCGCTCGCTCGATCGCCGCTCGCTCGCTCACCTCTTCAAATCCCCAAGGGCACACCTCGTCTGATCCCACCCGCTGATCTTGAACGCCTCGTACGCCGCAATGCTCAGCGGGAAAGTTCCCCCGAAGAAGCAGAGCACAATCCCCCAAACAGCAACCAGCAAGTCCATGGGAAGCGTCTCGTTCAGCTTCAAGCAGAAATCGTAGGCCTTGACGGCGTACGGGTACGCAAGCATCACATAGTACATGATCGCCATGATCACTGGCACGGACTTGGTGATTAAGGGGGCAGCCCAGGAGGGCGCTAAATTCTCGCCTTCAGATGCAAGTTTTGTGAGCATACGGTTGATGCGGTCCTGGTTGCGCCGGAACTCGGTGTTGTTCGAAGGGGAAGCGAGAGGGTTACCCTTGGGGTAGGCCTCTGCAAAATTCTGCGCCAAGCGAAATAGAATTAGAGGGAGTTGTGATTTAGTTTTGTGGTTGCCTTCTCACTAACCTTCGGATTGACTATATCCACATCATCTTCATCCATCTGCAATTTTGAGGGGGTCTTCTTACTAGACGGGGTTGCGGGGGAGGTGGGAGTTTGAACGGATTTAGGCGAGAAGGAGAAACCCATACTGAGAATAGAGGTGTTAGAATTCTTGTTTGTAAAGAGTCGGTGAATGGGACCGAACTGAAATCAAATCTTTGTGCTGTCATCTCTCAGAAAGATAAATAGGTATGGGAACTTGAAATCAGTGTCTTCGATACTGCAGAACTAACCACTCACACTCACGTTTAAAAATTTAAATTTTATTCCAAAAGAAGGGAAATTGCGATTTTGAGGAACTTCGGGGACCAGGTCGGAGCCTGATTCAAAGAGGGAGCGGGAGAGAGATTTGAGGCGATTATTCACAATGAGACGATTATCAAAGACCAACAATCCTTCGTTATTTCTTAATTTGTTCAGGGTTGGGCTCGATCTCACGACTGGAATTCTGATCTGTGTTGGCTGTGCCAGTCTGTACACCACTGGTCCGTTTTGGAATAATGCCAAGTTCAAAAAGGTCAATGAGGACAGGAAAAAACCACCAGAGTCTTAGAAAATCTTAGGAATAGCATTGAGGGATTGAGGGAGACACAGCTATATGCATGCATTCCGAGTGTTGTAATGCTTGGATAACACAAATCTATATTCCTGTTCAAAAACTACTTTTCCCCTATCCTCTACCCGGGGAAAGCGGACTAGCGAGCCCCGGCATCTTCACATTCTCCGTCTCCGGCACTCTCCCCTTATCCCCAAACCTCTTCCTCGCTTCGGCAAACTCCTCCGCTGAGACGCTCTGATCGTTGAAGAACCCCTGGTCTGACTCGTCCTCGATCACCCAGTTTACGCGGACGCTTAGAATGAGCTTGTTGCTACCACCCGTTCCCGTTCCCGTTCCCATTCCCATTCCGCCGTCTCTAAGCTCCTCGACCAGCCCTGCGAGCTTGCGGAGGTCGGTCACTGACCGGGGCTTCGGACCGTAACCGTCCTTTAAGTCGTAGCTTGCGAATGCGAGCTGTTGAGTGTGGAATTAGGGCTTGTTTTTTTTAAATTTTTTTTTAATACATTTCTTTTCTCCACTTTCGCTCACCTTCGGAGGAATCAAAATCTCCCTAACGTCCCCCTCCCTCGCTCCCACCAACCCCAGATCGAACCCCGGCAACGAGTTCCCCGACCCGAACGTGAGCACGTAAGTCTCCGCGCCGTTCTCCCGATCGCCACTGTCGTCCTCCTTCGCCGAAAACGGCGGTGGGAGTAGCGGTTTGCTGTAGTACGTGAAGTCGCTGCTGCCGCCGCCCCCCAAATCAAACTTGCCCTTCTTGACGCCGTGGGTCGGGGACCCGGTCTGCTGGGTTGAGTTCTGGAAGACTGTGACGGAAATTAGGAGGGAGTCGTGGGGGAGGCGGGGGTCGGGGATCGTACGTTTTAAGGGGGACGAGGGGGGGGGGGAGGCGGGGCGGGAGTATAACGATCGGATTAGGAGGTTGGGTTCGGTGGAGGGAAAGGGGACGGTGTACTCGATCGAGTCCAGGATCTTTGTCGTTGCTGTTGCCATAGGCTCATCTATTTCTGCCGCAAAAGCGGGAACGGGGTGGTGGGGGTTTGGGGAAAGGAGCGGGAGGGTGGACAGTGCTGCTGTTTGGGAAAGCCACTTCCGACGGGATTGAATATGGCTTTGGGAGAGACTTTGGGAGAGACTTAAGGAAAGCAGGGCCTGCAGCAACTGAAAGAACAAAATTGTTAATCGCATGTTCATATTGTTTGGATATTAATTTAATTTGGAGATGGCTGATGGTTTGTATTTTATGGGGCTAATGGGAGCCAGGATTAAGTTATCATGTACATTTTTGTTGCACTTTTCATTTTTGGGCTTCACTTCACAGATCCAGTCCAGAGTTAAGATTTCAAGATTAACATTTACTCTCCTACTCTTCACTCACAATGCAATTTATGATGTTCGTTTTGTTCATCACGCTAGTGTCGGTCAAATCAGTCACCATTAAAAAGGCAAAGGCAAAGGCAATGCCAGGGTCAAAGGCCAAGGTTCTAGCCAAAATTGTCACAAACCAACTGAAGAGGAACTACGACCACTCCTTGCTGGAATCGCGGTTAGCATTGAGAGTGCCGACGAATGTGGTGTTGCAGCTGGAATCTGCAGCAAAGTATTTGAAGCAGCTAACAACTGTCTCACCATCAGCGACGACGACAACTGCTTTTGCCAGTTGGTTGCTTCCAACGAAGTAGCTGCTATGAACGAGGAAGACTGTATCGTTGAGCTTGAGGCTTTGCCGGGACTTCTCCAGAACCCTGATGATCGAAGGCAACTTTTCCAAGGTGCCTTCCAGCCGTTTGCATGGATACTGATGATACTGTTTCTATATCTTAATAATTTTAATTGGAATTGGTTAATCCATAGCGAGCCAAAGAATTGAAAATAATGAGAGGATTGAATGAAAATAAAAACTGTTGCAGATAATTTCAGAACAATTTTGTATTTTATTTTTTTATCTTGAAAGGGTGAGCCTCGGTGTTGAAAACGTAATCAAACAGGTTAATTCCGTGGTCTGGCTTCTGTATCAAGTACATGTATTTCAAAGTCTCGGCCATCCAAAAAGTTTCCTGCTTGTCGTCGTTCCCCCTGCAGCACTTGTTGTTAACGTTAAAGACGTCCGGGTGCGCCCCGTAGCCCCACTCCGCCTTGCAGTGCTTTTCGAACGCTTCCCACACCTTGAACGCCCGTTCCCTGTACTTCTCGTCCCCCGTTAGCTCGTATAGGATGAAGAAGCTCTCTACGCTCTCCGGCCGGAGGATGTTCCACTTAACCCCGCCGATACCTCTAACGCTCCCGTCGTCGTTGAACATGATGGCCTCCGGAGCGAGCCCTGTCGCGGTCTGTGATTGTTTGTGTATTATTGTGATTGGGTTAGAAAAAACGGGGGAGACCCCCGAAACCCCCCTTATCCGCTGCGCTCGGCTTTCCGCGCTCGGGCTGAAACGACTGAAACTCGTGTTCTTTCTCAAGCAAGAGTCTTCGACCAGGAACTGCACGCAGCTTCGCTCGCAACTCACCTGCTCGTACATCTGCCAGCAGGCGTCCGCCAAATCCTCCGCAAGCTTCAGCATCTCCCCCCCCCCCGCAATGTCCCCCCCACTCCCCCCGTCATCCTCGTGAATAACCCCAAGCGCGAGCAGCCCCGGAACGAAACACGCGAGGTGCTCCATCTTCGCCCCTCCCCCGTTATCCGGCAGGTACCTCAACCCCGAGCTCGTCGTCTTAACAAGCCGGTCCTTCATCCCGTTCACCGCCCTGTTGTACATTTCCAGGAGCGGAACATCCGTGTTTTGGCTCAGCAAAAAGCACTTTAAAAAGTACTCGTACGCCGAGTCGCCGCTCGCGCCCCAGCTGACGACTCCTGACAGCTGCCCCGATGCGGTGTTTACACCAATGGGGAACATCCCCCCCCGATCATTCGCGCTGTCGTGCTGGTGCTTTTCGTAGAGGAAGTCGTGGAACTTCCTGCTCGCGTTTCTGTACTTGTCGTCGCCAGTAAGCTGGGTCAGGAAGTTGAACTCGAGCTGGAGGGTCCCCGCCTCCGCGAGGGTTGTCCCACCCGAACCACCCCCACCGCGAAAGAGCGTCGTCCGAGGGGATGCGATTCCGGTCTTGGTGTCGAAGACGTTCATCAGCCCGTCAGCGAGCTCCCGGGCCCGGGTCAGGAGAATTTCGTCCCCAGACAAATCAAACGCGGCAAGCAGCCCCCCAAGCGCTCTTATGGACGTCTCGAACGTCGATATCTGCCCGTGTTTCGAGTCGTGCCAGTCCAGGTTTTCCCTAACCCACTCAACCCCGTCGTTGAACTCATTTTCCATTCCCATGAGGTAAAGCGTGTCGAGCGAGTCGACGATACTCATCCCCATGCTCCCCCAGCGGTTGTTACCCCGACCGGCTGAGGGGAGGGCCTGCGCCGAGCGAATTCATGCGAAATTGTGCGCGTTTTTATAATAAGGACAAGGACAAAGATAAGGACAGATGACCCGAGCGAGCAAGAGCAAGAATAGTTGAGTAGAATAATGAATAATGCTTTAGTTTAGTAGTGGATGTAGCCAACAGCGCGAGGACAGACGCGCAGCGAGCGAAAAGCGGAAAGCCGAGCGCAGCGGAAAAGGGGGGTTTCGGGGGAGAGAGAGAGAGAGAGAGAGAGAAATTCTCCCCCGACACAAACCCTCCAAATACTTCAGTTTCCGTCACAAGGCTCGCTCGCAGTAATTCGCTCGCTCACCTCATCCATCCCCCAGGCCTTTTGCACGTAGCCGGACCAGGTGTGCTGCATTGAGGCGATGACTGAGGAGGCGCGGCTGGAGGCTTTCGCGTCCAGTGCCAGGCGCTCGGAGCTGCCGGGGAGGGCCCCGCGGTAGTATTTTCCCGGGGGGGTTGTGGGGCCGGACAGGCCGAAGGTGGCACTGGAAGTGGGTTTGGTTTTGGTTGTTGTTGTTGTTGGGGGAGGGGAGACAGCCGAGGGAGGAAGCACAGGGTGAGGAGGGGGAGGGGGGGCAGCATTACCACTGCTCATACTGCGCACATCGGCCTGGTGCCGCTGCTCCAGCTCCGCAACCTTGGCAGCAAGGTTCGCATTCTTTCTACGTTCATTCTCAAAGTCCTCCTCCAGGTTGGGATTTTGGTCAACAACGTGGGAGTTGTCGCGCAGGTTCTTGTGGCCAGGAAGGGATACGATTGCTTGTTGCTGGACCTGCCCCCCACTGGAAGAGGAGGAGGAGGAACCAGGGGTGAGAGTGGAAGCTAGGCAGAAGAGGATAACCATTGAAAGTATAACAAGTAGCATGAGCCGAAACCGGTTTCGAGGAGCAACTGCCCTCTCAATGGGTCTTTGGCCCTTAGCCTTGTCGTATTTATTGTGATCAGCCATCTGGAGATTCCTCACGTGCTTAGACTGACTTTAATAAATATATTTTTTAAATCCTAATAGAGATCAAGTATTCGCAGCACGACTAAATAGCAACAAAAACAACTCTCCCTATGAGCAGCCTCCCCTTTACCTCCCTCAACACCGTATTTTCAAACCCGAATGCGGATGTGGATTCTCAAATTTCTCATTCGGCAACCATGATCCAGAATTTCTTCGTTAAGCATGTGTTCGACAGGCCGCTTCTTCGATCCCAGCTTGCTTCCAACATCAAGGCGAATCTCACTCCCTTGAACGACGCAATTGCCCAGCTCCAGTCTGGCAAGAAGCCGTTCTCTGAGGCTGCTAAGCTCTTCTCGGGCAAAGCAATATTCGACCTAACATCCGACTTCCTCAGCATGCTCCCCGTCACTCACCTTGACCCTCGGTTGGAGTCTTTCCAGCCGAGGTTTAGATCCGCGAGGGCGTTCTTGAGCGCCCCCATGCTCAGCCACTACGCTACGGAGTGCCTCGGAAAAGACGAGGAGGAGGGCGGAAGTATGGCCCGAAAGCTTATGCTCCTCTCCTCCTCATTTTTGCTGACCTCGATGGTATCCCTCCAATCCTCGACCTCCACCAGCCTCCTCTCCAATTACAATTTCTTCAAATTTTCAGTGATCTTTCTTGCCCAATCACTGGAGGCTTACAAGACTGTGGACGACAAGAAGGTTGCCGAAAACCTGAAATTCCAGTACGAGGAGTGCTTCACAATGTGCATGCGCGCAGCACTCGACAAGAACGTGCTGCTGGAGGAAACTGGCCTGCACACTCTTCACAAGATGAGGTCGACCATGGTGCAGCTTGTTGGGGAGAAGAAGGCCCAGGACATGCTGGGCATTGTCGAACAGAGAGTGAGGAAGGCAGTCGGGTCGACTTCTCGTCCCGCGAGTCCGCATCCCGAAACTCCCAATCCAAACCCCGCCACATCAGCTGCCTTATCCTCTGAGCAGCAGTTTGTGAGCAAACTCATGGCAAATTTGTCCAACACGAACGAGAAATTAGCCCACGAGATTATTATGGATCCGAACTACCGCGTCCCCGGCTCAAGCATGAGCGAGGAGAACGGCGAACCAGAAGTCGAGGAGGAGGAGGAGAGCGACGACGACCCGATCAAGCAGCAGATGAAGATCGTCAAAGAGAAGATGAGGCGAGTGTTTTGGGATAGGTGAGAGCGAGCCTTTTGGATGACTCGAGCGATCCACTACTAATTTAACCCACCCAATTCGTTTGGCTCGCTCGTTTCGCTCGTCATTCAGGTTGATCACCTCGCTCACCCCCCCCACCCAGCAGTCCGAAAAGGTGAGCGAGCGAAGCTATCGAGCCTTTTTGGAAGACAAGCAATTCTCGCGATATAGCTCGTGAAATGGCTCAGACGGCTCATCCACTAACCCACCCAACTTAAAATGCGCCTCGCTTCGCTCGGCGCAGGATTTGAAGCAGGGGGAAACTGTTCAATGCAGATACGGGAACGAAGGGGCGCACTACTCGGCGAAAATTGTTGCGGTCACCACCAGTTCAATGGGAGTCAACTACTACAACGTTGAGTTTATGGAGGATAACATAGGTGAAGCGAGCGAAGCGAGCGAGCCCTGAGCGCGATAGAAGAATGCGAACGACTAATAATTCCACTCTTGCTCTCGTGCTTCGTTGAAATGCGCCTCGCTTCGCTCGGCGCAGTCGAGAAAACGGTTCCATCGACCCGATTCCGGTTCGCTGGCGACCCGCTCTCCTTCCGCCCCCTGCTCAACCTCATCGACGAGGTGCGT
>Ga0302114_10002538_pt1 | contig 11690 bp, 18 predicted proteins | sample AG5_Surface_MG_FD_203107 | JGI IMG/M metagenome (GOLD analysis project Ga0302114, IMG submission 203107) | Marine microbial communities from Western Arctic Ocean, Canada - AG5_Surface | ecosystem: Environmental > Aquatic > Marine > Oceanic | place: Canada: Western Arctic Ocean | collected...
ATGCGGAGGGAAATTGCCAAGAGCAAAATAATCAGCGTGAGCCCTTGGCTTTTCGGGCTTGCCTTCTGACCAATGAAAGACAGGAGCAACAAAATTATCGTTCTCCTCTCCTTGGTTCACCCATGTATATGCACAACGCTCTGCTTGGTATGCTACATTACGATCTTCTGATGGGTTACAAAAGTCGTGCAAATTGTCGTAGCACACAGGCAAATTAAATTTATACTTCTCGAATATATATTCGCTAAACTTTATTATATTATCTACTGACCAAAAACCTTTATCTTCATTCTCTATTGTTAGTCTATTATATACCCCTTGATTACAACGCATTAAATTATTATAGAATCTTTCTGCCATTTCTGCTATGCGAGCATTATTTATAGAATCGGGGTCATTATTTGACTCTATTTCGGGTGGAGTTCCATTGATATGAATATTCATTGGAGCAGTATGGTCTTGAGGTAGCCCCATTTTATCAAACAAGCTCGCTTGAAAGTTTAATTCGTTTATCGACTTATTTACTGCGTTTTCGTTTGCAGATGCTAATACATTAAACTGATCGGGGTGAGAACTTAAACTAATATTAAGGGTTTTAGCTATTTTTCCTATTAGTTTTAATTCAGTATCAAGTGTTTTATGGTTTGGCAAGTCTGCATAAGCCAATTCCAAAGTTTGATCCGTAAGAAGAGGGAATAAACTAGAGCTAAGGCGATAATGCTTGATGTCATTACTACCGCAGTGACGCAAAATATATTGAGTGACATACAAATTATTTTCAATCCTTTCAGATAGTTGCTCGACTGCTTCATTTCTGCTTTCTCTTACACATAGATCGTTAAATCTTTTTCGAGTCATGGTTTGAAAAGAGTATTTTTTCTTATCTTTTTCTTTTAATTCTTCGCTGATGCAAGTTAGTCCTAGTATTGTCATATTTGTATGATATCAGTTTGAATACTGATTGTCAAGGGTTTTTTTTGTGTATATATTTGTATGGAATTTGCGGAATATATGTTTTTGACTCTTGGAGCTATGCTTTCAATGCTTGCATTCTTTTTAAAAAGAGAAAGTAATAAAATTGAAAGAATATCATCCAAACTAAGAGAAATCGAGATAGAATTAGCTAAAAATGGAGCTAGGGATTGTGAGCAGTGGACTCAGACTACAAAACTATTAGAAGATAGAAGAGTAGATATAATAAAAATTTACGAATTTATAAATCGAAAATAATGAATTTTATTTTTGAGCTATGGGATGTGTTCTTATTTCTATCTATGATATCAACTTTTTTAATTATATTTTATCCGCATAAATGATTGATAAACAATTACAAAAAGATTTATATATTTTAATATCTATTGCTTTGTTTTTTATGGAGAGAGATGCTATAATTGAAATACTTTTATTTATTTATTTTTTCTTGATGTCTTTCTAGGTAATCTCTTACCTTATTTCGTCATGCACTCTGTACGAATCAGAATTCTTGTGAAATGTACTCGCCTCAATTAACCTAACAGAGCCATTATGAGCAATCAACTGATGAGGCTGACCTTGTTTTATTTCGTACTTTTCGCCGTTACTTAAAATAATATGACTATACTCTCCTGTGTCAGTATCAATTAATTCAAGATATAACTCGCCCTCTAGGATGTAAAAAACTTCGTGCTTCTTCAAGTGAAAATGCATTGATGTGTGGCATTCTTCTTTAATAAATAATTCCTTTCCGCAATAATCTTCTTCTTCATTATTTGCGAACCATATTTCATGCCCCCATCGTTTTTCTATATGTGTTGCGGTTGTATTTTGTGGTTTCATGTTATTTGTGTTGTTCTGGTTTCATATTAAAGCTCTATCCATTCCTCGAAATCTGCTAATTCTTTAGTTTGTAATTCGCACTTTGGGATTGCTTGGTTTATTATTATATTTGTTAAGTCTTGATCTGCAATTAATTTGCTTTTAAATTTGTCAAAAAATAATTGAAATGCATCTATTCTTTCTTGCGGAAACTTAAACTCTTTTCCTTTAGTTACTCTTCCCTTATTTAACCAATTCATAGGGTTTTTATTGCTTTTATTTGCATTGCAAGTTTTACAAGATGGAATTATATTTCCTTGATGCTCTAACCCGAACATAGGAGGAGTGAACAATCTTCCGTTTGTGGGCATAAAGTGATCCATGTCTCGCATATCTTCAACTCCACAATACCAACATTTGCCATCAACTATTATTTTTTTGAATATTTGTTGTTTATTTAATTCGTCTTCATTTGTCCATTGTGCGGATTGAAAATAAGATAGTAAGTCTTTTATTAATCCGTTGAGCATACTATGTCCTCGAAATAGTATATTTGCGTTATGTCTTTTTACCATTTCATTCAAGACCGTGTCTTTTCTTGTCTTCGTCCGACCAATCCGAGTTGAATAATTCGTCCATCACATCTATCCCGAAGTCTTCTACCGAATTACCCTTGGGCATAAGAGATTGTATATAAGCTACGACTTTTTTGCCAACTTCATCGTGGACAGGTGAGAATTTATAAGTTGTGCAATCTTTATCACTGCCATATCCGAATTCAATAACAATATGGCAATCATCTAGCACATCCTTATTTGTGATCGGACAAGTTTCGCTTAAGGAGTCATCATAAAATGGATCTAGTTTTTTGCTCATAAACCTATATTAGCATAAAATTAATCTTGTGTCAAGAAAAATGGCGGAGAGAACAGGATTCGAACCTGCGGAAGGGGATGAACCCTTCAATGATTTAGCAAACCACCGCTTTCGACCACTCAGCCATCTCTCCTAAATTGGAGCCACCTGTCAGATTCGAACTGACGACCGTTCGCTTACAAGGCGAATGCTCTACCAACTGAGCTAAGGTGGCTTTTAAGCATTATACTACCCAATCACAATCCTGTCAACATCATGCTCTAGTTCATAATTGTCCCAATATTGATGATCGTTTTCGCTATATTTTATATCCTTAAATAATATTAGCACAGGATTTGGAGCGTTAGACTCGATTTGATAACCCACCGCGTCTCCTTCGGGCACTCTTCCCCTACCATTCGCGAACTCAAAACATTCATCATAACCATGCTCAGAGTATATTATTTGACTTGAATTTATTTCCATACAGTATTGTATCATGAAAAAATTAAATTGTCAAGTTTTTTCGTTTCCCTGCTTCCAACTCATGCACCATTTGAAACTTTGGGTTTCGATTTCGTTTTTCTTATCTTCGTTTAGGTACGAAGAAACACTCCGCATATTTGTTTGAAGTGTGTCTATCACTACATAAAGGTCAGCTATTTGTTTGTCTTTCTTCATTAACTCGTATCGCAATTGTTTTTCTGTCATTCATAATCGTACACTTTATTTTGTAAGATTAAGTTTTGTTATTTTATTATTGTTAGCGGTTTAAGCCACCCTTCTCCAGAATTGAGTTGTGCCGTGCCAATTCTCTCCCTTGACTCTAAGTTGACTGCGTTTGCTAAATTTTGAGCTTCTCTTGGAGTGATAGTTAATTGCTTGCCATTAACCCAAACTACACAAGGGATATGGCCATTTAAATTGAAAGGGTGCGGAACTTCATTGATCTGCACTTCATTTAATTTTCCCATTATTGGGGTAAAGCTTGGGGGAGGATTTGGCGGAGAAACTAAAGGTGGAGGAGGCGGAGCTTCCAACTTATCAAAATCTATATTTGCAACTTCTATTTTGGACGATTCGCAACCAATAAAAAATAGTAAAAATATAATATATAAGCTACTCACTTTCATTTAAATATTCCTCTACGAATTGATTTGCTCTTTCAAATGTTTCGGGATGGTATTCCCTGCACCATTCTAACACCCATTCATTTACATATGAATTTATTAAGTCTTCTTTATTTATATCTAAAGTATATTTATTTCCTGCTATTTCATTCATTTTAAAATAAGTTTAATTGATTTTCTTGTTCTTCTGTTATATCTTCTTTACAGATTTTATCTATTGCTTTATTTGGTCTTAGCCAATTTCTCTGAGCCATTCTGACTACAAAACGCATAAATGCGAAAGCGTAAATTTTATCTAATTTAATAAATTCACCCTCTTTTCCTCCAATGATAAAATACTTCTTTTCTTCGTCATAAATAAAAGTTGCATTTTTAAGCTCTTTTCTGATTTTTCCCATATTAGACTCAATTATACCATGCAATAGCTGGTATGTCAAGCTTAAAATCCCAGATGCACTCTACGATTAGAGTGTATGTATTATCATGCTGAACGGAAAAGAAAGACAAATGGTGCTTGATTACTTGTATCAAGAATGTATTATGAACTCGCGAGATTTCTTCGCCTCTAGGAAGAAAATGACTTGCAAAATCGAATCTCAATTGAGGTACGAGCATATATCGGGAAAAGAAAGAATAGAGATTTATAACAAAATAATAAAGAAAAAAATAATAAATTTCTTAATCGAATGTATGTCTCAATCTTTATCGATGGATTATGTAAATGGGTCACCAGAAAAAAGAAAAATGAGAATAACTGAATGGGCGACAAATAAATATCAAAACATGCCGAAAAACGAAAAAATCGCAATCTGTGAAAAGATGGGATTTAAATATTTAACTAACTAAAATATTAAAATCTCATTAATAGGTAACTGCCAAACAAAAACATTAAGCTGGTATCTACAGCAACTAGATGAAAGTTTTGATGTTCAATGGATATGTATAGAAAGATTCTTATTATCGCCTTGGGGTCCAGCGCCAGTATTTAACGGTAAACCAATTAATGTAATTACTGACATACAGAAGGCTATAAAAACTCTACAATCTTCCGGTTGTGTTATTTTTCAACACTTAAAACCAGTAACTTCTGAGAATTACAATGCAGATCAACTCGAAAAATATGCTCTCAAGGGTAAATTAATTTCCATTAGTAGTATGTTTTATGATCCTAGAGACCTGGACCAAAAAGCACTTAAAGGTATGGAAGAAAGAGCAGTAAGATTTAATATAGACATCCCAGCTCACAAAATTATAGAAAAGCACGGTGCAAAAATTACAATGCAGGAGGGCGAAGCGCGACATCCACATGTTTTTTATTTTCTTGAATTGGTTAGAGAAATTTGTGCATTAACTGGCTGGAATTATTATTCTGACAAGCAATACAATCAGTATTTAAAAGAAGGATATCCGTTCGGGTAGGTGAATTTATTGTTCGCCTCCAAATTTATATCCAAAATACTCAATGTCTCGTGCATACTTTTGCGCGACAATCTCGCGGGTTTCATCATCGTAGTATTCGGTGTAGTGTTTGTGCTTGTATTCTGTGACCTTTCTTATTTAAATGGTTCACATCCGTAACGTCTTTAGCTCCTATAATTTTAGAAGCATCATGAAAATCAATTTTTAAGCCTTGGCAATATCTTGAAAGAGTATTAATTAGTAATGATCTCTTGGGAAATTTACGAGGATTTATGTGCGTAGCAACTATTAATCTTTTGTCGTGGGCGATTTGTTTTATAGCCTTTAAATCATCATGAAGTTCTTGATCTGCTTGTATTCGAAAGTTGCCCTGATAATTTTGGGATTCTATGCCTCCGTCACCACCATCAACAGCTAAATGATGTAAATTAAATCCATCTAGTTCATAGATTTTAACAGAACAAATTTCAACAATAACTGTATTAGAACGAGTATATTCCTGCAGCAATCTGCCTCGGTCAATATCAATTAATGGTTGATTATTTCTAGATTTTAGATGCTGGGAGCGAAAAACTTTTGATTGTAGGTGACTGGGGATTTCTAATTCACCTTTAATGTATTCAATATATTGAATAAACTCTTGAGTATTATGAGTATGATGAATGTAATGATGGTATGGTTGAGGGTGGACTAATTTTCCATACCTGCATGATGTGCTAATGAATATATTATTTTCCATAAATTATTATTCTCCAAATTTATATCCGAAATACTCAATGTCTCGTGCATACTTTTGCGCGACAATCTCGCGGGTTTCATCATCGTAGTATTCGGTGTAGTGTTTGTATTTGCCCTGAGCTTGAACTTTCTGTATGTGAATCTCAACATCAAGTGCGACCCCAATTCTTTCTGATATGAAATTTAAGTCATTCTCTCGATCCTCAAACCTTCCAATGTAATCCATTTTTTCAGGGTCGAAATACTCAAAAAAAGTTTCTCCATGTTCGTGTTTGGGTTTTTGATAATGATTAAGGAAATATTTTAATGATTTTCCTGTTTTTTCACCAATACGACAGAACCATGCGGATTTATATTTCGATATCGTAAAGTCCCAAGGGTTTCTAACGAAACCAAACTTAAAGTAATCATCAAAAATTTCAGGATCTAAACGTTTTTGCCAGTCACTCAAAGTCCAGTGTTTACTTCCCTCCTTATCTATTCTGAAGCTAAAATCAAACTGCGACTCAATACTTGATCCTCCCGTGCGAGGTGCGTGAATAAATATAAATTCATGTTTATGACTTATCATAATATTAGTTGAGCTATTGAAGGTTTTTTATTTATTAATTTCAGTCTGCTGGAAGAATCTTTTAAAGCGTATGTATTTTTTGCAGCATATAAGTCTTCAAAACCATCAGGCATATCAGAAATGATCAAGTTTTCATTGTAGAAAGCGCATACCCCACTAAACGAAGATACGCCCGACCTAAATAAGATATCGCACGAAATCATGTCTCGCATCGCTTCCTCGGGCGCGCATTCAAAATTAGTATTGATCTTCAATCCATATGTTTCAAATTTTTCCATATCAAGAGCGCTGTCTGAGTGGACAGTTATGTTTGCTGGTTTTTTTATAAATTCGTTTATTTTTTGAAAAACTTCCCCCAAGAAATCGTCTGATGCCCTTCTTAGTTTAAATTGATTTCCAGTCTTTGCTAGATCCGCAGTATCTCCGCGCCGCATATGTATGCAAATATTTATGCCTCCATCCTTTTGAGAGAAAGGTTTATATCTTTGTATTATGTCTCGCTTAAACTCATTAGAAAAATTGGGCAATTGTTTCTTGCGGACATGAGGTATAATGTGTGTGGGGAATGGCGGGGGGTTAACTCTCCCATGAATGTTGAAAGCGCTCGTTACCCTCATACAACCCATACCTAAATTAAACATGCTTTCAAACGGTTCAGGTAGAGGCGTATGCACATAGATGTATTTTGAGCTATTGTTATAGCAAAAGCTCATAGTTATTAATCTAGCATATACATTCATGCCGATTCGGTCACCTCTATCACAGGTTAAATACTCCACGATTAATCTTCTCCAAATTTGTACCCAAAATACTCAATATCTTTTGAGTGTTTTTCTGCGACGATTTCGCGCGTTTTATTATCGTAATATTCGGCGTAGTGTTTGTGTTTTGTTTTGTTTTTGTGTGGAAGTTGTTTTTGTGGAATTCCAATTTTCTCGCAGACGGTATCGAAGCCTTTTTGTAAATTCTCGAATTTCCCCACGAAATCCACAATGATTTGGTCAGAACTGTCGACTATCCAGTGTGAGTTGCTTGGGGGAAAGTCCCATTTTCCTTCGGAGCCTCCAGTGATGAAGGTTTTAAAATCCATTTTGTCAAGAGCACTCAACTCTGGCCAAGTTGGATTATTCTTTATTCTTAAGGTTCCTGACTTATGCTCACCAAGTCTTTTTTTCATAAATTTGAATTCAGAGAGAGTTTTGTCCCAAGGATTTCTTACGAAGCAAAATTTAAAATATTGACTAAAAGTTTCCTCTCCAAATTTAAACTTTAATTTTGCCGCTTCTTCGTGACAATGTCTATCAATAAAACTTCCGACCGCTTTCTCTATTGTCTTTGTTCCAGTCTTAGGTATCGCTATAAAGATAATTTTTTTAGAATGATCTATCATTTTCAATTCTACTTTTTACTGCTTGTAGCAGTTTTACTTTATTGTCAATTCCAATTGTATAATTGGCGTGATGCATCGCTATATCCTTGGGGATCTTCAACTGATACTGCTCTGGGTTCGCCCAATTAGGGTGCATTTCTGTTTTTTCCGCTTCTGGGTTCCACGACCAACCCGACTTAAACTTTAATTTCATACCCGAAGTTGAGTCGTCTGAGTTTTCCAACTTTAGGAAATGCGCAGATTCTGACCCAGCTCCATAAAAGCAATTCGGCAAGAAGCCCCAATTCAAGGGATCCTTATCTCTGTTGAGGTGGTGGTCGAAGTCTAGTAGTAACTTATTGAGAGCCACTTGATCGCACTCCCTAGTTACCTTTACCCTATCTCTAACATCAGACCACAGCCTTAATGTTTTCTCGTTTCCGAAGGCGGCAAAAAAACCAGCGCAAGCAACGGGCTTGGGGTAAGGGTGATCAGACTGAAAAACAATATCCCTACCTTCTTTGTATTGAAGTTCTTTTTCCAAGATTGGGATTATTTCCCTAAAAAACTGCACGTCTACATCGCTATAAACGAACCAATCTCCCCAGTTTTCGTGAATAGCTTGTATGATCACTTCTATTTTCTCCTCCATCGTTTCAATCCATCCAGTTTCGTAATATTCCCCACTGCCATTTTGGGAGAATTTAAATTCAACTAATTCAAAATCGTCTTTTATCGAAGGTATAAAGAAATTATTTTTAAATAAATCGTGAGATTCTGAAGAAAAAACATATAGCTTTCTTTTTTTGTTTAAGTGTTTTTTTAAGCATAGTCGATTTTCAACTTTGAAGGTTCTTCCGAAATAATAGGCCATACACCTTTCAAGGACATTGCCTATAGCTTGATATCTGTACTTCTCGGTCCCAACTATTGAGTCTGCGTAATTTTTGCCTACCCCACTGTCTTGCATTAATTTATCCATCATGATGCTGTGGGCTCCGTATTTTTTAATAATATACTCCGAAACATTTATAAGCCACTGCTGGAATTCCAAGAAAGCGCTAGTCTTTACAACTATGCAGCTATTGAATGGCCCACAATCGTCAGGCTCTTCATTTGTATTAACAATTTTTAGCTCAGACTTGTCTATGTCACTTATGATTTCGTTTGTAAAATCATCTCTAAACAAATACTTCCTAAAGTAGGCTCCGTATAATTTTTCATTATTATAGTTTTGTTTGATTTTGTTAAAATTTATAGGCGGAAGCATCCAGGGTTCGGACTCCTTAGATGGAAGGAATTGAATATCCTTTGCGAACTTATATGAATATTTATACGGAATTGAATAGGTGAAAAGCCCAACCATTTCAGTTTCGGGTTTAATCGTGCATATACCTAAATATTCAGAAAAAACTAATCTATTTTTGCTCTCAGATAAGCCCTCGACTTTTAATCGTTCGGGGATTTTAATTTTATCTAAATTTATATAATTTAATTGATCATCCTCGATTAAAACTTCTTCAAGTGAGGCTTTGTCGTGGTAGAAAATGTAATGAGATATCTCTTTCATTCTTCAATATTTAAACTAATATTAACCTTGGTTTTTTTGTTAATTTGCTCGGTCTTTAAATACTCAGAGAGTATCAGTCTTAGTTGTTCTTTATTATTCGTTTCAAAAATAAAGGCGAGAGCTTCAATTATTAGTTCGTGATCATTGATAAAGCAGTCATAATCTAATTTATGAATATTATTGTTAACATTTAGCACCCACTTCTTTATGAAACCGTTGTAATAGTCAGCTCTAGAGTTTGCAAAATTGAGCATTTTCTTTAAATCTGTTTTTTTATTATAGTCTAATTGAAAGTTGTTATACTTTTCATTGCTATTTGGATTCTCTATCATTCTGTGCCAAGCTTCCAATTGCTCAATAATATTAGATCGAAATAAAACGAGAAACCTTTTTTTTGCAGACTTATCGGTTTCTAAATCTAGGTCGTGGTCTTTTTTTACAGAACAATCCGGGATGCAATTTTTACAAAAAGAATAAGATGGGCAGTAGGAAAATTCATACCCCAGCTTCATTGAAAAAAACCTAGTCAAGCGTTCTAATAGGTGTTGCCCGCTGCGAGGAAAAGATATAAAAATTACGGGTTTAATTTTCTTCATTAATTTTTTGGTGAAGTATAACTGCCTCCTTAAAGTTACACGAAATAAAATCTTTAGACACTTCCGAATCCCTCTGCATTGATAAATTCACAAATAAAGGAGAATCTATTAAGTTGTACTCTGGCAGGCTTCTATCCCTTAAAGCTTTAACTCCCTCCTGAGATTGGGAATAAAGATGCAGGGCTACATCGTAATTTAAGGTGCCTCCTCCAGAATCTATAAAATTTCTTATATACATCTCCACCCTTTTGAATAAGAAATTGGAAACCCCTGGCTCATTTCTGTAAATAGCTACCCCATTAAGGTGGCCAGAATAAGGATTGTTCCATTTTTCATTCGGATCATCCCATTGATCGCCTCGATAGCAACTTCCCGCCACCAGAAACTTTTCATTTCTGCAATATTCGCTGATTCTGTCAAACCAAAAATCGCAAAGCGGTGAAGTATCTGTTTCCAGCACCAAGAAGTGACTATAGAACTCTTTGAATAAAAAATTCATTGAATTTAAAAAAAGAATATTTGGGCCGCTAGAAAGCCCGAGGCTTGGGCGGTTATCAAAAGTTTCCTTGTCTATTTGTATTTTTAGGTCTTGTCTGATGTAGATATTTTTTTCTTTAGGTATTTTCCAGCTAGTAATATTAATTTTATTGATGCAGTTTAATTTCTCATACTTTTTTAAGGATTGATAATAGTCCTCCTCCTCTACGTCAAAAAATATAAAAAAATCTATTTTCTCCGTATCGGTGGGATTTTTGCCAATGAATCGATTGAGGAAATCTCTAACTTTACCGCTGTCAAATTCTTTTTTCGTGGAAATTAAAGCGACCGCAACACTTTGCTGTTTTAGTTTTTCTATGGATTTATTAACTGCAAGAAACTTTTCGTCGCTAGTCTGTTGGCTCCAAGTGGGTATATAAAAAAAGAATTTATCATTTAAAACTTCATTAGGGAATTTCTCGATAAAATCATCTGGCAACTCTAACTCTGGCAACTCTAATCCGTGGAAATTATTTATAGGCAAATATTCCTTTTGATCCAGTAAGGCGTGAATCTCTGAGATTAACTCAAGAAACCTTTCTTTATAAGCCCAATGATGGCACGACTCTTTGTCGATAAATAGTTTGCAAATTTTTGAAAAAATTAATTGCGGGGTAGTTAATCTACCACAAAAGGAGGCAAAGCAAAGTCGACCTTTATCGTAAAGATGGGCTACCGAGAGGTTTTTAAGTAAAAAATACCGAAGGTCCCTGATTAGTAGAACGTGATGGTCAATGAAGGAAAATCCTTTCGATAGGTATAACCATTGCAGGTATAGTTTTCGCTCCTCTTCGTTTAAGGAGTAAAAGAACTTGTCGACTTCTATTTCTGGGTTATCTTCATCAATAACTAGGAGTTCAATATTATTGTCTTTGCAGAAATTTGCGTTTTGATGTTGAATTCTTTCTGTTTCTAAATTACTTTTCGTTGTTGCTACTTTAATCATTATATTTTTTCTTCAATAATATCATTGAGGATTTTACACCTGCGGGAGATTGCTTTGTCTATTTTTGCAAAAACATTTTTCGAGAAAACTTTTTTTGCATAGGCCAGGTTATGAAGTATGGCTTCTTCGTGATCTATTGACTCTAGGATGTAATCTTTAATCTCG
>Ga0302114_10002550_pt1 | contig 11660 bp, 19 predicted proteins | sample AG5_Surface_MG_FD_203107 | JGI IMG/M metagenome (GOLD analysis project Ga0302114, IMG submission 203107) | Marine microbial communities from Western Arctic Ocean, Canada - AG5_Surface | ecosystem: Environmental > Aquatic > Marine > Oceanic | place: Canada: Western Arctic Ocean | collected...
TATAGTTCAGCATCCCTGACAGTCGCGTTGTGTGGCTGACTTAACCCACGACAGGAGATAATCATGGGTAATTCTACTTTTAGCGGACCAGTACGTTCGCAAGACGGATTTCAATCTATTACAACAAACACTTCGACAGGCGCAGACACAACCAATTCTACTTATGGAACGAACGCCACAATCGGCGGCGATCTTACGGTAGCGGGTTCTGTATTCTCAGGCGGAATGCCTACTTTAGGGGGTCTTACTGTTACGGCTAAAGCCACCTCGGGCACTGTTTCCTATGTCGCTGGAATTAACATCAACCCATTCACGGGCGCAGCGGAACAGGTCACCACTCTTCCCGCCGCGACAGTCGGTGTTGTGTGTATCCACGCTCAGTCAGTAGACCCTACTGGCGGAACCAATTTCTTGAGTTTTGATTGCGCGGGTGATGACGCTTATGAAACAGGCAGCATTATAGAGAGTCGAACTAGCTCCGCGGTTACGTTTGATGCGTCCACTGCTGGGGAAACTTTGTTGAAGTTCACTCCGGCTAACGCCGCGACGAACCTTATGAGCATTGGCTCATATATATACTTTACCTGCACAACAGCGGGTCTGTGGAAGGTTTCGTATAACTTCCAGCATCTCAGCACGGGTGCTACAGGTACGTTTGTTTTCGCAGCCTAATGTTTAATTTGGCGGGGTTAGCGCCCCGCCTTTCTTATAGGAGTTTGACATGGCAGATGCTGTAACGTCACAGACGCTAATCGACGGCGGCAAACAAGTCGTGATGAAGTTTACTAACGTATCAGACGGCACCGGAGAATCGGCTGTTGTTAAAGTAGATGTTTCCGCGCTAGAGGCCAGCGTTGATGGCGACACCTGTACGGGTGTTGTTATTGAACGTATCTGGTGGCAGTGCATTGGCATGAAAGTTAAGATTTTGTTTGATGCAACTACTGACGCGTTTTGCATTGAACTTGGTGAGAACCAAAGTGGTGATCACGACTATACTGCGTTTGGCGGCTTAACCAACAACGCGGGCAGCGGAAAAACGGGCGACATTAGCTTCACTACGGTAGGTCACACCAGCGCAGATACATATACTATTATTTTGTATATGCGTAAGAAGTATGACTAAGGGCAAAATGCCTGCGCGAAACAAGACTAATTTCCGCTCCACTAAGTCTGGGGCGGGAATGACAGAGAAGGGTGTGAAGGCTTACAGAGCCAAGAACCCCGGATCAAAGCTAAAAACCGCGGTTACGGGCAAGGTAAAAGCGGGAAGCAAAGATGCCAAGCGGCGCAAGTCTTTTTGTGCGCGGTCCGCGGGTCAAATGAAAAAGTTTCCAAAGGCGGCTAAGGACCCTAACAGTCGGTTACGCCAAGCTAGAAAACGGTGGAAGTGTTGACATGAAGCGCGATGTTTTTTCAGGTTTATGTGGCGCGGCTTTTTTAGCTTATTTGGGGTGGATGGGCGTCACACTATTTGAATTACACACGTTAACGGCACTACTTCATGCGGATACCGAGGCACTACTTAAAGTTGTTGAAAATAACACAGCTAGAATACAAGAACTAGCTACGTACTACGATTAAAGGGGCAACGGTTAATGGCATACTCACGTAAGTCCAAGGGTGCGTCCAAGAAATCCAAGGGTAGCAAGATTTGCCCTGCGGGTAAGGCGTGGGCTCAAAGAACTTTTGATACTTATCCTTCCGCTTACGCTAACATGGCTGCATCCAAGTATTGCAAAGACCCGAACTATGCCAAAGGAGCCAAGGGTAAGAAGGCGTCAGCATAATGGGTGCTTTAAAGGATTGGGTAAAACAGGATTGGGTTAGAATTGGAACCGATGGAAAAATTAAAGGTAAGTGCGGCACTTCTAAAGATAAGAAGAACCCTGACCGATGTCTTCCGCGATCTAAGGCGGCTTCTCTTTCCCAATCAGAAAGAGCTTCAACAGCTCAGAAGAAAAAACGAGAAGGCTCTAAAGGTAAAACCAACGTCAAAAACACCAAAGCCGCTGAAGTTAAATATGCGTTCCTTGGGGGCGAAATCAAAGCGAAAAGAAAAGCGCCGCCGCCCAACAAAAAAGGAATAGTTGCCCGCGGATGCGGAAGAGTAATGTCTGGTAAAAGAAAACGTACAACTGGTTCAGTTAGCACATAAAGGATATTAAAATGGCTATGATGAAGAAAAAAGGTGCCGCTAAGATGACTCGTGGCGGAGCTATGATGAAGAAAAAAGGTTACGCCAAGGGCGGCGCTGCTAAGAAGATGAAAGCGGGCGGCGCGGTAAAGAAGATGAAAATGGGCGGCGCAGTTAAACGCAAGAACGGCGGTCCTATGATGAAGAAAAAGGGTTACGCCAAGGGCGGCGCGGTAAAGAAAAAGTAAATTTTAATGCCGTTTTTACAAAGTAACATACCGCACTTTAAGTGTTGGGTTCGCCGTGAGTACACCGTTAATCACGAACGTTATCACGGCGAGTTTCTACACGCTATGGCTATTGCCGTAACAACTATGCCTAATCGTTGTTTAAGCTTTCAACTTATCTTTACAGGTTGTGAGGTAGATGAGGAGGGCGGGGATAATGTTCACGGCGGCGCAATGTGGGCTAGAATGCCTATAACAGCTTTGGTTGCTGACGAACCTTTAGAAGATTGGCCGCAACCTATGGCTGTACATGAGGCTCAACCTTGGGATTGCCCTTCTCACACTCACGCAGTGTATGTTTTGGACAGGGCCACACCTTGTCCTTGGATGGCAAAGATTGGCGGCGAGTTCTTTCCTGCCAAGTATATGTTTACTGTGGATTACACTGATACTGATGTTGCGGATGATCCGGCTCAACACAAGCAGGCTCATGTCATGCAATTACTAAATGCGGATAAGTGGACGGGCAATATCGTGGCTTTGCCAAACAACCGCGTTAGGGTAACGCATCCAGCTTGGTTTGAGACAGGTCAGGGCGCACCGGACTTCAAACCTTCGCAGCATGTACATTACTCTAAATCTGATTTAGACTATACGTTAGATGTAACTCAAATATTTGATAACATTTACAGCGAGGACTAAGATGGCCGTATCTAACAGCGTAGATTTTGAACTTGATGTAGATGAATACATTGAAGAAGCTTTTGAGCGTTGCGGCTTAGAAGTACGAACGGGGTATGATTTAAAGACAGCAAAACGCTCGTTAAATCTTATGCTGGCTGAGTGGGCAAACCGTGGATTAAACCAGTGGACGATTGCTCAACGCACTGTCACGATGGTGGATGGCACGGGAGTCTATGCTCTTGATGCTGATATAATTGACATATTGTCTGTTGTAGTTCAACGCGATGGAACAGATTACGCTTTATCAAGACTAAGCCGAGAAGAGTACTTGAACATCCCGAATAAGGATACAAAAGGCAGGCCCAATCAATTCTTCTTGGATCGTCAGGTTACGCCCAGTTTTAAACTTTGGCCTGCACCAGATAACAACACCGATATTGTGTATTATAATGCACTCACGCGTATGGATGACGCGGACACGTATATCAATACTCTGGACATGCCGTTCAGGTTCTACCCCTGTTTGGCCGCGGGTTTGGCTTATTATATCTCGGTAAAACGAGCCCCGCAGCGCGTACAACTACTGAAAGCCATGTATGAGGAAGAGTTTGAACGCGCTATGACGGAAGACCGTGACAGGGCTTCGTTTAACGTGGTTCCGCAGTATCAGTACTATAGGACGGGCTGATGTCTCAATTTGCAAGTGGAAAAAACGCTTTTGCAATTTCTGACCGATCCGGTTTTCGGTATCGGTATAAAGACATGCGAAAAGAGTGGAACGGCTTGTTAGTTGGCAGGGATGAGTGGGAAGCCAAGCAACCTCAGTTAGGTCCTTTTCGAGAGGTTTCTGATCCACAGGCTTTAAAAGATGCGCGTCCTCAAAGTCCTGATACAAACACGCCTTTTATGGTTAAAACTACCAACGGAATTATTTATTTAGGAAACGGAAACTGGTCTACGTCGGGAACCGCGGAACTTCCAACTGAAATAAACAACACTGTAGCTTTAGAAGGCTCGGTAGGCGAGGTTACGGTGACAACATGAGCTACACATACACAACGCTTAAAACAGCGATACAGGATTACACTGAGAACGACGAGACAACGTTTATTAAGAATCTTCCTATTTTTATTAAAAATACGGAGGAGCGAATCTTAAAAAACGTCCAGTTAAGCCTGTTTCAAAAGAACTCCGCGGGAACCTTGTCCGCGGGAAACAAGTATTTAAATGCGCCTAACGATTTTTTAGCTCCGTTTTCCTTGTCATTTATCAGTGACAGTACTCAACAGATATTTTTAGATTTTAAGAACTCGGACTTTGTTCAATCGTTTACCCCGAATGCTGCGGTTACGGGACCTCCTCGGTATTATGCGCAGTACGACTTGCAGAACTTTATCTTAGCTCCAACGCCCGACAGCGGTTACAATGTCGAGCTACACTACTTCTACCGTCCGTTAAGTTTAACGCAGAGCGCCTTTACGCTAACGTTAACCAGTGTTGTGGGCACTTTTACCGCGGCGGATACAATTACGGGATCGACTAGCGGTCAATCTAGTGGAGTTAACTCTGTGCCGTCTTCCACAACGCTGACTGTTGTGATTCCAAGTGGCGATTATGTTGTTGGAGAGACGATTACCGGAAGTGACACGGGGGCTACCGCAGTAATTGCAGCTATTGGAGCGGATACCACTGTTTCGTGGCTCAGTGACAACGCTGAGATTGCCATGCTGTACGGCTCGTTGATGGAAGCCTACATCTTTATGAAGGGTGAACAGGATATGGAAGCGTTGTATGAAAAACGGTTTGGAGAGGCCATTATGGGACTGAAGATGCTGGGAGAAGCCAAAGAGGTTACAGATGAATACCGAACTGGACCTGTTGTGAGGCCGAAACAATGAACAATATGTCCTTCGGCGTGTCCATGTCTAATGATTTTAAGGTTGGTGTTGAGACTACGGATAACCGTGGTTTTACACCGGAAGAAACTGCGTTGCGTTGCGTAAACAAGATAATTGGTGTTTCCGACAACGCTCCTCCTGCCATACGGGATCAGGCCCGCGCGTATCGATCCGAGATGGAGAAGATAATTTCGGTGTATATGAAACAGGCTATCCAAAGTGACCGTACTACGGTATATAATGCAATAAAAGATGCGGGTCAGCCCAAGTTGGCCGAATATATAAGGAAAATGTAGATGGCTTTCAGTGGCAACTTTCTATGCACGTCGTTCAAAGTAGAACTAATGAAGGGCGTACACAACTTCACGGCAGCAAGCGACCAATTTAAACTGGCCTTGTATGATAACAGCGCCAGTTTTACCGCGGCAACAACCGCGTACACTTCTAGCAACGAAATCAGTGGTACAAATTACACCGCGAAGGGAAACTTTCTTACCAGTGTAACACCTACGTCAAGTAGCACCACGGCGTTTACAGATTTTGCTGACGAGGTGTTTTCTACGGTTACTATTTCGGGAGTGCGGGGCGCGTTAATCTTTAACGAGGCGGCATCTGGTGATCCGACGGTTTGTGTCCTAGATTTTGGCGCGGATAAGGCGGCTAGTTCTGGCGACTTTACGATTGTGTTTCCCACGGCTGATGCTTCTAACGCGATTATTCGGATAGCCTAATGGCTGATCCGGTTGCAGCCTTTCAGGGGTGGAATAGCTCCATACAAGGATGGAACACGGGTACTTGGAATACCAACGTTGCCTTTCCATTAACTGCGACCGCTTCTGTTAACAGTCAGACTGTTAACGTTTCGGGAGACGCCTTTGGGTTTGTGGGTTCTTTAGTTGGAACGGCAGCAGTTGGCTCTGTAACGGTGGTTGGTGAGGCCAACGTTTCTGTAACGGGCGTTGCGGGCACCTCGGCGTTAGGCAGCTTTTTTACAACAAACACAGAAGTTCAAATGACTTCTGCCATAGGCACTACAACCATTGTAGGAGCCGCAAACGTTGAGGTTACTGGGGTTAGTGCTACGGGTCAAATAGGCAAATTAAGGTCTGCTTGGAGTAACATAATTCCATCTCAAACGTCTAACTTTACAAATATCACGGTTGCTCAAACACCGGATTGGGTTGAGATTGAGCATGGCCTCGCAGCATAGGATAACAACATGGCAAGCGTATATACAAACGATCTTCGCTTAGAAGAGATTGGCTCTGGAGAACAATCGGGTTCTTGGGGCGATACAACTAACACAAACTTAGAACTTATTGCTGAAGCGTTTGCTTTTGGCACTGAGGCTATTACGACTAACGCGGACACACACGCCACTACCATTGCGGACGGTGCCACTGATCCGGGCCGCGCCCTGTTTTTAAAGTATACAGGAACGCTGGACAGCGCCTGCACCATTACTCTTGGTCCTAACACGGTCAGCAAGTTGTGGTTTATTGAAAATGCAACTTCTGGTTCGCAGAACATCATTATTTCTCAAGGGTCGGGTGCTAACGTCACAATTCCTGCGGGTGACACTAAAGCCATCTATTCTGACGGCGCAGGCTCTGGCGCGGCAATGGTTGACGCCTTTGCCTCTTTGTCTGTTGTTGATCTCAAGGTTCAAGACGATCTGACGGTTACGGATGATCTGATTGTAGGCGGTGACATTGATCTTGAAGGCAGTATCGATGTTAACGGCACGTCCAACCTAGACGCTGTTGACATTGATGGTGCTGTGCAAATTGACAATACTGTAAGCGTAGGCGTTGATGACACAGGCTATGACGTTAAGTTCTTTGGCGATACTGCGTCAGCTTATATGCTTTGGGACGCTTCGGCAGATGATTTAATTCTTGGCGGTGCGGCGGGTCTTTCTGTTAACAGTGCTGCCCTAGTAACAGGCGTCCTCACCACTACCGCAACCACGGTATTTAACGGTGGGTTTACGGCTACTGCAGATTCAACAATTACTATTGATGATAACGGGGTAGCTTTAGAGCTGATATCTACAGATACAGATGCCAGCCAAGGGCCAGTACTTAGACTAAGTAGAGCTGTTGCTGGTGCTGCAGATGATATTATTGGTACGATACAATATTATGGACAGGACGTTGCAGGAAATAACCAGCAGTATGTAGAACTTCAGTCTGAAATCGTTGATGCTACGGAGGGATCAGAAGACAGCAGCTTTATCATTAAAACCTATGCGGCGGGTGATATCGGGGATAAGTTGTCTATCTTGCCAACGGAAGTGGTACTAAATAACGGCTCAAGAGACATAGACTTCCGTGTTGAATCAGACAATCATACAGACGCATTATTTGTGGACGCTGGAGATGACAAAACTTACTTTGGCAAATCTTCCTCCGCACTGTCGGCAGCAGGAATAGAAGCCCATCCAACTGGTAGGTTTATGGCTACCCTTGATGGGGGATTAGTAGCTCAATTTAATCGGCTAAGTAATGATGGCAGTATATTGGAGTTCTACAAAGACGGCTCCGCTGTGGGCAGTGTTGGTTCTGTTGGTGGAGGTGATATATTTGTTGGCACAGGCGATGTTGGTGTTAGATTTGATGATGGGGCTGATGTTATTACTCCTTGGAACACTTCTACTAACTCTGCAAGAAATAGCGCAATAGACTTAGGCCATGGCACAGCAAAATTCAAAGACCTTTACCTATCAGGCGGGGTTTACCTCGGCGGGACTGGGGCGGCAAATAAGCTGGATGACTATGAGGAGGGGACTTGGACGCCTGCTTATTCTGATGCCGCATCTGGTGGAAACACTGGCGTAGCTAACGGAGGAAAACGTGGTACATATACAAAAGTAGGTAATCTTGTAACAATTACAGCAAGTTGTAGTAATCTGGACACCTCTGGGATGACTGCAGGTAATGATTTATTTATTCAAGGCGTACCATTTTTGTGCATAGCCCTAGCTGGAACACCTACTACCTTTTGGCTAGGAGCCACCAGAATGGGCCATGTTACATACGAAGGGTACGTCAGTGCAATGATATCTGATGGTGTCCAATATGTTAGGTTCTCTGAAACAAGAAGCAATGGTGCCGTCGATCAAATAATAGTAAGCAATTTGTTGTCTGAGTCTGCCGATTTGCACTTTACCATGACATACGAAACATCCGCATAAAATTAACCCCTGTTGGATCACAGGGTAGTCAGTCCAACCATCACAGGAGATAAACGATGGCACTAACAGAAACAGAAGTACAAGACAAAATTGAAATCGTAGGCGACTACAAGCACATTCAAATTAGGACCGCCACGGTCATCAAGCGTGACGATGTTGAGATCAGCCGATCCTTTCACCGCCATGTACTAGCACCATGCGCTAAAACAGATGGCACATGGGCAGACACAGACATTTCTGGTGAGTCCACTGAGGTCCAAGCAATAGCTAATGCAGTTTGGACAGACGCAATTAAGACTGCATATCAGCAAATGATGGACGCACAGGAGATATAATGGATATTAACTGGACAGTAGTAACAATCGTAGGTGCATTACTAGCCCAAGGTGCTGCTATTGAGACGCGCCTGACCGCACTAGAAAACGCATGACCCCAACCCCGAAAGGAGATCACAATGGCTGAGAAAAAAAACAAAAACCATTTCGATCAACGGCACTGACTACACTGAAGACCAACTAAATGACACCCAGAAGGTAATTGTGAACCACGTTGCTGACTTAGATAGAAAGATTGGCTCTGCTAATTTTAACATTGACCAGCTAAAAATGGGACGCATGGCGTTTATGCAATCTTTGACGGCATCGTTGGCAACTGATACAGAAGAAGAAACGGCGAATGTAAACTAGGTGGAGTAAATGAATGCCCCTGACCAAGCTCCAGTTCAAGCCCGGAATAAACCGAGAAACCACCTCTTATAGTAACGAGGGCGGTTGGTTTGATGTGGATAAGGTTAGGTTTCGTTTTGGGTTTCCTGAAAAAATAGGAGGTTGGTCTAAGTACTCTAGTACAGCCTTCTTAGGAACATGCCGCGCATTGCACCCGTGGTCCGCGTTAGACGGCACAAGTTTTATCGGAGTTGGAACGCACCTAAAGTATTACATACTAGAGGGAACGCAGTACTACGACATTACCCCAATTCGTTTAACAACGAGCGCGGGTGATGCCACCTTTGCTACGGGCGCGGACACTCTTAACGGAGCTATCGACGCCACTACGGAGACTATTGTAATAGACAGCGCCACGGGGTTTCCTGCTTCGGGTCGCATTAAGATAGGTTCTGAAGAAATAACCTACGCCTCTATTTCCAGCGTTACTTTGTTGGGTTGCGCTAGGGGCCAAAACGGTACGACCGCCGCGTCTCATGCGGATGGGGCCGCGGTTGGTTGCTGCACCATTACTGTAACGGAAAACGAACACGGCGCTTTGGCGGATGACTTTGTAACTTTTACGGATGCTGCGACTTTGGGCGGCGTAATTACCGCCGCAGTTCTTAATCAAGAATATCAGATTACTTCGATTGTAAGTGCTAATGCCTATCAGATTGAAGCCCGTACAGTTTCCACTATTGCTTCAATTACAACCACGGGCGGTTTAAACGCCACCTTCGTGTTTGCTAACACTTCTGACAGTGGTAGCGGCGGCAGTTCTACGGTGGCCGCGTATCAAATCAACACGGGCCTAGATACCACTATTGTTGGCAACGGTTGGAACGCGGGTACTTGGGGCCGCGGTACGTGGAACTCGTCTACGGACACCAGCGCCTCGGGTCAGATGCTTCGAATTTGGAGCCACGATAACTTTGGCGAAGACCTCTTGCTTAACGATAGGGATGGAAACATCTACTATTGGGATAAGACTAACGGTACAGGCGTCAGGGCGGTAGCTTTATCCACTCTTTCGGGGGCAAGCAGTCCACCAACCAAGGCTAAGATAGTTTTGGTTTCTGACAACGACCGCCATGTTGTCGTGTTTGGAACTAACGCTGAAAACAGTACGGACCAAGACCCGTTGTTAATTAGGTTTGGCAGTCAGGCAAGCCTTACGGGTTGGGCTGCGGCGGCTACGAATACTGCGGGCGACCTTAGAATAGGTTCTGGTTCTGAGATTGTGGCTGCGGTAGAGACAAAACAACAGATCATGGTATTTACGGATGTTTCGTTACACGCGATGCAGTTTCTAGGACCGCCGTTTACCTTCGGTATTAACATGGTATCGGACAACATAACCATTATGGGTCCGTTGGCCGCGATTAACGTAGAAGACAACGTGTTTTGGATGGGTCAGGAAGAGTTTTACACCTATTCTGGCGCGGTACAGCGCATACCTTGTACGGTACGTGATTACGTCTTTTCGGACTTTAACTTCTTTCAAAAGGAGAAGGTCACAGCCTCTTCAAACACTGCTTTTGGGGAGATTTGGTGGTTTTATCCGTCTTCAAGTAGCTCTGAAAACGACCGATATGTGGTGTTTAATTACCAGCAAAACCTTTGGTATTACGGCACAATGGACCGCACTGTATGGCTAGATCGTGGTATAAACGCTGATCCGATTGCAGCGGCACCGGATCATTACCTGTATAACCATGAAATAGGGTTTGATGACGGCAGTACGGACCCTGCGACGGCTATTTCTGCACGGATTGAAAGCAGTCAGATAGATATGGGTGACGGGGACCACTTTTTGTTTATGAGCAAGATGATACCTGATTTAACGTTTAGGGACTCAACTGCCTCCCTTCCATCCGCCACTATGACCTTACAGGCGCGTAATTATCCGGGCGGATTATACCTTCAAACGCAGGCAAAGGCGGTTACTCGGACGGCTACGGTGCCTTTGGAGCAGTGGACAAATCAGGTTAATTTACGCCTTCGTGGCAGGGCGTTTTCGTTAAAGTTGGAATCTACGGACACAGGAGTTGGATGGCGACTAGGAACGCCGCGGGTTGATATAAGACCAGACGGGAGAAGATAGTGTCTCGTAACTTAATCAAGCCGTTTTTTCCTAGAGCGCCGGACGAGTACGACCGAACGTACATGGAATCTGTAGTTCTGGCGTTTTCGGTGTATTTAGAACAGATGCAGAATCCGGGTCAGGGGAGACACACTGAGTTGGTTTTAACGAACTTACAGACGGACGATCAGGGTTTGGAGGTAGGCGCATTGTTTCAGTACAGGGACGCTGCGGGCGTTATGGGACAGATAAAGATAGTGGTTGCGGATCAGCCGAACTTACGCGGTAATACTGCTACGGGTTCTGTTGGTTCTGTTACTGTGACGACATAGGCATGGAAAAGTAAAACGACATCTGCTATTGTGGATTAAAGGGGCGATACGATGCAACAACAACTAATTCTTCCTGAAGGTGGTTTGGCGTCCTTTTTGACATCAAACCTAGATGAGATTGATGACAGTCGGCTCCTGTTTGGGAAGCAGTCGGGCATTAATTCGCACCGCGGAATTGCGGAGAAGATGGCGGGGTTTGGTCGCAACGGCGATACCGAAATGATCCACGCTGAGAAGGGTGAGATTGTAATTCACCCTAAGTTGTTGGAAGAGAACCCACGTTTAGCTCAAGAGATGATGGACGCGTTTTCCAGTTCTGGGGTTAATTTAGACCGTTACACGGTTGGCGGAGAGGCAAACAGCATTAACCCGCGAACCGGACAGGCGGAGTTTTTC
>Ga0302114_10002552_pt1 | contig 11654 bp, 16 predicted proteins | sample AG5_Surface_MG_FD_203107 | JGI IMG/M metagenome (GOLD analysis project Ga0302114, IMG submission 203107) | Marine microbial communities from Western Arctic Ocean, Canada - AG5_Surface | ecosystem: Environmental > Aquatic > Marine > Oceanic | place: Canada: Western Arctic Ocean | collected...
CAGCAGTGTGGTTGCTGAAGCTGAACCCCAAGCGGAAGCGGAGGCGCTTACCGAGGAGCAGCTTCGAGAGAAGAAGCTCGAGGAGGAGAGGAGGACGAGGGAGGAGAGGGGGAAGGTTCTCGACGCGTTGAGGGTTGAGCTTAACGGACTTGAGGAGAGCATCAGAATTGACCAGGGCGTTATTGACGAGGAGGCGAAGCTCAGGGCGAACTCGGCGGAGGTGGTTCTGCTCCTAAGCGAGAAGATGGAGGGTCTCAAGAAGGTGTACAGCCAGCACAAGAAGACGCTGGATCTTCTACCCGACGCGAAGAACAATGCCAAGAAACTGCAGGAGATTATCGACGGGAACATCCAAAAGTACGAGAAGCTCCGAGCGGAGTGGGAGAGCCACAGGGAACCCCTGGAGGGGGAGCTTGGATTGCTCAAGGATAAGAGGAATGTTAGGGGGAGGAGAATTAAGGATAAGCTTGACGAAATGAGGAGGCTTAAGGGGGATATTAACGACATGGCGGATAGTATTAGGGAGAAGGTGAGTCTATCTTACTACCTTACTCAACTCACTCAAACACTCACTCTACTTACTCAACTACTTTTGCCTCGCTCGGCACAGGAGGCCAGGTCGCTCAAACTAAAGGCCGAGTACGACAAGATGCCCAAGAACATCAACCGGTCAATCTACACCTACCGAATCATGGACATCATCAACTCGATCACGAAGCAAAAAATGGAAATCAAACGGGTCGTCGCTGACATTAGGGACGTGCAGAAGGCCATCAACAGCACGAGCGACACGCTGCTGAGGACGGAGGCTATTGCCGACGAGAGTCTGTTCCAGGCGGCCAAGGCCGGGGAGGGGGGGGGGGCGGGGAGGGAAGCATCGACGCGTACAAGAAGCTTAGCGTGCTCAGGGAAACGTTCGAGAAGCTGATTGACGCGGTGGCTAATATCGGAAAGGCGGAGAAGGGGGCGAGGTGAGCGATGGGAGTGGTTGCGAAGCGAGCGAGCTGCAGAGGAGGACGAGAGCATACGAGCGATGAATTATATTCCGCGAAACGACTAAAGACATAATAAAGGGCTACATCCACTACTGAACTAACATCATTCCACTCAATTCGTTATTGTTTTGGCTCGCTTCAAATTGGTTTGCTCTTGCTTCATTAAAAATGCACCTCGCTTCGATTCGCTTCGCTCGGTTGCAGGACTTTCGAGACGAGGACGGAAACGCTCATGGCGAGGGTTAGCGGACAGAGCGTAGAGGAACTTGTGAAGGACTTGAAAATTGTCAGGAAGGAGAACAAGGGGATGGCGGAGAGGTTGAAGGGGGCTAAATAAATTATTTTTACGCATTTCAAAACATAATCGAGTTATATTCCTTGCGATGAATCCAGAGCTGCGCCACGAACTTTTCAGTATCGCCGAGCACCTTTTGCCCGGAGTGGAGCGTTCGCTCGTCAACTTTTCCGGTAACTTGCGACGGGAAGAAAATTAGAGCGTCGCCCTGGACGGGCCGGCAGGAAACGTCCAGGTCGCGGAACACCGTCGATCCCCCCTCGCCCTCCTTCATTGTGTTGAGGTAAATTAGGAGCGTGGCCGCGCGCTGATTTGAACGGTCGGGCGTCGCGTCGTAATGATACGTGAACTCCTGGTTCATTTCGTAGCGCACGAGCTGTGGCTCTTCGAAGAATGATGATTTTGTCTGGAACAACGCAACTGCCTTTTCTATTAGGGTGGGAAGCTCGGCGTGGGGGAGGAAAAAGCTTGTAGAGGTTCGGGTTGAAACTGAATGCTTGAACGTTTTTGAAGGGGTGGCGATCATACGAGTTGAGCTGGGAGAGTTTGGAGAGTTGATCATGCTGATGCATTCGAAGCACTCGGATGGAGCGAGGAACGAGGAGATTTTGAAGAGAGGGGGGTCGGAATGTATGCGAGTCAGGTTGGGATAAGAAACATTGAACGATGGGAAGAAATCAGAAACCGCTTCAGCATCAGAGAGAGCTGAAGAGGTTTTTATTATGGTGGAAGGATCCGGTCGAGGAAAAATCGAGTCTGTCGTTGGAGGGGGTAGACCGAATCTGTCGAGAGGTGGTGATTTTGGTGGTGATTTGGGTGGTGATTGTTTTGAAATTGAGCTCTTGCTGCCAAAGCCCTTGCCAAAGCCGGTGACAAGTGGAAAAAGATGCAGCATAATAACGATGAGCTGAACGTTCGTTTTTTTCATGGATAGGGAGATGAATACTAACGTAGATTGATGAAGTATTTTGAAAGTGAAGGTGTGAAATGCGATGGTTCCAATTTTGACCTCCACCATTCAAACACCATGTTAAATTCGTGTATGCTATATAATCATTCTTACTAAAAGTTATGATTTCAGGTGTCCTCTCTGGTGTCCTCTCTGGGCATTCCAATCCTCTCAATTGCGTGGCCTTGTCGCGGGACAACAATTATGTGGTTTCTGGTGATGATAAGGAAGGCACGATGATTACCCATTCGACTAAGACTGGCATTGTAGAAAATCAAGCTCTCAATGTTTTTGTCGGTGTCAATGGTGTCAAAGGTCTTTGCTATCTTCCGAATGCCTCACTTGTTGCTTGTGGCTATAATACTCAGGGCGGCTTGAAGGTATTTAGCCCTTCCCTCGAGTTGGTCCAGACCTTGGTGGGACACGATGGTCCTGTTTTTTGCGTCACCGTCTCTCCATCAGGCTTTCATATTGCTTCCGGTGGAAGAGATAAGAAGGTGATGATTTGGTCGGAGTCGGGGGAGGGTGGCGATTGGGCGAGAGTGCAAGTGCTCGAGGATCACACGGATTGGATTTGGGCAGTGTGCTTCTCCCCCGACGGCAAGCAGCTGGCTACTGGAAGTGAAGACAAGCTCATCAAGACCTACAGCTTCAACGAGGGAAATGCCATCTTAGCGCACACGTTGGAGGGCCACACCGAGTTCGTCAGGTCCCTCTCGTTCTCTCCCGACTGCAAACTCCTTTGCTCCGGAAGTTGGGATAAATCCATCAAATTTTGGAACCCTGCCGATGGAAGCTTGGTGAAGAGCATCGACCAGGCTCACCCTTCACTCTTTGGCGTCATGAGCGTCTCATACTCCCCCAACGGGCGTGTTCTTGTGAGTGCCGGTTTCGACAAAACGATGAAGATCTGGGATGCTGAGACTTTCGAGCTCAAGCACACCTTCAAGCAGGAATTCATCACCAACCAGCTCACCATCACGGCCGATTCCAACTTCATTGTTTCGGCCAACGAAGACAACACGGTTAGATTCACCCCCTGCCGAGAGTACCACCTCACGGGCCTCACCCCGATCCTAAATCTCATTCTCCACATTGTCTACAAGTGGGAATTTGTGACCTTCCCGAAGCACAACGAAAACACCTCAACCCTCGAGGAGGTTATGAAAAACCTTGGCGAACTGGTGCACAACGGCAGCTACGACGTCACCTCCGTTATCCTCTCCTTTCTCTCCCCAGCCCACCTTCCCGTCCAGATCACCCCGACCAGGTGGGTGGCCCAGAGAGTTTGATCATTTTTGTGAAAGACAGATTTGAGCGCGCACAAGAGGAGATTGCAAGGATGTGTCAAAGAATTGCAGAGTTTTGCGCAAGAATTTTTTTTCGGACTTTGAAGAGGAGGACATTGAAGTGGAGGACTCTGAGGCCGACTTGGAAAAATTGATAGAACATATGCGAGAGAAATTTGAGGGGTCACAGGAGGAGATAGATGCAAGGATGCGTGTAAGAATCAATTTGGAAATTTGAGCAAGGATTTACTCCGACGAGGACAATTTAATTTCACCAAATTTACATCCATTATCATAATCAACCATCACCACAATCTAGGCCCAGATTTTGGGTTCCAGCGCCCACGCCAGCAGCTTTCCCTCGCTCCCTCCTGTGAAGAAGGTGTTCTGCGGGCCGGTTGTGATGCTCATGACCGCTCCCTGGTGCCCGACGGTTAAATTCGGGTCAAACGTGGCCAGCAGCGCCATGTTCGGCAGAGCTCTAACCAAAATCCTCCCGTTCTCCAAACCGCACAGCAGCAACGTCTTGTTGCTGCTGTTGACGCTGTCTGTGATCAATCCAATGCTGAACACCCTCGCATCGTTGTCCGTCGTGCTCAAGCACTGTCCTTGCTCGTCCCAAATCTTGACCATTTTGTCGGTCGACGAGGTCGCAACGTAGGCCTTCCCCTCGAACAAAAACGTCTTGACAGTGCAGATCCTGTCCACGTGCCCCCCATCACCGTTGTTCCCGTTTATTACGTGCCTGCACTTGCCGCTCGCCCCGTCCCAGATCCTCACGGTTTTGTCCAAGCTCGCTGTCCAGAGCAAATTATTCGAAAACACGATTCCAGTGACTTCCATGACGTGCCCGGTGAGCGTGTGGACGGCCTCGAACCGAGACTCTGCGCCGAGCGAAACGAGATTGTGCGCATTTTTAATGGAACAGGGGGGAGACGAGTGAAGCGAGCCAAAAAATTGAGAAAAATGTTAGTTTTAGTTCAGTAGTGGCTCGTAAAAAGGCTCGCTCTCTTCGCTCGCTCACCTGCCGCATTGAAGCCCCAGATTCTCACCAGCCCGTGACTGGCCCCGGCGATGATCGTCACGTTGCCGTCCGCCTGCTCGATTGTTTCGAGCGACGTGATGGCGCGCTGCACCGAGCGAAGAAGGAGCCAAATTGAGTGGGTTAGTTCAGTAGTAAATTTGCCATTTAACAGGATTCATCGCTCGCTCACCTCAGACGCGTAGGCCGCAAAGTCCTTGTCCAAGAAGAACGACACGGGTTGAGGGGCGTTCAGGTTGGCGAACTGGTAGGCTGCAATGTATCCAACGGTGAGGGAGGAGGAGGAGGAGGAGGTGGGTGTGTCTTTGTTGTTGTTGTTGTTGTTGTTGTTGTTATTGTTATTGTTGCTGTTGTTGGTATCGCTGTTGTTTTCCTCCTCCCAGCTCGCAGCTCCTCCATAGCCCACAAACAGGTGGCCCTTGGTGTATTTTACTATGCAAGTCGAATCCTCCTTGCTGAACAGGGGCTTTATGGCGCCTGGGGGAATGGGAGAGAAGCCGTCCTTCGCGTTAAAGAGGCGAAAGGAACCATCGCTCCCACCTGTTATCACCACAAACAAATCGCCTTCCTGGCAAACTGAGAGTGATTTTACGCTGGCATTGGCATTGGCTGCGGGAGAGTTGTTATTGAAGCCACCGCGGTTACGGTTATTATTGGTGTTGGAGTTGGAACTAGAGGAGGCTTCTATGATTTTGTGGCAACGCGCAATGTGGCCAAACGAGCAGTTCTGATCGTTGCACGGCTTGTTATTGTACGACTATGAGGCGAGAGGGGGGTGGGGGTTAGGGGAGGGGAGGGGGGGGGGGGAGGATATAAGCGCAAAATCTCACCTGTGTGAAATTCCTGCAAGGTTTGAAGGAGGCCTCCAGGAGCCTCCCAGCGTGCTGGTTGCCCCGTCCACCACCGCCACCATTGTTGTTGTTGTAGCCGCGTCCACCACGCCCACCCCCACCCCCACCCCCACCCCCACCGTTTCGATTGTTGTTTCGGTTGTTGAAATGTGACATGGAAGGGGATCTGAGTCGAAGACAATGGGACGGTGGAGGGGGGAGGGGAGGGGGAAGAGAGAGAGAGTGATGAGATAAGTAGTCCGTGAGAATGAATGGTTGTTTATTTGCAGTCAACGCGGGGATGGAGTGATGGAGTTCACAACCTCAAAAATTCAACCAGGCAATCCAAAATCTACAAAAATTTTAAACTGTTCACGCACCCAATAAATCTGCTTTATGGTTTGCATACGAATGGCCACATGCGATGATCTCATCTCAATGCAAGCCACGAACCTGTGGTGCCTGCCCGAAAACTACCAAATGAAGTATTTCTTTTATCACGTTCTGTCGTGGCCCCAGCTCCTCTGGGTGGCGCAGGATCACAACGGTAAGATTGTAGGTTACGTACTTGCGAAGATGGATGATGAGAATGAGGGGAAACCGGACCACAAGCCTCATGGCCACATCACATCACTGGCCGTTTTGCGGACACACAGGAAGAGGGGCATTGCCACGAGGTTGATGCAGAATAGTCAGCGTGAAATGAAGGACATCTTTGGGGCCGAGTTTGTGAGCCTTCACGTTCGGCGGAGTAACAGGGCGGCATTCCACTTGTACAATGAAACTCTGAAGTATGATATCCACGATGTCGAGAAGGGTTACTATGCTGATGGGGAGGATGCTTACGATATGCGGTGTAATTACAGCGAGGAACAGGTGGGAAAACCGGTGGTGGATTCGGATGATGAGGATGAAAATGAAGAGGAGGGGGCAATTTTAACTGATGGGATGGAGAGTTTGGCAATAAAGGCATCATAGATATTTGATTGAAAACCCTACTTTTTACATTCCTTTCTTCCCTGCTCCCTGTTCCCTGTTTCTGTTTACCCCCCTTCCCGGTTCGATAAGAGTTCGCTCACGTCCCGTGTTCGAAGCGGCACGTTCAGAGGCTTCAGAGGATTGAACGAGGTTCGAATCTCATTTTCATCCTCAATTTCAATTTCATTTTCATTTTCATCATCTTCATCCTCAATTTCATTTTCAGTTTCATTTTCATCATCATCTTCATCCACCTGCCGACTGTTGACGCTTGCACATGTCGTGCTGAAGTTCTCGAATCCAGGGGGCGGGGAACCAACCACCATACCCATATCTGCCTGGGGGTCGACTCTCGTCAAGATTTCGGCAACGGGCCGTGGGCGGTTTGGGAAATTCAAATTCTTCAGATTGGTGTTTGACGTGCTGATGACTGGGGCGGGGTTCTCCTCGCGGTCGTCATCGTCATCGTTATCGTCAATTGACTGATACTCCTGGCAAATATCTTCGTTGTTGTGAACTGTCGTTGAGAAGCCTCCAACAGATTCAACGTCTTCGTCTTCGTCATTGTTATTGTCATCTTCGGCCTCGGCTTCGTTCTCGTTCTCGCTCGCGCTCTCTTCATCTAGAAGATACTTATCGCCCTGAATGCTCCCCCCAGCGCTACCCACGGTAGCCCCAACCGAGCTAGCCCTGTCGTTATTCTTCTCCTCCTCCTCCTCCTCCTCCTCAATTTCATTGTCCAGCTGAAAGTCGTCAACGTCATCTAGCTTGGTGGCAATAAGAGGGGACTTAAGCGGGCTCAAACCTTCCTCGTTCCCCTTGTAGATAGGCTTGTGACTCTCGAATTTTGGTTTGGGCGAATCTGGGGGACTAACCTCATACTTGCCCTCACTCACACTCACACTCTTACCCTCATTCTCGCCCTTGCCCTTTCCCTTGCCCCTCCACTTCTCCCTTCTCCGCCGCGCAACCCCCACCTCCCACACCCCAACTCCTTCCCTCCAGCCCTCAAGCACACCCCACGTGCCACCTCCAACGCCTACGCCACCCCAAACCCAATCAAAGACGAGGTCTGCGCCGAGCGAAGCGAGGCGCATTTTTAATGAAGCACGAGCGAAATGATTGAACCAAACGATTTGATTGGGTTAGTTTAGTAGTGGATGTAGCCATTATGTCTGCTGCCATTTCGCGAAATCCATCGCGAGTATGCTTATGCTCGTCTTCCAAAAGGCTCGCTCGCTCTCTTCGCTCACTCACCTATGTAGAACGCTTGGCCTGCGAGGTCGTGGCTGACCACGAGGACGAAGACGATCAATGAAAGAGCATGGATCGTGAAACTTGCATTTTCAACGAATCACGAGACACAAAATAAGAAATAGTTGAGTGAGTGGGTTAGTTAAGCACTTGATTTTTAGCCGCGAGCGAAGCGAGCTAGTCACAACTAAATTTATTTTTGCTGGCTTGCTTCGCTTTCCTCGCTCGTCGCTTCCCTCGGTCGCTTCGCTCACAGTCGCTTCGCTCGCTCACCTCGTCATGGAGGAAGAAATTTCCCTCGGAGTCGGGGTCGGCCTTGAGGAGAAAAGGATCGTGTTTTGGACATGTAGAGAAGGTCCAGCCACAGTCAAGATCAGCAGGAATTTTCGAAAGGAGGGGCAGGCATTCAGTTGTGAATAGATCGAGGAAGAGAGGGACAGGAGGAAGAGGAGGAAGAGGAGGAGGAGGATTTTGTTCATTCGACGTTTTAAAACTGGAGAGGGTGGGGGAGCTGGTTCTGGGGGTTTTATGTTGGACGAGAAAGGATTTTTGATTGTGGAGGAGGAGGGAGGCTTGTAAGGCGGAGGGGAGGAGGGGGAGGAAGAGGAGGAAGAGGAGGAAGAGGAGGAAGAGGCGCGATTGTAGAAATCACGTGAAGTTCGGTTGTTGTATGGACTGCCAATGTTGATTCTAGCTGCCGCCGAAGAGGGGGATGAATTTTGCCTTGGTGGGGTCGAGGGAGCAGCTTCCAAGGCCTCGGAGGCAAAGTCAACACCATCAACATCTACGAAAGCTAGCTGGGCTGAGACGACAGCTGAAACTAGGGAGCGAGTGAGTCTGGAGAATTGATAAACAGATAAAAAACAGCCATAGAGTGGGAGCAGGAAAAGCGCGAATACAGAATCAATTAGGATTGTGTCCCCCTTATCGTACGTCCATCGCAACATTGGAGCGAGATTATATACGCGCGAGATGGCGACACTACCAAAGCTTGAGAATTTAATTTTTTTTTTGAATTTGGAATTTAAAGTGTCATATAATTGAAACTGTGTCGTTCGAGCTCTATCAGCTGAACGCCAATTCCATGTTGCCAAGTTGTCATATGATTCGAAACAGTGTCGTTCGAGCTCTATCAGCTGAACGCCAATTCCATGTTGCCAAATTTTCTGGCTTCTCAGTTGGCAGCTTTCAAAACCCTATCGTCGATCAATTGTGGGCCCAAAGAGAAGAAATGAAGCGAGTCGATTCATCGGCCGATTCAAACGCCGCTGCCTCCATCAACGCCCGCCCTCCCGCCTACTCCAAGCTCGCCATCAAATATCCTTTTAAATCTCAATTCGACCAATCCGGCAACCACTCTGTGAACTTCAAGGAGAGCTATCAGAACCCTTGGAACAGCATTCGCATTGGCAAGGTCCTCGAGGACCTCGACGCGCTTGCTGGAAACATTGCCTACATGCATGTTGTTCGAGGAGGAGATCAGAATAAAAAGGTGATTGAGTGAAGCGAGCCTTGTGGCAGGAGAGTGTGAAAATATGCAGCAACACCATAGTTACATCCACTACTGAACTGACCTACTCAACTATTTTTACTCGTTAAAAATGTGCTTCGCTTCGCTTGGGCGCAGCCAGTCATTGTGACCGCTTCTGTCGATCGGATTAAGGTTGTTGCGAGGCCCACGATGGAGACTGACATGGAAATAACAGGAGGAGTTACGGCCGTCGGCGGTTCATCTGTCGAAATTAGAATGGTTGCAAAGTGCGACCACGCGTCCGTGGGGAGCTGGCTGGAGGTGAGCGAGCGAAGCGAGCGAGCCTTGATGAAAAGACAGAATACTCGCGATGAATCCCGCGAAATGGTTACAGACGGCAAACATCCCACTAATTTAAAAGTGCACCTCGCTTCGCTCGGTGCTCGGTGCTCGGTGCAGGCGTATTTCACTTTTGTGGCTCTCGACAGCGAGACCAACCGACCGTATCCGGTTGTGAAGCTGTCTCCTGAGACTGACGAGGAAAAGAACCTCGAAAAACGCGGACTCCACCGCATGGACGAGAAGAAGAAGAGGCGGAATGCTGAAAAGGCAGCAAGGGCGCAGAACAGTTTGACGGGCTCGGTTGAGGAGAACGAGATTGCCCAGGCGCTCCTTGCGAAAGGGCATGCGCTGAAGCGCTTCCCAACTTTGGGCGTGGCCGATTCACACGTATTTATGAGCGAAACAGGTGAGTGAGTTGGCGAGTGAATGTAATGGCGCGAGTGAAGGGCGAGCGAAAAATTAACTAACATTTGCTTGCGCAGGCCTCCACAACGCACTCGTGTGTCAACCGCAACAGCGGAACATGCACGGTAGAATTTTTGGAGGATTCTTGATGCGGAGGAGCTACGAGCTTGCGTTCAGCACTGCCTACGCGTTCATCGGAAAAAAACCGACCTTCGACGAAGTTGACGACATTGCCTTTATGGTCCCCGTTAACGTCGGCGACCTCTGCCTCTTCGACAGTCGTGTACTATACACATTGCCGAAGGGGTTTGAGCACGGGGAGGGGGGTTCGGGAGACGGGAGGGCGAGAGTTTTTATTGAGGTGATTGTGCTAGTTGCCTCACCCGAAACAGTTTCCAGCAAAGGTGAGCGAGCGAGCTGTGAGCGAAGTGTTGACGTGCACATGGCGTGTTTTGGATTCGTTCCTGAACAAACCCTTGCACAAAAAGATGCGCTTGGCCGAACCCACCACCATATCCATTTTGAGCTTCTAAACCTCCATACGTTGGCTTTACGGCCGATTCAGTGATTCACCTTTTTTTGCCTTTTTTTCAAGAGTGCGAAGAAAAAACCTACTCAACTATTATTTTACTCACTCGCTACTCTCGTACTTCGTTAATAATGCGCCTCGCTTCGCTCGGCGCAAGTGAGCAACCGACTTTACTTCACGTTCGGGATCAACGATGACACACCGGTCAAACAAATTTTGCCGCAAGACATGTCCGAAGCTAAGCGAATGGCTGGCCGAATTTTGGCAGACAGAATTCAGGTGTTGGAGGATGATAAAGATGAAGCTAAAAAAAGATGACAAAGTTTTGATTTTTGTTTGGTTTAAGAATGATTTCCAAATTTTTGTAGGCGTAGGAGCGCGTGTACGAGCGCTCCTTGCACTGGAGCCCGAGAACAGCCACATACGTGATTTTCTCGTACAGCTCGCGCTTTCCAATTTGGAGGGGGGTGAGGTTGTCGATGAACAAAAAAAATTAAATTTTATAAATTTTTTTTTTTAGAGAGAGAAGCGCTAGAGGTTACTCAACTGCAACGGCTGGCTTGTACTTGCGCCGGGTGTTATTATAAATAAACAAGATATCAAGGCGGACGAGGCTGCTACAATTTGCTTTCTTTATCTTGGCTCGAAAATCACAGGTTTCCACGTCACGTGGGCTCAAGAAATTCCTCCGCAGCATTGTCCCCCCGCAGCACGCCTGCTCCCCGCTGCTCCCCGAGCCCCCCTCGTGGTACGAACACGCTTCGAGTGCTGCGAGTCCGTTGCACGACGTTGACCCCACCTTCCAACATCGAGAACGATGCGAACCAGATAATTTTACAAATAGCAAAATTTACACACACACACACAGGAACTCAAGCAATCACACTCGTTGGTCCATCCCCGGCCCCAGGCCTCGTATGCACATAAAGGAGGGCAATGCCCTTGTGGAGGGTGTGGAGCTCGGCCTCGGTGGCACATCATCTTGTGCTGCAACCGCTCCAATTTTTGGGCAACAAGCGGAGCAGTAAACTATTATGCTTTTGGATTGGGCAGTAGCGAAAACCAGTTGGAAGAAAACCAGTTGGAAGAGAGGGGGGTACGCCAAGTTGGAAGAGGGCGTGGGCAAAGTCACCAGCGTAGGTCTCGTGGAGGTAAAGAAGTTCTCAAAGCAAACATTTCAGTTCTGCTTCAGTTCGGGGATCAAACTGTGAGGTACTCGGTTGTGTTGGCAATAAAATTAGCTTGAGAAATATGGAACAGTGCTCAGCTAGGCGT
>Ga0302114_10002553_pt1 | contig 11652 bp, 9 predicted proteins | sample AG5_Surface_MG_FD_203107 | JGI IMG/M metagenome (GOLD analysis project Ga0302114, IMG submission 203107) | Marine microbial communities from Western Arctic Ocean, Canada - AG5_Surface | ecosystem: Environmental > Aquatic > Marine > Oceanic | place: Canada: Western Arctic Ocean | collected...
CGTAGCTGGACCCGTATCCCCCGTACGTCGAGCCCATGCCGCCGTAGCCTCCTCCGTACCCGCTGTTCATGCCCCCGTACCCGCCGCCGTAGCCGCTGTTCATGCCTCCGTAGGCTCCAGCTCCGTAGGCTCCAACCCCGGCGGCGTTATTCAATGTCGTGGACGCGGGGTTGGACACGGCCGTGCCGGTCTCGCGGTATCTCGCGGGGGGAGGCGGGGTGGCTCCCGTGGGGTTAGATGCCGTCGGTACCGGCGCTGTTTTGGGAGAGTGAGAGGTGGTGGGAACGGAGGTCAGAGGGGATAATTACCAATTGGCGGAATTGCGGAGATGTGCTTTTTTTGAAGGGGCGGGTTCGACGGGGCGCACCTGAGGGTGTGGATCCCGCGCCCGGGACGTCCCAGGGTTTGGGTGCGTCGCCCGGCGCCGCGGGGGTGGATGCGGAGACGCTCTCGCCCGTCGCGGCCGCGCGCTCCCACGGTTTGGGGCGAGGCGGTGCTCCTGTGGTTTCATTCAGGGTTGGGAAGTGGGGCCGGCGCTGGTCAGTGAGGGTCGAGGCGGGTCGAGGCGGGGTTTCAGGACGCGCGACGCGAGAGGCATCGGCGCGCGGTGGGGATGCGCAGTCGTCGAGAGGGGAGTCACGCACCGGACATGCTCGTTTCCTAGCCGATACGACCGTGCGAGTCACACGCGCGACGGAGAGTGGCTGAAGGCACCTCCCAATTTTACCAGTTTATTATGTCACCGAGGCGCCGCGTGTTGGGGGTCAAAGCGGATCGTCCGAGACACTCCGATCGACACCCATCGGCAGCTCACACCACTCGTCATGCAGAAAAAACTTTTGATGCTCTCGGCCCTCATGGTCGCCCTCGCGTGCGCGCACGCGGGCGAGACCCCCGAGGTGACCAACAAGGTACGACACGCGCCCACACACGCGCCCGCGTCGTCGTCGTCGTCGGACAATTAGATCGCGTCACTTCACTCGATTAAGAGGTCATCCGGCGTCCAGATCCCCAGCCTCAACCTGACCTTCCCACCCTTTTCATCTCACAAACAGGTCTACTTCGACGTCTCCATCGGCGGCCAGCCCGCGGGGCGGATCACCATGGGCCTCTACGGCGCCGCCGTGCCCAAGACCGTGGAGAACTTCCGCGCGCTGTGCACGGGCGAAAAAGGCGTGGGCACACGCGGCAAACCGCTCCACTACAAAGGGTCCATCTTCCACCGCGTCATCCCCCAGTTCATGCTCCAGGGCGGCGACTTCACCGACGGTAACGGCCGCGGCGGCGAGTCCATCTACGGCGAGAAGTTCGCCGACGAGAGCTTCGCCATCAAGCACTCCGGAGCCGGCGACTTGTCCATGGCCAACGCGGGACCCAACACGAACGGATCGCAGTTCTTCGTCACCACCATCAAGACCGCCTGGCTCGACGGCCGCCACGTCGTGTTCGGCAAGGTCCTCGAGGGGATGGACGTGGTGTACAAGGTCGAGGCGGTCGGCTCACAGAGCGGCAAGCCCTCCAAGGAGGTCGTCATCACCGACTCGGGCGAGCTAGAGATGTAAATCTTTTTCCATTGGAATCATCCGCGGCCTTCTCCGGGCGCCAAACCCGCGACCGAGCCCATGTGCGAGTGATCACCTAAGACATCGTTTCTCAATCTACAAAACGTATTTTCCTAATGTAAACGCTACTACTGCTACCCTCCCTTTGCGTCCGTCTTGACGCTACCCTCCAAGGGCCGAACCGCGGCCATCATCCGGGATCCTATGCGGTCGTATACTGATTTGCGGTGCATCCCCCGCCGCCGTCCTTCCTCCACCACCTCGTCCTTCAGCCACGGGTTCACGGGCGGTTCTAGGAAGCCGTTTACCCGTCCCATGTGCCCGTCCGGGTTGCCCCCCACGCCGGCACCCGCGACGAGCCGCGACTGCTCGGACGGAAAGGCCCAGTTGCTGACGACGCCGATGAGGCAGAGGGGCAGCGCGAGGACCGCCGCGAACGCGGTGTTGCTGATCTTGCCCGCGCGCCGGACGTTGCCCATGTGGCCGGCCGCGGAGCCCATGCCGGTGTTGTGCGAGTTGCTCCATCCCCGCGTCGCGTTTCCGTCGCCCAGAAGCCTGTTACGCGCGGCGGTGATGCGGTTGAAGGCGAACCGCGCCTCAGCCTTTCCCGCACCGCTCGAAGCCTTGTCGGGGTGGTGGACGTGCGCCAGCCTGCGGAAGGCGGCCTTGACCTCCTCGTCGCTCGCGCCGGGTTTGAGCTCGAGCGCGGCGTACGGGTCTGTATTTGGAGTCGACGGCCCCATCCGTCTCGGAGCCCCCCGCTCTTCTCCGGCGCCCACGCCACTGAAACGAAGACTGACGATGCGAGCTCGGAGAAAGGCCACGACGACGGAGCGCGAGAGAGCTGCTCGCGAGAGTGAGAAATGAGTCATGGACGGGTTAACCCTTCTGCGAGGAGTTAACGGGGGTATCAAAACGTGGAACAGCGATTCGTCGATTCCGGGTTCGCACCGGCGCGCAATTTTGGCATCGGATTTGGCAACAATACCCATAGGATTCCTCAATAAAAACCAAGCCAAGACCCGTGTCATGAGCAAAAAGACTCCCCCGCCAGCGAGGCGACTTCCTGGCCTTCGATTTCACCCCGAGCAACCCACAACCGTCGTTGGCCCTTCGGCGCGTCACTTTTCACCGCACCTACTCACCCTTCCATCACCTAAGAGCAACGATGGCTTTCGCTGTTTCCACCCAGGCGCTCGCCGCCAAGGTCGCCCTCAACGGCAAGACCCTCAACGTCCGCAAGTCGTCCGTCAAGGCCGCGCGCAACGTCACCGTCCGCGCCGCTGTGTCCGCCCCCGCGGTGAGTAATATTCCCTCGTCTCGTCGCCGCCCCTCCTTCCTCCCTTTCGCGCGCTCGTGGTCGCCTTTCCCCGCGCGCATTCGCGTCGCGCGCGAGGCAATTCGCGAGGGCGCGTCCACGCGTGGTCCGCGAGGAACCCCTCCGCGGCGATAGCGCTCGCGCGCGACACCGAGCGCGGAGGGTCTCGCGAATTGCCGCATCGAGTTCTTTGCCTCACCCAAATCTTGGGAAAGGGTCTGGGACTCTTATCCGCGGCTGGATAGGCCCCGGGATCACGCGCGCGCTCGTTAATTCCGTCGCCGTCGCCCCGGCGAATCTTCCCGGGGGGTTCGTCGAACGTTTCGGCTCGATCGCGCGACCCGATGCGCCTCCCGCGGCCAGATCGCGACCACGCCGCGTGGGGTTATCGCCCGATCACGAAAGGGGGAAAATATCCACCCTTCCGGAACCCGGCAGCCATCTTTTTTTGACGCGTGAAAAAAAAAACCCATCTCCGAGTCACACCTCCCCTGACCTTCGTCTTTTCCCTCCCCCATTCGATGATCCAGGGCCTCAAGGCTGGCGTCGTCACCGGCGATGACTACAGGGCCGTCATCGACCACGCCAAGAAGAACGGCTACGCCATCCCCGCCGTGAACTGCACCATGTCCACCGTCACCAACGCGTGCCTCGAGGCGGCCAAGGTTGCCAACTCTCCCATGATCATCCAGTTCTCCAACGGCGGCGGCATCTACAACGCCGGCAAGGGCTGGAAGAACGAGGCTGACCAGAAGGCTGCCATCATGGGCTGCGTCGCGGGTGCCCTCCACGTCCGCGCCCTCGCCGAGTTCTACGGTGTCCCCATCATCCTCCACACCGACCACTGCTCCAAGGCGCTCCTCCCCTGGTTCGACGGCCTCCTCGAGGCTAACGAGGAGTACTTCGCCAAGCACGGCGAGCCCCTGTTCAGCTCCCACATGCTCGACCTCTCCGAGGAGTCCATCGAGGAGAACATGGAGATCTCCAAGAAGTACCTCGAGCGCATGGCTAAGATCAACTGCTACCTCGAGGTTGAGATCGGCATCACCGGCGGCGAGGAGGATGGCGTCGACAACACCGACGTCGCCCAGGAGGACCTCTACTCCAAGCCCGAGGAGATCCACCAGGTGTACACCGAGCTCAACAAGGTTGCCCCCGGCATGTTCTCCGTCGCCGCCGCCTTCGGTAACGTCCACGGCGTCTACTCCCCCGGCAACGTGAAGCTCACCCCCAAGATTCTCGGCGCCGCCCAGAAGTACGTCAAGGAGAAGGAGAGCCTCGACACCGAGCAGCCCGTCGACTTTGTCTTCCACGGCGGCTCCGGCTCCTCCCGCGAGGACATCCGCGAGGCCATCACCTACGGCGTCATGAAGATGAACATCGACACCGACACCCAGTGGTCCATGTGGGACGGCGTCCGCGCCTACGTCGCGGAGAAGCACGACTACCTCCAGGGCCAGATCGGCAACCCCGACGGCCCGGAGAAGCCCAACAAGAAGTACTACGACCCCCGCATGTGGTCCCGCGCCGCCGAGGAGTCCACCCGCGACCGCCTCCTCTCCGCGTACGAGGACCTCAACGCCATGGACGCCCTCTCCAAGTAAATCTCTTTGTTTGAAGAGATCAACTCGAGACGGGTTGACGCGAATCTACGTGTATACATTTTTTGACGGGTGCTCGCAGGAAATAGTCCTTCTATAGCGACGGAGTGAGTCCTTGGACATAATAATAAACGATTTCCAGAAGAACGAAAAGACACACGCGCGATATCGTGAACTGCCGTCATGTTTTTTCTCGTCAGCGTCTCAGAATACATATAACATCGCGGCCGGGCTCCCTGCCCGGCGGTTGCCATCTTTACTTTTCCCTAAAAGTTATTTAACCGTCCCCTCGGAACCCACCCGTCTCTCGTCTCGTCTAAACATCGCCCACATCGCCCGCTCAGGGGTTGAGCGTGATCTCAAAGCCACCCGGGTTGGGCATGTCCAGCCCGCACAGCGGACACGGGTACACGTACTCGTTGTCGAGGTGCCGCCGCACCATGTGCACCCTCGACCGCTGCTCGCAGTCCACGCACAGCACGTGACCGCACCCGGGCAGCAAGTTCAGCTGGTGCTGGTGCCCCGGATCGTTCATGTTCCCCTGCATCACCATCGCGTGGTCGCACGCGGCGATCGGGGCGGTGCCCTCCTCCCAGATGTCCAGTTTCGTCTTCCAGTGCTTCACGCGCTTGGGCAAGTCCCTGACGCAGAGCGACGCGTTGAGCCTCACCGCGCCGAACAGCGGACACGCGCGGCGCTCGACGATGTTCTCGGGCTCCAACTCACCCCGCGACACGTCCCCGCACGCGCAGTCGATGCACTCGCCGCACTGCACGTCGATCCAGCCCGCGATGTCCTCCCAGGTGGACGCCGTCTCCATCGTACCTCGCTCGCAGTGGGGCTCCACGCGCCGCGCCGCGTCTTCCCGAGCGTTCTTCAACGCGCCCCGCCACCGCGCCCGCCGAGCCTCGAGCTCCTTGGCGAGCTCCGTGAACTTATCCTGTGGCACCCGGCCGTTGAGCCGGGAGGTACCCATGAGGGATATCTCCCGTAGGGTCTCAAAGTTCGTCTCCGTCAAACGCAGCGCCTCCAGCGTGTCGACGTTTGCGCACCCGGAGAGGTCGAGGTAGAGGAGTCGCGACTTGCCATCCTTGCGGCTGACGCACACACGCGCGGCGTGCTCAATCGTGGACGTGTTGAGCAGCGTGCACCCGCTGAGGTCCAAGTCCTCCAAGTTCTCGCCGCACACGTCCAGCAGCGCGCACACCGCGGAGTCCGTCAGCCGGTTGCAGTTGGCGAGGCACACCCGCTTCAAATTCGCAAACGCGCCGTCGCCGCGAATGATGCTCAAGAGCAGACGGTCGGTGAGGAAGGAGGCGTGGGTGCTCATGTCCAGCGTCTGCCACACCCCGGGCTGCCGCACGAGCTTCCGGAACCTGGTGGACACCGCGGAGAGCGCGAGGAGCTGCTTGGGGGAGCCGCTCGCCTCCGCGACGCGCGACAGGATCAGCTGCAGTTCGTCGTCGAGCAAGTCGCAGAGCTTGACCTGCTGGCACGAAGCCTTCTCCAGGGCGAACGCGATGTAGGAGCGGAGGGAGTCCAGCTCGGGGTTGGACTCGAGCTTATCGAGCCGCCTGTGGGGAAAAGGAAAGGTGGTCAATACGCGGCGTGTTTTGAAAGCGGCGCAGTCTCAGATCCTCAGATCTGGTTTTTGTCCCTCCGGCGACGTCGAGTGGGATGATTTTCACGGATGGGGAGGTGGGACGGCGCACCTCTGGATGGATCGCAGCAGCTGCAGCAGCTCGCGCTTTCGCGACGTCTTGGTATCCTTGTCGGCGGACCATTCCCTGCGAGGTTTAAAACGGCGATCGGGTCAGTCTAAGGGTCGAACCCGGGGCGGTGACGCGCGGGATCCAGATCTTGAAAAGAGCCCGAGGCGCACGCCTGGGTTTCGAACTGGTCTTTTGAAAAATCCGAGCGTGGGTCGGGCGGGGGCGACGGGCGCACCTCTCTCTGCGGAGCTCGACGATGATATCCGCGAGCTGGGAGCACGCGGACTTGGTACGGTTCTGGAGGTACCTGACCTCGTCCGGGGTCGCCTCGATGGAGCCCGCGGACGTGCCCGGCAGCTCGTCATCCTCCCCCGACCCGGTTCCGTGCTCGGACCCCTCCACCTCCTCCCAGCCTTTCGGGCGGAGTCGCTTGAACCCGCTCTGGTACTCGTGCTTCGGGGTCTGCACCCCGGACTGCTCGGGCGAATCGGCCTCGCCCGCGTCGCCGGACTTCTCGGGGATGGCGAACTTGCGCTCGAGCGTGTCCATGGCGGTCGCGCCGCCGCTCGCCTCGCTCATCTCGCACACGCGCCCGGTGAAGAAAAACTGGTCGTTGGATGCACGCGGACGGAGACGACCTCTCGTGAAGGGGAAGTCTTCGCGAACCGCGGCACGCCGTCCGCTGGTCGCGCGCGTAACCTCGCTCGGACGATCGACGAGGTACGAAGGAAGTTCGAACAAACACACGCCGCGTGCCAGGCACCGCGCGCGCGCTTTCAAACTGGATCCCCGCGGGCGGCCGGGCCCAAAGTCACGTACTTGACTGACGCGAGGGACGACCAAGCTTTTTATCTTCCAAAAAAATCGATCGAGGCGCGAGCTGGGAGAATTAATTCAAGAATGACGAGTCGCGGGTGAAAAACTCTGAAATTCGCCGGGAAGATCGCGGCTCCCGCGTTTTCAAAGCGCTGACTGGGTACGTGTTTTACCCAGGCTTGATCAAGTGTGATGGGACGGCTCTTTTTTTGTTTTTGACTTGTAAAACTTTCTTCCCAGGCGAGCTACTGTCTTCGTGGTCCGGCGGGGAGACACGCCGAGCTGGTGTGTGGTCGGCGGCGACTCCTGCTTCGAGTGCAACGACTGCTGCTTCGTTGTGAAGCAGAGCACTGTAAATTGTCCCTACAGTCGTTGCACCGAAGAAGCAGGAGTTGTCACCGCGACTGATGCTAACTTTCAGCTCGTCGAACCTCCCCGTCGCCGCGGCTGCACCGCGCCAACCCACCGGTCTCGTCGCGTTTTGTACCGAAGGTGCTTCATTTGATGTACCTGTTGTTCGAACCGGTACATCAAATGAAGCACCAAAACTGCCGCCGATGGTTACAAAACGAGACGAACCCCGGGGGCTGGAGTCAACGGAGGCGACTCACGAAACCACGTTGACGACGATCTCCTCGTCACCGCCCTCCTTCCAACCGTCACCCCCGTCCCCGTCCGTCACATCATCCCTCACGGAACTCCATCCACTGTACCACAACGCCGCACGTTCCCGCCGCGTCACCCGCGTCACCCTCGCCCTACACGTCGGACACACCGCGTTGACTTTCAGCCACCGCTTGATGCAATCCGCGTGAAACGAGTGGTGACAGGTCAGCACGATGAGCTCGTCCCCGGGTTCGCAGTCGTCGGTGCACACGAGGCACACCTCGATGTCGTCGGACGCCGCCTGGATCGCGCGAGCCGCGGCGTGGCCCTCGTCGTTCACATCGTCGGCCGCGGCGGGAGTGACGGGCTCGAGGCCTCGCAGCGCCCTCCACCTGTTGTCGCCGACGAAGCACCGCGGGAGCGTGGCCATCGCCCTGGACGTCATCGGGCCGGGCTCGTGCTCTGTCTGGTCATCCTCGGACTCGAGCTCGATCTCGACGGCTTCGGGGGATACTCGTCGATGCGCGCGGCGGGTTCGAGCGGGCGCGTTGTTGTTGTCGTTGGTGTCGCTGTCGTTGTTGTCGTCTCTTGGTCCGAGGGGCGAGGGGTGCCCGGGGGTGCGGGCGCGCGCGCGCTCTCGCTCCATCGCGAGCATGCGCCACTCGTGGATGCTCTCGTTGGTGAACGTCCCCGTGGATCCATCGCGCGCGTGGAATGGGGAGAGCGCGGCGCTTCGTGGGGCGCGCGTCGGCGCGTCCCAGGCGGCGGGGGACACGGGTTCCACGTCGCTGTCGCTCCGGTCGCTGTCGGTCGCGTCGAGTTCGCCCGCGCGCCGGCGCCGCCTGGCGCGGAGCCTCGCCCGGATACGACGCGCGCCGATCGTCTCTTCTTCGTCATCGTAGCAGAAACATCCGCGCACGAGGCAGCAGTGCAGCAGGAGCAGCGCCGGTATCGCCAGGAGAACCCAGAGCAGCACGCTCCCGCCCAAGTCCTTATCCTGCCGGGTCACCTTGTTGTCCCACCACCCGGGTCTCACCGCGCCGGGCGGCGGCGACGGCGTATCGGGCATCGGCGGCGGCGAAGGAGACGGAGGGTTCATCCACGCGGGCATCGCGCGGACGTGGTAGGCGAACGTCATGGCGGCGCCCCCGGTAGCAGCCTCGGGGCGCCGGCGTATGTGACGAGAAAGTCGAGGCGACGGCCTTACATTTTTTCTTTAGAGTCGAGAGACGTGACTTTAAAAAGGAAAGGTCCGCTCTGCGGCGACTGATTTCAGCCCTATTAGTCCGTATCGGACCCGCTGTTCTCCACCGGCAACCCATCCGCATCCGCGTCGAGCCCACTCCAGTCCAGCACCTCCAGCAGCTCATCCTCCAAACACCGACCGATCGCCATCGGACGCTTCGACGCGTTACGCGGCGGAGGCTTGTCGTGTCGCAATATCCTCAGCCGGCCCTCTTTTGTCCCGTACGCAAGTCCACCGCCCGCGGCTGGGTGGAAGCACGCGACGTTCACCTCATCCTCCGCGGACGGCAACACACGCACTAAACTCATATCCGAGATGCGGTACACCTCCAGTATGGTGTGCACCGTGATGCACGACCCGCCGTCGGCGATGAGCAACAGCAGGCTCGAGTGCCGCCGCCCATACGCGAGTAACACGTGCTCGCTGGTGGGTGAGAACTGTATGGAGGTGAGGCAGTGCGCGGCGCGGACGCTGCGCGCGGCGAGCACCTCACCAAAGTTTTTCTCCTCGAGCGAGTACACGCGAAGCTCGTACACGAGCCGAGGGATGGGCTCGCCGGCGACGGGCTCGGGCGCGTCCTTGGGCAGGCACGCCACGCAAGCGGCCAACAGCCGGCCGCACGGCGAGAAATGCGCACCCATCTCGCTGCACAGCACCGCGTGGGGTATCACGAGCCTCGCGTCGCTCAGCGGTGCCAGCGGGTTGCGTCTGTCGTAGCGCCAGAGCTTGAGCTTGACCGTGCACGGCTGATCTCGTTGAATTTGATCGGCGGCGCGATCCGAAGCCGCCGCCGCCGCCGCCGCCGCGGCGGCGTCTCGAGCCGCCTGATCCGCGGGCGCGCCGGGATCCAGCACGCGAAGCCGCGCAGACGCGTTCTGCGCGCTCTGGTACGCCGCGGTCGCGGCGGCGGCGGCGGCGGTGCTGGCCGACGCGTCGCCACCCGGCGCCCGGAACAATTGCTGCCGAGTCGTCGAGGAATGATCCCCCCGGGACCCGCCGGTGGATCCCGCCCCGTCGATCTCCATGGGCGAGCGCACGCGAAGCCTCGCGATCTCTTCAAGGCCACCCGCATCCACGCTCGGCTGCGACGAGAGCACCGGCGAACCCGGGTTGGAACTCGGCGCGGACCTCGCGGCGATGTACGTCGTCCTCGACCGCTCTCGACCGGTCCCGATCCCTTGCGCGCCCCGCGCGCTCCGATCGGATAACCCGATGCCTGATCCGTTCGCGGCGCCTCCTCCCATCGCCGCAGCCGCCGCGGCGGATGCGGCGGCGTAGGCGGTTTCCCATTCCCCCGCGGCGGGCGGCGTGGTCACCGCGCGGAGCGGCGGGACTTCGTGCTCGTTCGTTGCTGATTGACCGGATCGCGCGGGATTGACGTCGTTGACCTCCGCGCTCAACAGGAGCGGCACGCCGTGCGGGTGAAAGTGCACCGCCCGCAAACTCCGCCTGGTTCGTAAGGAGATGTAGGGGAGCGCCGCGGCGTCCGGGTCGGCACCCTCGGCACCCACGTCGGCACCCGCGACGGTTCCCCGCGACCGCGAGGGAAAACCCCCAGAGTATCCCGGCGAAGCGGTCCATCGATCGCCGAGATTCACAGCTGTGTTCGAGTCGGCACCCTCGGCACCCCCCGCGCTGTCACCCGCATTGGTATCGTCCCCGTTCACGCGCGCCTCCCAGTCCGATCGCATCGCCGCGGCGTACCTCCACGTGTACAGCTTATGTCCCGACGCCACGGTCAGGATGTCGCCGTTTGGATGAAACGCCAGGCTCGCGATGGGCTTGCCGAAATCGAAGCGCAGGATGCACTCGGACGTCCGCGCGTTCCAAATGCGAACCTCGTGGTCCAAGGATCCGGACGCCAGGACGTGCGGGTTGCTCGGGTGGAACCGGACGACCCACGGCGTGCGTCTGTGTCCCGCGAGCGTGGCGAGGCATTTGCCGGTGGCGCAGTCGATGAGCTTGACGGTGTGGTCTCCGTGGGTGGACGCGAGGGTTCTGCCGTCGGGGGAGAACGCCGCGGCGATGGTGGACCGGGGTGCCGGGCGAAGTTCGCTGTACGTGGCGGTGCAGTTGCTCAGCGAGTCAGCCTCGGCCCACGACGCTAGGCCGCGATGGAGCGAGATCGACGGGTCGCACTGGTCCACGGGCGATACCGCCCCTCTGAGACGCGGGCCGGATGTGTGGTCGAGTCGTCGCCCGGAGGTGCTGGGGTCGCCTCCTCGCGTGGCCTTGCCCAGCCGCCCGGTTGGATCGAGCTCGCGGGCGCGGATCCGGGCGTACATGGCGTCGACGACGTCCGCGCGCGGTCAGATCCGCGTTCGTCACCCGGGACCAAAAAGAAAGAGATGAGCCCGGGAGTCCGCTTGCGTCTTTTCCCCCTCTCCTCGGGGCGCGTCCCAATCGGGACACCGCGGGGCAACGCGTGCGCTGCGGCGGGTGTCGGGACGTTCGGGCGCTCGGCGGTGGCCACCGGCGGCGCGATCCGAGTCGTGACGACCCTCCCGCGTGCGCGGGTTTGACCCGAGCCCGCGCGTTCGGCCCGTCCCTTCATCCCTCCCAGTCTATTTCCTTGATTTATTGGCGCGAAGGTGTGATGATCTGGAGAGAGGATTCGGCTCGGACAGGAACGATGCGATGTCTCGAGATCAAACGTCTAACACTTAATTTCAGCGCCTACGCCTCTTACATGTGTCCAATCGCGCGAAGCTCCGCCTCCAGCGCGGTCATCGCCCCGCTCGCCTTCTGCCTCACGCTGTCCCACTTGCGCCGGCTCCCGCTCGCCTCCGCC
>Ga0302114_10002558_pt1 | contig 11639 bp, 11 predicted proteins | sample AG5_Surface_MG_FD_203107 | JGI IMG/M metagenome (GOLD analysis project Ga0302114, IMG submission 203107) | Marine microbial communities from Western Arctic Ocean, Canada - AG5_Surface | ecosystem: Environmental > Aquatic > Marine > Oceanic | place: Canada: Western Arctic Ocean | collected...
ACTGACTGGCGACTCTTCTGTGTGAAATATTGGTAGCCACCTCCTGAAAACTAGTGTAAATAAAATTTCTGTATGGATCTTTACCTGTTTGGATATCAAACCCATCACTGATTAAGTGTTGTGTAGAAATTTCCATTTCTTTCATATCTACCCTTCCTGACAAGTAAAGATATTTGTTCAGTAAATCACCATGCCTGTTTTCTTCAGCAGTCCAGGATCTAATCCACTGACTCCAACCATTTCTTCCTTCATTATCTATGCCTGTTACAGACATTAACCAAGATTCATAAGTGGGCAGCGCCTCTTCAGTAATAGTATCACCTATAAGTGTAACGAAGAGGTCATAATTCATTTCTCTAGAAAGCTCTTGAATTTCTTTTACCTGTTCATGAAATCCGGGATCTGATGCATCTGGCAGAAAATCTGCTGGCTGCCAATTGGTATCAGGAGATTTTAAATACTTGCTGAGTAATTCATCCATCGATTTTTCGAGGGTTAACATTACTTCCTTTCTGATTTCTAGTAACTTCATGGTCTTTATTATTCTGGCTTTGTAACGCTGAAGGGAATAATCAACTAACCCCTCCAACCGCTATATGGCTAATCTAATGTTTTTATAACAAGAAGACATGTTTTAAACGAGAATCAGAGGAAACCTAATTGAGATGCGGTAAAGACTAAGCGATATTTTCGTGAAGTTTTTTGGAACACACATTATAGAGGAACTTTACTATGATAAAGAATCAAATTCACCACCTTATTCTCTATAAAAATCTTAGTCTGTTTCTCCTAATATTATTTTCTTAATTCTTTAATAAAAGCATCTACTTTTTCTACATCCTTAATTCCTGGTTCGGTCTCGAAACTACTGTTTATGTCTATACCTATCAACCTATCATGCTTGAGACTTTTTATTTCTTTTACATCATCTGACTCTATTACTCCTGCTAAGAAGAAACTCAACTCACCATTGTATTCTTTCAGTTTATCCCAATTGAATTTCTTTCCTGATCTGTCTAGTTTGTCTGGCATGACGTCGAACAAAAAGAAGTGAACCACCTCTTCAAATTCCTTGGTAACAGAAAAGTCAAAATTATCATCCACATGGAACACCTTAATCACTCCGAAATCGGATTTTTGGATGAGTTCCTGGCAGTATGCTAGGTCTTCTCCTCCATTAAGCTGTGCCAGATGTAAATCACATAGAATGACTAGCTTCTTTAGATTTAGAATAGGTTCATTTTCAAAAACACCTACCTTTCTGGTTCTTTCAGGAATCTCATGAATAGTATCTCTCAGCTCACGAAGAAGAGTATGTCGGGGAGTATCTTTAGAGAAAATAAAACCCATTAGATCTGGCTCAGTATTCTTTACTGCCAGTATGTTCTCTTCTTTGGAATTTCCACAGACTTTTATATATAGTTTCTTTTTCATTTTTCTGTGCGAAATTTACGAAGAACTTCTATCCCTGATTACCGGCTTGAGCTTTATATCCTCGATCTATTTTTTTAGAAGGATGAATTACTTATAAAATAAAAAAGAGGCCTCGCTTATTAAGCGAGGCCTCTTTTTCTCAAAAAATCAAGTTCTTATCTATTAGAACTAATCAATAGTTTTTTAGAGACTTTGTTTGTGTTTCCAACTAAAGTAATGATGTACTGTCCAGAAACTAGTTCATGAACATCTAAAATTGTATTTCCAGCACTAACGGTTTGGTCAAAAACAACTCTTCCTGTATAATCCTGAATAATTACTGAATTGAAATCAGTTCCATTTGTATTCACCGTAACGAAATCTGAAGAAGGATTAGGATAAACAGTTAATGAATAACCACCTAAATCACTTTCTTCAACACCAAGGTAAGTAGCAAAAAGAACAGCATCAATAACATGAACAACTCCGTTTCCAGTTTCATTATCTGCCCCTGTGACATTAGAAGAGTTTATTATAGCTCCCATATCTATATTCACTATTACTTCCTCTCCAGATAAAGTGGGTACTGCTCCATTTATTAAATCTGTACTTAATACAGTAGAACTTAATACATGGTATGTTAAGATATCTCCTAACCCTTCTGAAGCTAATAACTCTTCAGCTGTTAGACTTAACGCTTCAAGCGCTGCAACAAAAGCATCATCTGTTGGTGCAAATACTGTTAACTCTGCAAATGGATTAGTTAGTGCTGGCAATAACTCTGCTGCTATAACTGCTGCTACAAGTGTACCGTGAACGCCTGTAGCTAGGGCTACGTCTACAACTGTTTCTGTAGCTAGGATTACTCCGTCAGTAACATGTACTACCCCGTTATCGGATGCGTTATCTGCATTAGTTACTTGCGCTTGGTTAACATATACCCCTGACTCACCCACTGTTACTTTGATCGTGTTGTCATCGTTTAATGGAGTTGCTAAAAATCCATTCGTTAAATCTGTACTTAATACAGTAGAACCTAATACGTGGTATGTTAAGATATCTCCCAACTCTTCTGAAGCTAATAACTCTTCAGCTGTTAGACTTAACGCTTCAAGCACTACTGCGAAAGCGTCATCTGTTGGTGCAAATACTGTGAAAGTTCCTGCACCGCTTAAAGTAGCTTCTAATCCAGCAGCATCAATAGCAGCGGTTAAAGTCGTGTGTTCGGGGCTTGCTGCGATGAAATCATAGACAGACTGAGCTCGAAGACCCAGAACAGAGAAGGTAAGCATTGCCGAAAGAGCAACGTTTTTTAAAGAGGTGTTGAGTAATTTTTTTTTCATTTGATTTAATTTTGTTAATATTTCGTACGACAAACCTAAGCTGAGGGAAGGTAATATTTATTCACAAAACTTAAACAACGAGATAAATGTGACATGCAACCTTTTCCAAAAGAGACATTTAGAAATATAGTAACGTCCTACTTTCATTGTATTCTATGAGTTTAAATTGAAGAGCGCCGAAATGAGGTGCCATCTATTTCAAACAAAATGCGTAGAATTTTAACGAAGTTTAGAATGAGTTCGTGGCAGATATATTCAGATAATCATGTCTTTTTAAAGTTTTCGGAGCTTTTTTGACCTGAGGTCTAATGAATCTCTCGTGCTTTTAAAGGCTATTTTTTTGTAATCTTAAATCTTTAAAAAATTCTCCATCATCACTCTTCCATCTGGAGTCATAATAGATTCTGGATGAAACTGCACTCCGTATATTGGCAAGCTCTCATGTCGGAAGCTCATGATTTCTCCTTTTTCGTCTTCTGATGTCACTAATAGTTCTTTAGGGAAACTACTTTTTTCACTCACCCAGGAGTGGTACCTACCCGCTTGAAAAGTTTTGTCTATTCCTCTTAGGATAGGGCAGTCATCATCCGTTCTTATCATCTGTCCTTCTACTCCGTGATACACTTCATTCAGATTGAGCAGTTCTCCACCGAAATGTTCCGTGAGCGCTTGGTGTCCCAGGCAGACTCCCAGGATGGTCTTCTGCGCAGCAATAGCTTTTATAATCTCAATCATCTCTCCTGCCTCTGAGGGAATCCCAGGGCCTGGCGAAAGGATTATTTTATCGTGCTCTAAGACGTATGAAATCTCTACTTCATCATTCCTTTTTACTTCCACCTCATAGCTGCCTATGGCCTTTAGCACGTGCACCAAATTATAGGTAAACGAATCGTAGTTATCTATGATTAATAGCTTTTTCATCTTGTTTCTGCCAGTTTTTTTGGCTGCTAAAAGAGCAGCTAGCTTTGGAAGTTAAGCTAATCAAGCAACGCTTGAAAAACCGTTCTCACATCCATTTTAGTAACATCTATGTGGTAAGCCAATAAACCCGCTTTTTCTGCTCCCTTTACGTGCTGCATACTGTCGTCTATAAATAGCGTTTTGGCCGGCTCTAAACCTTCTAATAGGCAGTATTTAGTAAATGATTCTGGATATGGCTTTTTAAATCCTAGCACATTAGAATAATGAACTTTTTCGAAGGCGGATTTAAAGTATTCTATACCCATAGCCCGATCTACGATCTTTTCGAATTCTTCGACATGAATGGCATTTGTATTAGAGAAAACATAGGTCTTAAACTGATTTTTTAGTTTGTAGATCATATCTACTCTCTCTTTAGGAATGTCAAGTAAAATGGTATGCCAGGCTTTTTCTAGTAATTCATTTGAGTGGTTTACTCCTAAAGCCGCTCTTACTTCAGTAAAAAAGTCTTGGCTAGAGATATTTCCGGTTTCTAACTTGTCGAATAATTGAGTCTGTCCGCCCTGTGCATAAATAGCTTCAAACCCTTTTCCTCCTAAGGCTGAAAATGCCCGAACAGGTGCGTCATAATCGATGTCGAATAATACACCGCCAAAATCAAAAATGATGTTATCTATTCCTGATAAATCCGCTTTGGTAAGTGGAACAGACTTAAAAATCATAGGGTCTATTTTAAGCGGGTGAAATAAAAAATACGAATGGAAACGAGGAGCACAACAGACTGAATCAAGATAGAATTAGTGTTTTTTTAACCAGGCTTCAGGGTTTTCGCTAGATTTAATACCTTGCAGAGCAGATTTAGCAGCTGAACGGTTTGCATAGCTACCGTAACATACTAAGTGAAGCCTTCCCTTTTTCCCGAATATCCCAGCATCAAACCCTTTTATTCTGAGCTTTTTTACCAGCCCATCCGCATTGGTTTCATCTTGGAAACATCCAGCGACTACAAAGTAAAGTTCTAAGCTAGATGAATTGCGCTTATATTTAGTCGAACTGCTTTCAGCGGGAGAATTTTTAAGAACAACCTTTAATCCATCTGGACTAATCTCTCTGTTCTCGAAAGAATAGAAAACAGACTGTAATTCCGGATTTTGGTGAACTATTAATGCTAATTCACTCACCTCTTCTTCATACGTGAAGTGAAGTTTTTCATCTTCTAATCTTGGTAGAAAGTTAGCTTCTTTCATTGCTGTTTTTCCGGGCATAAAACTGCTAAAAAACGAAGCGATGTTTGCAGAGTTTACTTGGATTTGCATTCCTCCTATGAACATTACGCCCAGAAAAGCAGCAGCTGCCAACCATCCTATTTTTCTTCTTCTAGAGGGAGTTTCTTCTTCCTGATTAGGAGCTATAGAAATAACTTCAGCCTCTATAACTGATTCTAATTGGGGAGTGGTTACCTTATCGGTTAGTAATTCTTCTATAGTTGGAAGAAAAACTGGTTTTAAGCCAAATGAGTTTCTGAGAAAATTACGCGTGTCTTCAGGAGAGAATTCTAGTGCTCCACTTGTGTTTACCGAAATCCATCCTATTCCTTCTAGTGAGAGCCTTTTGTCGATGTTGAGCTCATTTTTAAACTCCTCCACAGAGGAAGTTACAAACTCTGCAGCTGTCTGATAGCTAATGTTCTCTTTCTGAGAAATATAATTAACCAGTAGGCCATCGTTATTTTTCAGGTTTACGTTAAAAGACAATTTTTTAGACGGCGGAAACACCATCTGCTTCTTAGGGTGAATAAACGCAGGCTTATAACTAGTAACAAACCCACCGAACCTAGGGATGATGACACATTCGTGTTCAAATAGTAAGTCTTGTATGGCTTGGTTAAAATTCATTTCTTCATTACTAACGCAAATTTATGAAACTAACCCATCACTTCCAATGAAGAAGTGTTTTTTAGGCGTAAAATGCATCCTTATAGTGTTCTACAGCGATTTTTCCAAGGGTAATTTTTATTCCTATGATGTCGAATCTAGACTCGCAATCGAGATCATTCATCAATAAATATTCATGAGCAGCAGAGACCACTCGTTGCTGCTGGCCTTTGCTCACAGTCTCCCATAGAGCTATGAGGTCGTTATTCTCCCTAAGTTTTACTTCTACGAAAATATAGACCCCTTGTTTCTGTGCTATTAAATCTATTTCATAAGGGTGATACCTCCAATTTTTAGACTTAATAGTATACCCGTTTTTAAGTAAGTATTTGGCAGCTAAATCTTCACCTAGCTGCCCTTGTTTTTTTTTGTGAAATGAATCCAACTACTTTTGTTTTAAATGCATCTTTGCTTAGGATCAAAGTTCTAGAAATAATTGACTATCGCAACACGCTTGAAAGACTTCTTAAATAAATATGCTGACCAATTAGTTATACTGGCTATAATTAGCTTTTCATTTTTTTGGAAACTCCCATATCTAGGAGTGAGGGATTTATGCCTAGATGAGCCATTTACGCTTTACCATTCTCAGAAATCTGTAATGGGAATTATAGACAGATGCACCGAAGGGCCCAACGCTCCTTTGTTTATGATTCTAGTTCACTTTTGGACAAATTTAGTCGGGCTTTCAGAGGAAAGTATTCGAATTTTACCTCTTTTTATTAGTTCTCTGACTACGGGTGTTCTTTACATCACAGGAAAACGATTTTTTAGTTTTTGGTCTGGACTATTAACCGCTGGATTATTTATGTTTTCTAAGTACTTCTTCTATTTCTCTGGTGAATTAAGAATGTATGGTCTGATGTGCTTATGCACTAGCTGTGCGCTATTCTTTTTTTTGAAATGCTTAGAAGAGGGAAAGGGGAAGGATTTTTTGTTTTTATTGCTTTGCAATGTTGCTCTCGTTTATTCCCATTACTTCGGGTGGTTCATCATCATGATAGAAGCCATCTCAGCTTTATTTTATTTTAAGGATAAAGTCGTTTTTAAAAGATTACTCTGGATCTTCATAGGCACAGCTCTTAGCTTTCTGCCCTTGTTTTTAGTGTTAATAGAGCAGTTTGTAAAGTCGACAGACGGCACATGGCTGGAGCCTCCGCCAGCAGGTCAATTTAAGATCCAAGTTCATGCTTTTTTAAACTCAGGAATGGTGTTTAGGCTGATGGAATTTTTCGTTCCCATAGGCTTAGGATTGGCTTTCGTATTAGGGCAGTTATTTAAAACACCTAAGAAATATATAGTAGTGTTAATTTGGTGGTTAATTCCGCTAGGACTCATGTATCAGCTTTCCTCTGAAATCCCTATGTTTATAGATCGCTATGTGCTTTACTGCAGTATTGGGCTGTATGTTTTTATAGGAGCTTTCATACAACGATTTGCTCATTTTAAGTGGCTTCAAGCCTTAGCTACTCTATTACTAATAGTGCACATGATAGATTCGTTTTCTATGGAAAAAGAATATTGCAGGAGAGAAATTAAGGCTGCAGTAGAAGAAGTTAAAACGCTAGATAATGAGGGAAATATAGTGATTCTATATCCAGTGTGGTCAAAGTTAAATTTCAGTTACCATTATGATTTAGAGATTTTCAAAGAGCAAGATCAGTTAACAGAAAAACTAAATGAGGCTGAAGTATTCCCGTTTTACACTGCCGATCAAGTGAAGAGTAAAGCGAGGGAAATGAGAAAAAATGAAATCATTCTCTTTAATAATGCGGGCCCTTATGATGCGGGATATGTAGAAATGGTGAAAGGCTTAAAAAGCGAGTACCGTGAAATTAGTAAAAAAGAATTTCCAGATAATTTGATAGTCTCTGTATTTCGAAAGAACTAAGCTAAGTTTGCAGTCTAGACATTAAAAATCCATTCTCCTGAAGACCAAAAGAATTATAGCGCCCAGCTGGAAAGAATACGAGCTTATAGACTGTGGAAACGGGAAGAAGCTAGAACGTTTCGGGGCTGTTATCACAGAAAGACCAGAGGTGGCGGCTACAGGAAAACCTAGACTTAGTCAAAAGGAGTGGAGCCAGCAAGTAACTACGCGTTTTATCCAGTCATCAGCCAATTCCGGAAAATGGAGTAAGCAGCTAACCCCTTGGTCAATCGCTTATAACGGGAGCTGTAAATTGGCGTTCAACCTCAGTATTTCTCAGTTCAAGCACATCGGAGTTTTTCCTGAGCAGAGTAGTAATTGGGAGTATATTTTTTCGGCGTTGCAACGCAAAAGAAACTCAAAAGCCCTGAATTTATTCGCTTACACAGGTGGCGCATCATTGGCAGCCAAGACCGTAAAAGCAGACATCACCCATGTAGAAGCCTTTAGTCAGTTAATCTCTAAGGCTAAAGAAAACATGGAAAGCAGTGGCCTGAAGGATGTGAGATGGATGAAAGAAGATGCGCTGAGTTATGTACAAAAAGAAGTAAAAAGAGGGAAGAAATACGACTTGATTATCATGGACCCTCCTTCTTGGGGCAGAGGTCCCAAGGGAGAAAAATGGAAGTTAGAAACCCAATTAGACGACCTTATAAAGGGAGTGTCAGCGCTGCTGAACAAGAAGGCATATATCATAGTAAACACTTATTCAGGAATTTCTCCAGAGCAGTTAAAAGAGCGGTTAGAAAACCACATTTCTTTTGCCTCGGTAGAATGTGTAAACTTGATCTTAGAAGCTACTTCTGGATCAGAATTTTCTACGGGAAGTTTAGTGAGAGGTCAAGTCAGATAAGTGTGGGTTGATTTGGCAGAAACCATTTAGATTTGCACCCAAAATAAATCCACATGTCCAAGTCTATTTTAGCATTAGCCAAACACCTAGATTCAGCTGCTATAAATGCAGACGCAGTTCCACAGATTAGCATAGACCAAGAGCTTTCGATAGCAGATGCTTATAAAGTTCAAGTAGCGTCTATAGATCAGCGGTTAGGGAGAGGAGAAAAATTATTAGGCTATAAAATGGGGTTTACATCTAAGGCCAAGATGGAACAGATGGGCGTGCATGAACTTATCTGGGGAAGGTTGACTTCTAACATGGAGTTAAAAGATGGAGACGCACTGGAATTGTCTAAATATGTTCACCCTAGAGCAGAGCCTGAAGTGGCTTTTAGAATCAAGCAAGACATTCCTGGAGAGCTCACAGAAGCAGACATCCCTAATTATGTAGACGCAGTATGTGTAGCTATAGAAATCATAGACTCTAGATACAAGAATTTCAAGTTTTCACTCGAAGATGTGATAGCAGATAACTGTTCTTCTACAGGATATGTATTAGGAGATTGGCTAACAGCAGAAAACAAATTTGATCATCTTTCCATTTCTCTAAAAGTAAACGGAGGATTAGTTCAGTCTGGTTCTACAGATGATATTCTAGGAAACCCATGGAATTCATTTTTGGAAGCTACTAGAATATTCAAAAGAGAAGGAATTGAGCTCAAAAAAGGAATGGTTCTTTTAGCAGGAGCTGCTACCCCTGCAGTGTTTTTAAAAGCAGGCGATGAGGTGAAGGCTACTTGCGATGGATTGGGTGAGGTTGGTCTTTTGGTTAAATAAATATTTTCTAGATCTTCTCATAAGAAGTTACAATTCCTTTAATAAGCGCAGAGCTAAACCCGTGGTGTTCCATTTCGTTTAGGCCGGCTATGGTGCATCCTCTTGGAGTGGTTACTTTATCTATTTCAGCCTCTGGATGTGTTTCGTTTTGTATTAATAATTCTGAAGCTCCTTTTACTGTTTGAGTAACTATATCAGTAGCCACTTTAGCACTAAATCCTATTTCTATTCCACCCTGAATCATTCCTCTTATAAATCTTAGCACATAAGCTATTCCACACGCTCCTAAAACGGTGGCTGCTTTCATTAGCCCTTCCTCTATCACTATAGATTTCCCTAGAGAGTTAAATATTTCAGTCACTTCATCTGTTTCAGAAATAGTGTGATTAGCGCAGATACAAGTAAGAGATTCCTTGATATCTGCGGCAGTATTGGGCATGGCTCTATACACAGACATTCCAGCACCTAATACTTCCTCTATCTGAGAAATAGTAATTCCTGTAGCTAATGAAATAATGATTTTGTCTTTGGTCAAGTGCGGCTTTAGCTCTGCCAACACTTCCAGAATCCTGAATGGTTTTAGGCCTATCAAAAGAATATCAGCCTGCTGCACAGCCTCCGCATTATCTGTTGTTATATGTATACCTTCATTCTTGTATTTCTCCAGTGAGATAACATTTCTTCTAGTAGCGGTAATATATTTATTTGAATAATACTCGCTAGATATCAATCCGCGGAGAATAGATGTCCCAAGATTACCACAACCTATAATGGCTATTTTATTGATTTTCATGTGCCCTTTTTACTATAAAACTAATAGTTTAGTTCTGGTTTCCAATCTAAATCAAATGAGTTAACCTAATATTTAGCTGAAGATCATAAAGCACAATCTAAGAATTTGTCTTTGCCAGCTTTCTGAGCATCCCGCTAAAGATGAAGCCATGAAATGGAAGTACCGCATACCAATACATTCTCCCTGCCAATCCAAGTGGTCGAAAAGTAGCTGTCTGAACCAGCTCATCTCCTTTCATCTTGAACTCCAACCAGGCTTCTCCTGGAAGTTTCATTTCGGCCAAAAGAAGCAATCTTCCTTCTTCTTTATTAGCGTAGAGCACTCGCCAGAAATCCAATGAATCTCCAACGTTAATTTCGTGAAGATTGGTTCGGCCTCTTCTTAAGCCAACCCCCCCATTAAACTTGTCTATATGACCTCTTAGTTTCCATAGCCATGTGCCATAATACCAACCAGTTTCACCCCCGATGCTCCATACTTTGTAAATAGTCTTTTCTTTGTCATCGACTCTAGAGGCTCTCTGGTCTTTGAAGCACCCAAAAGTAGGGACCTGAATAAAATCCGAGATACTATAGGCCACTCCGCTACTCACATAAGCATCTTTCCAGCTAGAAACTATTTGGTTGCTTTCAATTTTAGCAAAAGCTTTTTGCAAGGCCTCCTCGTAAGTGATAGGTTCAATGTTCAAAATATTATTTATTCTGCGGTTTTCGCAAACTACTTCTATCTTCATACTGTCTACTAACGACTGGGCCAATCTATAAGAAGTGGAGGTGACAAAGTAGAGCCAGTAAGATGATAATTTTGGGGTCATTATAGGGACTATGTAAATTCTCCGCCAGAGCCTTCTGGATTTAGCGAACTCTAGTAACATTTCTCTATAGGTGAGCACGTCTGGGCCACCTATATCGAAACTTTGATTGTAGACTGTGGGGTTAAAAAGGCAGCTAGATAAAAAGGCCAATACATCAGAAATACCAATGGGTTGGCATTTGGTTAATAGCCACTTAGGAGCTATCATCAAAGGAAGCTTTTCCACTAAATCTCTAACGATTTCAAAAGAGGCACTTCCAGATCCAATAATAATCCCCGCTCTTAGCGTGGTAAAATTATAACTCCCTTTAGCTAATTCTAGCTCCACATTCTTTCTAGAACTGAGGTGCTTAGAGAGGTTAGACTCGTTGACTATTCCGCTCAGGTAAATAACTTGGGAGGTGTTAGTTTTAGAAAGTGCTTCTCTAAAGTTTATGGCGCATTCTTCTTCTAAGGTGGAAAAATCTCCATCAGAAGACATGGAATGAACCAAATAATAAGCGCCATCGATGTCTTTAGGAATGTTACTTAATGTAGACTCTTTAAGCAAGTCTAGTTCTATGACAGAAATACTGCTACTGATAGATTTTGGCGGATTAAATCGTTCTGGATCTCTTACGCAGCAGACCACTTCGTGTCCAGATTCCACCAAAACTGGGAGTAATCTTTTTCCTATATAGCCGTTAGAACCTGTGAGTAGTATTTTCATTCTACTGCAAAAGAAGTTAAAATTAGGTTTCAGTCAGTCACCAAAGTATTTGACGGACTTTCTAAACTGTCAAATTCTCATTCTGCTTTCGCGAATTTACGCCAATTTG
>Ga0302114_10002562_pt1 | contig 11632 bp, 13 predicted proteins | sample AG5_Surface_MG_FD_203107 | JGI IMG/M metagenome (GOLD analysis project Ga0302114, IMG submission 203107) | Marine microbial communities from Western Arctic Ocean, Canada - AG5_Surface | ecosystem: Environmental > Aquatic > Marine > Oceanic | place: Canada: Western Arctic Ocean | collected...
CCGCCTCAATTTCGACCAGCTCAGCCTTGTCGTACTTCATGTGCTTGATGAACTGGCAGACGGTGTTGTAGGGGCCGTAGATCTCGTGGTGCTTGGAGGGGAGGGATTGGAGGAGGAGGGTGGGGAAAGGGGTGGAGGAGATGTACTTGGGGGTGAGGCTGAGGCCTTGACGATCTCCCGGCACGCATTGAATTGGGGGTGCTCTGCCATCTTTAATTGCGTTGCCTTGGTTTGGGTAGCCTTGAGGGAAAGTGGGTGCCGATGGATCATTCGAAGAGCAAAAAACATAACGGGAGTCGGAGTCGTGTATTCCTGGAATGAGCAAGCCTATACACAACTCGTCATCGTGCTCATTCATGAACTTGTGACAGTCTGCATACGATCGTGAGTTCATCCGTAACCACCCAACCATCTCATTCTCCCAAAAAGCCACAGGTGCCGTACAAGCGGCACATCCCCATACCACCCAACGAACGAGCTTCCTCGGGAGTGTGGGAGAGCAAGCCGATGATCTCAGCACAGGCTCCACTCCTACAGGCAATGTCGAGGGGAGTTTCGCCTGTATTGTCTCGTGTGGTGTGGGCCTGTAGATTGTAGACAATCGAAAACATGCCACCATGGCAAGAGCATCTGGGTGTGGTCTGAGCTTTCTCTGCGAGCCAATGATGTGGCAGTCGTCCATGCTCATCTCTCCTTGTACAGCCAGAGCAAATCTAAGTCCCGTTCGTTCTTGGGTGACGAGGCAGCATGTTGGAATGGGTATTTTTGGTTTACAACTACAGGAATTAAAAGAGTTGGAGACACATTGAGCTATTTTTCGGCATGGTCGCAGTTTTTTTTGCTTGTAAGTCAACGTAAGCACTATATTAGCCCTATATTATTTTATTATTTTTTTATTTTTTTGAAACCTTGAATTTTTTTTCTGGATTCAAATTTCTTCGTGTTCACGTGAGGTGAGTGTTAAGATCAAATCGGTGTGATTGCCTCCACTTGTCAGATAACAAATCAGTGTGACGTTTACCTCATCTCTTGCCTTTCCAACATAGCTCATTTCACTTTTTCCGTGTCATTTTTAAACAGCTTTTCACTATGTCAGGCTTGACGCTAGCATTTGTTGGTGGGACGTTTACGATTGCATTGGGTGTTGCTTTCCTCGTTCGGAACGATGGAACCTGTGACTCTAGGCTCTCGCCTCCTCCCTGCACCACAGGCTTCGATGTTCCATGCATAGGGTGTGATCCAACTTGCTTCGACGTTGATCTCCCCTTTCCTGGTTGTATTATACCCGTTTGTAACACGAGTTGCACCGATCCTTACCTAGGATGTATCATTGCGAAGTGTACCGACGTCGATGTCCCGTACGACTGTTGTCTGGATCCGCCGACAGGTGAGATTGGCAGAAATGTAAATACTCTTATTAAATTTGACTAACTTACACAACAGCATCTCCAACGGCGGCTCCTACATCGCAACCTACGGCTCAACCTACGGCTCAACCTACGGCTCAACCCACCTCGTCACCGACTGGTGAGTTCCAAACGACCACTGTCCTATGATTTTCACCAACTAACTAACACAACAATTTCACCCACTCTGTCTCCAACGGCCTCCCCAACGGCCTCTCCAACGGCGGCTCCTACATCGCAACCTACGGCTCAACCTACGGCTCAACCCACCTCGTCACCGACCGGTGAGTTCCAACGACCACTGTCCTATGATTTTCACCAACTAACTAACACACCAGTTTCACCCACTCTGTCTCCAACGGCCTCCCCAACGGCCTCCCCAACAGCCTCTCCAACGGCGGCTCCTACATCGCAACCTACGGCTCAACCTACGGCTCAACCTACGGCTCAACCCACCTCGTCACCGACTGGTGAGTTCCAACGACCACTGTCCATTGATTTTCACCAACTAACTAACACAACAGTATCACCTACGGCTCAACCTACGGCATCCCCAACAGCCTCCCCAACAACCTCTCCAACGGCGGCTCCGACAGCCTCTCCGACAATTTCTCCTACTGCTCAACCCACAGCAGCCCCCACAAACAGCCCCACAGCATTCCCAACCACTAGCCCCACAGGTTGTACTCCCTTCGGTGATGCGTGTGTAGCAGGTGGTGTTTGCTGTCCGGTTTCTGGTATGACTCCACAGTTGGAGAATGTCACTGGCGTTGTTTCAGACTGTGCGACAGGTTCTGGTTTTTGTGTTTGTGCTGGTGGCATTAAAACGATCCCATACCTCACCCAACCCGAAGTTAGGTGCCAAACAGATGCTCAATGCTGTGACTCAACCGACTCTGCTTATTCGGCTAAGGTAAGTTTATCATTGCTCGCGTAAAATTCTATCAGAATTTGCTCACAAGATTATAATTATAATTTCAGTGCGCCAAAATCAAGAATGTTACCACCAATATTGAATTGGCTGGTGAAAATTTTTGTTGCCTGGTCAATGCGTCTCTAACAGATGTGGATACTTGTTTGAATTCGTCGATTTGGGGGATTGAATCTGAGTATTCTCAGTTCGTATATTAGTTGAGTGGTGCGGATTTGGATTTGGAATTGGATGTGGGAAAAGGAAAAAGGGCAAGGGTCGTGTGGGGTTTTGGAAATGAAAAAAAGAAAGAAAAAGAATAAAAGACATAAGAGAAGAGAATTGAAAAGAAGAGAAATTGTGCTATGTTTCTACCACTTGATTGACAGTATATTTCATAAATTTGTTTGTTGACAATTTTTGTTTTGTGGTTTGAAAAAACATGGCTTCGTGTTCCGTTTTGAAGAGAGCTACGCGTTCTGGTCGCTCATCCTTCTTGGCCAGGTTGCTGTGGAAGACTGCGTACCATGAGGTCGATTTGGCAGCATCTGTTTGTTGTTGTTGCTGTGTTCGATTTTCCCAAATTTTCACTTTCTCATTCAAAACCCTCTTTCCCCCTCGACAATCCCCCACACTCAATTCAAATTCAAGTACAACAGCCGCCTCAAGTGGGGTGAGCTGTTTGATGTCTTCAACTGAAAAATCTAGTTTGCGTTGCAGCTGCGCTCGCTGCTTTGATGTTATCATGAAGGGAACTTTTGCTACAGTAGAATTGGTCGCTGCCGCTGGTGCTGTTGCTGTTGCTGCCGATGTTGTAAGATTCGCACTCACTGTTTGCCTGATGGACTCACGAAAACCATAGTAACGAAAACCACCAATTGTTTTCACCAGACGTAAATACATTCTTGCGACTGAATTCTCTTGATTTGGCAATGAGAGGGCAATTCGTGTTATATGTTGAGGGGTGATTTCGCTGAGCGTTGGTGTCTCCGATATGATTGCAGTTAGTAGCTTTCTGCCATCCAACACGAACAAGCGTGACGAAGTCATGCATCGTGATAACATGTTTGCCGGCAGCAATGTGGTGTATTTCTGGGCTAGTGCGAAAAGTATTTGTCGAAGCTATTGCAAAATTTTAATTTCAAATTCTGATTCAAAGAACAAAGTGGTAGATCGACATGGGAAAACAGCCTCAGAAACAATATCAGCCGACTCCCCCCATCAAATCTATTGGTGTCACAATGACGACAAAAACGGTCATCTCTCAACTCAATGGACAAATACGACCTGTGCTCGATTTGGCTGATGAGTTGAGGAGCATTGGACTGGATCGTGACCTCCCGATTCCCCAAATCGCAGTGATGGGAGACCAGTCATCGGGCAAGAGTTCGGTTCTCGAGGCGATCTCGTCAATTCCCTTCCCTCGCGGAGCAGGTCTGGTTACTCGATGCGCGACACAGATAAGGATGAGCTCGGCAAATGAGTGGTCTGCTTCCATTCGTTGGGTCAGCAAGAAAGAAGTTGAAATAACGGGTAAGTGGGATAAGTTGAAAACTCCCGAAGATGTAACCGCTGCAATCGAAAGAATTACCAAAGAGATCGGTAAGACCGATTCGGATATTGTCGTCGATAAGGAAATTGAAATAATTTGGAAGGCTCCAGACGCTCCTGACCTCACCATAATCGATCTTCCGGGGATCGTTCGAACGGCTATCGAAGGTCAAAGCGAAAGAACGAAAGACCAGGTAAACAATCTCCTCGACAAGTACCTGAAAGAGGAGAGAACTATCGTGCTAGCGGTAGTTCCGCTGAACGTTGATGTGGCGACTGTTGAGATTCTTGAGCGAGCTGCGCAGGTTGACAAGGGTGGAAACCGAACCATGGGGGTCCTGACGAAGCCCGACCGGGTTGAGTCTTCTTCAGAGGCAGCAGCTCTCGCACTGGCGCAGAATATCACAAAACCCCTCATGCATGGTTACGTGATGGTGAAGAACCGAACTCAGGAGGAGCTTGAAGGCGGGATGAGTTTGAAAGACGCCAGGGTTGCGGAGAAGAATTATTTTGATTCATCCCCGTACGAGAGAACAGGAGCTAGGCTGGGAGTGGAAGAGCTAACCACCGCTCTGACAAATCTTCTGGTTAATCTTATTGTGACGGCGATTCCGGAAATGAAGAATCAAGTCGCGGAGAAGCTTGAAAACTCTCGAAGCTTGCTCAAGGCGTATGGTGAGCACCCCCCGGAGACTTTCTCATCTTGCACAATTGTCCTCTCTGGAATTGTTCGCAAGCTCTCAGATTTCCTTCGCGTCACTTCAAACGAGGTCAGCGGCAATAACAGCTCGGTACTTTTTGTGGAGCGGGAGGCTAGGAAGCTGTTCGTGAAGGAAGTCAACAAGACGAAGCCTGGTTTTGGAGGGGAGAACGATTGGTACAACGTGAAAGTTCTGACAACGGGGGACGAGGGGGAGCAGGAGCAGCTTGATGTCGCTGTTACCCACGAAGAAGTTGGATCTGAAATTAACGTTTGGTTTGAAAACCCCAAACCGCTTGGTTATGAATATGACGATGATGATTACACGACTAATGGCTACAAAATGGCCAAAGTTGTGAAGATCCAACCGCACTTCCGCGGCGAGCTTGCAGAGAGAATGGAGAATTTTCGAGGTCGTGAACTTCCAGGCTTCTTGAACTTCACCCTCTTCGCGAAGATAATGGGCGAATACGTGTCGCTGTGGACTGCTCCAGCGGAGAAATTCCGCGCTTCGGTGTCCAAGGCTTTGCTGCAGGCGGGAAAAACATTCATCGAGAACGAAGAAAGGGCTAAGAACTTTCCATCGCTGACGTCCCGCTTGGTGGACGAGGTGGAAGCGTTCGTTGCGGAGGCCGACGACACTGCGAGATCAGATCTTGACTCGCTCATCCACAGGGAGCTTTTACCGTCGACTGAGAATCACTACCTATTTGATACCATCAACAAAATCCGCAACGAACGCATAACCAACAAGGTGAACAAACTCTCCGACCCAGTCACCAGATCGGCGATCATCGCAATGTTGAAATCGGACATCGGAAATGAATCAAATGAATCGGCCGAGGTTCAAGACATGATTGACATCTTGAGCGCGTACTGGAAACTGGCGGTCAAGCGCTACATCGACAGCGCAGCTCAGGTTGTCGCTTCGACGTACTCCCGCCCCGAAGTGATCGAGAACCTCGAAAAACATTTAGTGACGAAATTCATGGACGACGATCGGCTCGTCAGCTTTTTTCGCGTGGACGCCGCCACCAAGCGGAACCGCGAGGAGCTCGAGAGCACGATCGAACGCCTTGAGAAAGCAAAGGCTCTCATCTCCTCGCTTAACTTGGGAAATTGAGAAGCAGAAAAGGAGTTCAGCAGACAGACAGACATTCAGATTGATTTTTGGTTGGGTCGTTCAGATTGATTTTTGGTTTGCAGAATTGGTAGAAAAGCTTAGCGAGACAGTAAAACTTAATTTTAAGAAAAGCTGGGAAAATTCTTTTTTGTTCACAAACCAAACCACCCACTCACGCACACGCTCACGCTCACGCTCACGCTTCCTCCTCGTCGTCGTCATCTTCGTCAGTGTCGCTCCTTGTGTCGCCCTCGTCTTGCAATGTCTCAATGTCGAACTCTTTGTCGTCTATTCGGTGCAAATACACTTCGACCTTGAAACCCGCGTCGAATGTTCTACAGTGCTTGTCCTTGCACGCCTTGTCCACCACAATTTTTTCGAACACGAGAAAATTTCTCTCCACGAAGGCCGTGTGGAACCACAGGTGGAACATTTTGTCGTCCTTGCTGTACTGATCATGGTCGAAGAAGCAGAGCTTCACATCTCCCTTGACTTTACAATTCAAATGGCGGCAATCAATGTCCACGAATTTCTCGTGAGGGTGACATTTTTGCACGTTTCCTTTCACAGCCGCTTTGAAATTGAAAACTCGGCGCTCCTTCCAGGTCGAGTCTGCGCGTATTGTATAGTGTGGTTGGTGTTAGTGTGTACACCACAAAAGCAACAGCACACATTTTAAAGCTCACCACTCGCTTTCTGTAGCAACCGAATGTGGAAGTAAGGATCACAACCCCCACCAGTGATGCTCGGGTCAAAATTAGGCACCGTCGTTAGCCTGATGTGGGTAATTTTGTAAGCATTGGAAGTCACATCCGGCCTCCGCAACAGCTGCTCGTAGTAGTAGACGTATCGTATTTGTGAAGGAATCGTGACGCCCTTCTTGTTGCTGGTGCGCATGCTCCCAAACAGCTCGAGGGCAGCATCGGCAGTCTTGCAGATTCCCAGGTGGAGCAGGACGCAGGCAATCATCATGCCTGTTCTACCCTTCCCTGCTTTGCAGTGAATGGCCACAACCGACTGGGGGTCGTTGAGGAGGAACCGCTCCACAGAACTGCGCATAGTAGTATACAGTTTAGTTTTTAGCTTGGCTAGTGTCCACCCGCTCAGCTCGCTCACCTGCAAAATCTTCCAATCATATCCAGGGCGGATGGGTTGTGATCATCGAACGGAAACCGCTCACACTTCTCGAAACAATCCTCCTCGTACCCACGCTCACTGCAGAGATTGTAGATTTTGTAGTGGTTGGCATGTCGAGTGGTGAAGAAACGCTGCACCTCAGGGAGAGGATTCCGGTATAAGGCTTCGTTCCCAACAGAGGGGAATCCCATTGCTACTATTTGAGAGGTGATGTATGTGAGGTCCAGGTTAAAGCCGTCCTCAGTGAAGCGGTTCTTCTTCTTTGACACGACGGAGCGCATTAGTGAGGCCATGGATTAAGTGGGGGGTTTTGGGCTTTAGACTTTAAGTTTTTGAAGTTGAGTTGGGATTGCCGGGCGGCGGGGTTGAAGAATCTTGTCTCTGTTAAGTTTATACTTTTATCTTCAGAGAATGGGGGATTGTTGGGCGGAAGTTGGCAAAAGAAGTCCCTTTGTGGTGCTAATCACTCTTGCTGGAAAAATCTGAAAATTACAAAATTTGTAACTTCTTTTTTCGCGTAACTCTCTATGATTCTTACTTACTTGACGTTGGCTGCACTGCAACCAACTTCATTCGGGACAACGTGATTAATTTTTTCAGCGAACGTGGAGTCTTCACATGAAATTACTTGAATTCGTTGCAAGGATGCAGCAATTGGGACAAAGCATGAACTCAAGCAATTGTATCTAGGATACGACCGTTAGCTTTCAATGTTACAAAGTATATGCTGATGCTGTTCAGGAGACTGGAATTTCGTACACTGTCTTATGACTATGATGACCGAATGAAGTTTATGACAGATACACACCTGGCGAGGCGTGCAGTACACACACAACCTGTGCAAGAAATTTCTGATGAGTTGCAGTTGCAACATAAGTCTTCTCCTTTCTGGACAGGCTATGGACCGACCGACAACCGGCGGAAGCACATCAGGTGCCTGATCTTTTTGTTGGTAGGTGGAGTGAGATTCTTCAAGTGTACACCAAACGATATGAGACCGAATTAAAGGTTGGTGGGTAGACGGGTGTTACGGGGAGGGTTTCTTTGGGTTCAACTATATACGAGCGCCCAGGTTTCAAACTATAAAATAAGGACGCAATTGTAGCGATAGAATGAATGCAGTGGTACATGCAAGGCTACCTTGGCGATACGCGGGGTTCAGGTTTTGTTGTTATGATTGGAATTAATTTAATTAGAATGTGAGTTTTTGAATTTGTTCTAGTCAACATCATTCAACGTGTCATTGCTATTCCATCTTTTCGTATATTGGCTTGATCAATGGATGCCACTGATGAAGCCAGGCACAAAGCCAGAATAGCCACATACAAATACCGGAAATAAGGAAGACGACATTGGCGATTGATGCAGTATCGGGGTGTACGCGTCCGGCTGACTTGAGGATTTTGGTAACGAAAATGCAACCAAATGTAAGAATGACATACACGAGCGATCCTGTCAAGACAGGAGTTGGGAAGCTCATACTTTGAGGCCACGAAGGAAAAGTAACGGGATCAGTTGTTTTCTACTGGGGAGAGCTTGCTTATGGGGAGATTTTGGCTATAAAAGCGCAAATGAGAGCAAAAAGTCAAAAATCAAAAAGGTATTTTGAGAGTGTGAACGACAGAACATTTTTTTCCCACTATCCTCCCCCCATTCTTATTTTCCCCCTCCCCTTTCTATCACCCACCAAACCTCACCCTCCCACATTCATCCCCCCGCGCCTCGCTATGGAGAGGCAATCATCAGGTCTAGATTCACTTGACTCTGCCAGCCCTCTATCTGAACCACTCATGAAGACTTTAGATTCAATCGACCCCCACCCATCTCCGGGTAGCACATACGATGGTACTGATCCAGCCCTACACGACGCTGCTATGATGGCGGCTCGTGATTACAAACATGCCAAGAAATCCCCACACAAAAAAACCTCTCGGGCAACCTCCCCAACACCCACTCGATCGTCAACCACAACCGGCGATAACCGCGTGTCTTACCCGGATCCCAACAACATAGATTCCCGATCTTCTTCGGAGATCCCTCAATTTTACGACTCTGACGCAATTCTCCAAATCAAACCCCAAATCGCTCACGGTTACATTGTTTTGCTTTCGTGCAGTGACGTGGATTTTCAGATGTCTCTCGCTGCACTGACAGATGGGAATGTTGTGGACGCGTGTTTTGGCAAGGGTCCTAGTGCCGTAACGAGCAACCCGAACGCAAGTATGCAAGCCGCTGCTGCCAAGGCGTACATTAAAAATATTCTTCCTGTTGACATGAAGCCGCTAGCCGTGGAGTGCTACACTCGGGCGTTCAAGATAGTTGAGGTCTACCACGCCTCGATGGAGGAGGCTGGGGTATTCCTCTGCTGCAAGGAGGGTGAGATTAGGAAGGTTGCGGAGTTTGAGCTGAGGAGGGTGTTTAGATCGATAGGGACAGGTTCTGGGGTACCGCCTCCTCCTTTCAGCGAGAGTAATTGACTGTTACGAAAATATTATAATAATATAATAGGATTTGACTAGATCTTGAATTAATCCCACTACAACACATCATCAAATCTCCTTTCCTTCAGGGAAAAAAAAGTTACTGTTCTTTTTGTTCGTCGTCTTCGTCATCCTCTCCCCCCCCTTACCCCAGACCAGACGTACGAACAAGAAAACAAAAAAGATCGCCCCACACCCCCACACGAATCTAACCTGTGTGCTGTCCAAACCGCCCCACCCCTCGTCCTGACCCTGAGATTGACCCTGACCCTTCATACGAGCATTCTTGCTAAGCTTTTCTACGTCCCACTTGTTGAATCGACCTCCCTTGTCAACATCGCGGTTCTTCTCCCGTTCAATCATTTCCTGCTTCCTCTTGCTGTTCTCCGTCTTAGCCCGATCGCCGAACAGATTCCCGTCGACAACCTCAATCTCGCAGGTTGTGAATCTGCTGATGAGAGGGAAATCAGCATTTACGTACTCCTCCCCCCTGTTCCTAAGCTTCTGCTGACTGATCCCCTTCCCCGGGTTGAACGCATCAACGTCACCATAGCCGCTATAGAACCGCTCAACTACGTTCATTCCCTCAATAACCCGACCAACAGGAACCTCCCAAGGGCTGTTGCCCTTGTTCGCCCCAAGGCTCCCGCCCGTCTCCATAAGGCAGATGAAGATGTCAGTTGTGCGAGAGTCAGGACCCGAGCCTGCAAAGGATATAGAACCACGGGTGAAGCGGTGGAAGCCGGGCACCCACGGATCGTCAGGGATCGTGTTCGGCCAGCCCCACTTTTCGTTCAATTTGGAGGAGGTGGAAATCCCAAACTGGGCGAGGAAGTTGGGAATGTGGCGGTAGATCGGGGTTGTTGAGTAAAACGAATCTAAGAAGAGGGAGTAAAGACGGTCGTAGCCCAATGGAGCATGAGATCGAGTGAATGTCATAATTACTGGAGATGTGGGATGAGCAGTTGTGAGGCATGAGGCAGTGAACGAAGAGGTTGATGATTCTGGGGGAGGGGTTGTCATTATGTGTTTGTAGTGCTGTTTCCGAGCTCACATTTTGATTTTTCACTTATTTTCTGAGATCCCTAGATAATCTGATGGCTGCCAACGAGCACCACGAGTGGCTCAAGAGGCGTGATTGGCCTGCTGTGTATTAGCCATGGTTGACCCAAATAGGGATGGTGATTTGATCGAGAGAAAGTACAAGGAGAGAGATGAGCATGGACGACTGCCACATCATTGGATGGCAGCGAAAGCTCAGACACACACACATGCTCTTGCTGGTGTGGGCGTGGATTCGATTTGCAACAATCTACAGGCCCTCACCACACGAGACAAGGAAGGCGAAACTCCCCTCGACATTGCCCATAGGAGTGGAGCCTGTGCTGAGATCATCGGCTTGCTCTCCCTCACTCCCGATGAAGCTCTTTCGTTGGGTTGGAAGGGGATGGCCCGCTTGTACGCACCAGTGGCTTATTGGATGGTTGAGATGAATACTTGGATCCAATCACGATCGTATGCAGACTGCCACAAATTCATCAATGAGCACGATGACGAGTTGGTGCGTGAAGTGCTCAAATTCTATAATCATAATCTTCTTTTCCATGTTGCTTGCAATAGCCAGGTATACACCGACTCCCTCGTGTTTCTTGCTCTTCGAATGATCCATCGATACCCACTTTCCCTCTCCGCTGAGGACCCAGAACACTCTGAAACAGCCCTCCAATGGGCACAAGACCCCCAATTCAATTCTTGCCAAGAGATCCAGCAAATCCTTTCATTAGACCCCACCCACATCTCCTCCACCCCCTTCCCCACCCTCCTCCTCCATTCCCTCCCCACCAAGTACCACGAAATCTACGACACCTACAACACCGTCTGCCAGTTCCTCCGCCGCACAGTCTCTCCCCACGACAAAGCGGAGCTGGGAGAACAGAGCCAAGTAGACCATCCAGAAGGAGAACATTTGGCAATAAGAATCCTCTACGACCTCAACCACAACATGTCGCTGGGGTATGCGATCGGTGGACAGATACTCTCGTTCCTCAAGCCAGACTCAAGTTAACACCTAAAATTTCAAGCTAGCTTCTTTTTGTTATTCTTCTTCACACAAAAAATATCTACAGCCACCCAAAAACCGCACCTTAATAGCCTCCACACCCCCCAAACCACCACCCCCCCCCAACACCCCGGGACAATCATAAACACGCCGAACAGCACGCTCAACCCCACCACATACCCCACCACAACCTTCCACGCGTGAATTTTCCCTCTGTACGGTTCGCAGTTCCACTCCTCTCCTCCCTCTCCCTCTCCCTCTCCCTC
>Ga0302114_10002563_pt1 | contig 11626 bp, 13 predicted proteins | sample AG5_Surface_MG_FD_203107 | JGI IMG/M metagenome (GOLD analysis project Ga0302114, IMG submission 203107) | Marine microbial communities from Western Arctic Ocean, Canada - AG5_Surface | ecosystem: Environmental > Aquatic > Marine > Oceanic | place: Canada: Western Arctic Ocean | collected...
AGTTGCCCACCCCCACCAATCTCCACCCCCCTCCTTGCAAGGGCCGCCATGGCGGCATCCGCGTCAGCCCTCTTGATGGCTTCTTGCGCAACGGGGTTTGGATCATCCCTCGCCCACTTAACGTTGAGCACCTCTCCCTTACCCATGCTCTGGTTCGCCATGGCCTCCTTCCCGAATTCTGCGGCTGACCTGAACCTGTACCTCACAAAAGCAATGTTCTTGCTGCTGATGAGATTGATGTGCTCCACCTCGCCAAACTCTCCGAACTGGCTTTTGATCTCCTTGTCCAAGTTGGCCGTGGTACCGTGCTGATCCGGCCTCAGCCTCCCGACATACAACGTCCTCGACGGCTGCGTAAAGCTGCCGGCTCCACCCATGTCGTCCTTGTGGGTTGCGTGCCTCTCCCTCCCAAAGCAGTCGTGCAGCTCGTCGAGCATGCCATCGTCAACGGCCGTGGGGATTCTGTGAAACCAAGTGCAATCCACCCCTCGGGCACACTTTCCGCGGCAGAATTGGATGCAAAAGTAACGGGAAGAGGAACCGTGCTTGTCGGCCTTCGTCCTGCCCGCGTCGGTGCCCATGACACAGCGATTCTCAGCTGGCTCCTTGCCCCTGTCCGCAGGGTTCCAGTTCTCCCCGGAGTACTTGTCGTACCAAATGTTGTAGTTCTCGTTCCCCTCCAGTCGAGAGTTGCTAGCTTCTATGTGCTCCTTCTGCTTCCTCGCAGGCCTCTTCAAGTAACTCTCGTTCTGGTCGGTGTACACCTTGCCGGCCTTCGACCCAGCCTCCCCCCGACCGAACCAGCCAGTTGCATGCGGGGCTGGGCCCATTTCCTTGGGTCGGTCCCAAGTCGTCTCCATACTGGTTATGTTGTAGTAGTACATCTGCTTCGACGAATCATCAAGCACCTCTCGCCAGTCGTGACCAACCCCCTCCCCATTATTTCCAGCGGCCACAAGGTTACCAACAACCTGACCCTCAACCATGTCAGATGCCTGGGCACCAGCATCTGAAGGCTTCCTCTTCTTACAACGACGGCAAGAGTCGCGGGAGTGGAAGTTGTCCATCTGGCAGTCCTTGCATTTCCAATTTTTCATGTACACGGAATAAGACGCTCCAACAGGACCCATTGTGCCAACAGCACGAGTGCCTGCAGTTGATTGCATTTTAAACGTTCAGAGGGTTGCTTGGTGGGACATTTAAATGTGGAAAACTAAAAATATAAAAAGGACCAAAAACATTAATACAGTCTCCATTCACGCATTTGTTCACACCAAAAACACCCACAAACAATAAATCAATATGGTGAGTAGTAGTAAAACTCTGTTGAGCTTCGTTTCGTCCAAACACTGGTCTGGAGAAAGTAAGGAATCTTCATTTTGGGATGTGCTTCCGCTTCCGCTTCCACATGCAGTCTTTTGCAACTCCGAACTCATCCTCTCCTTCACTCAAACAACAAATGCCGAATCATACATTACCAACCCACTAAAAATACAATCACTCTCTTGCTAATCACAAACATCATCATCATCATCATCATTATTATGCAGTCCATTCTCGAGTACAATGGTGCTGCAATAATTGCGATGGCGGGTAAAAATTGTGTAGGAATTGCTGCCGATACTCGTCTTGGTGTGCAAGCGCAAACCGTTGCAACGGATTTCAAGAAGGTGTTTAAGATGAATGAGAAATTATTTGTTGGGCTGGCGGGTCTTGGGTCGGATGTGCAAACCCTTGAGCAGCAGTTGAAATTCCGAACAAACCTGTACGAGCTTAAGGAAGAGCGGAAGATGAAGCCCGAGACTTTTAGTGCTCTTCTGTCCACAATGCTCTACGAGAAGCGGTTTGGGCCGTACTTCTGCGAGCCTGTCGTTGCAGGATTGAACGATAAGAACGAGCCTTTTCTCAGTGCAATGGACTTGATTGGGGCTCCTGTTTTTACAGACGATTTTGTGGTGTCTGGTACTTGCACAGCGAACCTCTACGGTATGTGCGAAACCCTGTACAAACCTAACCAAGAGCCTGACGACCTGTTTGAAACTTTGGCCCAAGCTCTCCTTGCCTCAGTGGACAGGGACGCTCTTTCGGGTTGGGGAGGAGTTGTCCACATCATCACTTCTGAGGGTGTTACTACCCGAGACCTCAAGGGTCGACAGGACTAAAATCTTAGACAAAGAAGAAAGTTTTTGAAGAAAGTTTTTTTGTTGTTATTATTTATGATATGCTATGGCGATTCTTGATCCGCTTTGAGTTGGAGTTGAATTGGCTATCGATACTTTTTGCTTTTGGATTTGTGACAAAACCGGCTGAATTCTTTACCGACAGCACCTTTTTCAGTGTAGCTCCCCTTGCCACCTTAGCCGCGCCGCCCGAGTACGAACCGTTCTTCTTGATCAACTGAGTTGAGTGAAGCTCCGTGGTTGCTTCACCGTCTCGGGGCTCGTCGCCCTTTCCGTTATCATTGCAATTACCGCCCAAAATTGGCGCTACGGTCGCTCCCGATCTCCTTGGAGGAGACAGAGGGCTGTGACCTTCCTCGCCGTGTTCCTCTTCAATCACCGGGGCAAAAATCGACTGATTAACCCCCGCCTGAGACGCACTTGCCTCCATGTCCTTATTGTGATCCGGGTCCTGTGCTCTCATCATGAGCTGAACAATGTCTTCGCTCAGCACACTCGTGCTGGTCCTCCGTTCGTGGAAGTGGTTGCTGTGCGTCAGCGTGTCATCGTCAAGAATTTGTGGTTTTGGCAAGTTCTTCTTCGCAACAGAAGCAGCGATTGCAAGGACCTCTGATTTCTTAAGTTCGCGATTTGGTTCTGTTATTGTTTTTACTGTTTCTATCTCTTTACCTATATCTGATACTGTTCCTGATACTGTATCTGTTCCTGTATCTGTTACTGTATCTATTACTGGAACTGGAACTGCATCTTCTGGCAGTTTGATTTTCTCGTTGCTGCTCCCAAGTAGCTCCATTTTTTTGTCACCGTCAATCAACTTGCCAAAGTTGGCAGCCAAACTGTTCCACCCCTTTTTCTTGTCCTGGACGAACTTCTCCTTCACCAAGGCCCATCCCCTCTTCCTGAATATCTTGTCGTTGTCGCCGGGATTCAACTTCATTTCCTGAGAGTATCTGACAGCTCCTGGCGGACAGAGTATCTTTACCCCCTTGCCGAGTTTTAGCTTCATCGGTTTGCCTCCTTGGGGCTGCAGGTACTTGGGCGCACCGTAGAACTCGCCTGTCAGCACCTGCCAGGGCTGCTGAACGGTTCCATCAATTAATATGCTGGGCCGCACAATGTCTATGCTCTTAACGTTTGCGTTCGGTGAGTAGAACATCCACTGGATGAGCCACCTCCGTAGCTCGCTCCTGTCCCAGCTGTTGTACGGGTCGACGCCCCTCAGCATGTTTTCGCCCATTCTCCACCCTGCGCTTTCCCAGAGCTTGTCCTCAATTCTCTTCTCCCCGGTCAAGATTGACCGTATTTGATTTCCCCTGAAGGCAAATACAACGCCCCGCGAAGCAGCAACAACGCTCGCCTCTCTTTTTCTTCTCGTCAAGAATGCCATTTCCCCAATTAGCTGTCCCACGCCGATGTCCGTCAAAGTCTCTTCCACGCTAGTTTCTTCATTGAAGACATTCACTTTCGCAATACCCCTCGCAATCAGAAACAAATTGTCTCCGCTCTCGCCTTGCCGAATGATACAGTCCCCTTCGTCAACAAAAATTTCCTCGGCCGCGTCAGAAAAGAGCTGCACCGTTGCATCGCTAGCGCCCGACAGCCAGCTGATTTCCTTCACCAAGTCGTACTTGGACGGAAGCGAAATCTCACTCACGCGTTGCAGTGCGTTCATTTTCGTTTCGATGGCCGTGACAACCCTGTGTTTGTGTGTGTGTGGGGGGGGGGGGGGTAGTGAGGGTGAGGGTGAGGGTGAGGGTTAAGTTTAGGGTGAGTGTGGGAAGGGAAGGGGGGAAAAGTATATTTGCGGGATGTGATGTGGCTCACTCACTCACTCACTCACTCACTTACTCACTCACTCACTCACCTCGTATGCTCCAACTTATCCAAAAATCCGCCCTCGTACAATTCACTTGCGGCGTTCCTTTGCGCGTTGAGCATAGACCGCGCTGCCCTGAGCGTGGCGATGTTCGCCGCAATCTCGGGCAAGTGGCGCTGCACCTCAAGAATCGTTTTTCTTGCAATTGTTTGGTCCTCTTGCACCTGCGAAGCTATGTGATCGTACGCCGCGCTGTCGGTTCCCAAAATCAACGACATTGAGTGAAGTGCCTCCACCCTGGCGTGAAAAAAACCGCAAACGACGTCGTAGCCGAATTGGAGGTTTGCAAAGTCCCAACGCTTCATCAAGAAATTTAAAATCGCGTTGGAACGCCGCCTTACCCTCGAGAAGAGGTGGCTTTCGCCAATTTCCAGCCACTCAGTCATTACGCAGTCGTTGTCGATCATCTTTTCGGTCAGATTTTCCAAAAAGCGAAGCGCCTGCGCCGAGCGAAGCGAGGTGCATTTTTGCATTTTTAATGAAGCAAGAGCAAAAAGTGCGAGCCAAACGAATTGAGTGGGTTAGTTCAGTATTGGATGTAGCCGTCTGTAGCCATTTCGCGGGATTCATCGCGAATATGCTCGTCTTCCTCAAAGCTCGCTCGCTTCGCTCGCTCACCTCGCGAGAGAGCAAGCCGTGCCGGAATTGGTTCCGGTACGACGCCTTGACGGCTGCGAGGAACCTTCGTCGCGATTCTCGAAGCTCGCGCACCTCCGAGAGGTGGCGACGGTAGGACCGTTCGTTTGAAACGGAACTTTCTTTCCCGTCAGTCCTCTCCAAAGATTTGTACATCGGTTCATCTTTCACCCTCTTCTTGTCCGTCTCGTCCAGCTCGAAGCCGTGCTTCCTCACGTTGGGCCACGATGCGCAGGAAATCATTTCGTCCAGCTTCAAGCTCTCGACCTCGCGTGTCCCCGCCGCCTGGATCTCCTCCATGCTGACCCGAAACAATTTCTCCTTCAGCTGCGCCGAGCAAAAGCGAGGCGCATTTTTAATGGAGCAGGGGGGAGGCGAGCGAGCGAGCCAAAAAAATTGAGATTTAAGTAGTTTAGTAGTGGCTCGTATATATTTCTCGTCTTCATCAAGGCTCGCTCGCTTCGCTCGCTCACCTCGTCTATTCTGTCCAAACCCAAGAACTGCAGCAACTTTTGCACTGTCATTGCGTTCAATAATAGGGTCAAAATCACGATGCCGGACGCGTGGAACAACACCAAGTCCCCGTAGCGCGCCCTAACCGGGTCATCCGAGTTCTTAAGCACTTTGTTGTCGTACACGAGCATCCCCAGCGCGAGAGCCACGGCCCCCCGCAAAGCTCCCCAGCAGCAAATTGCCGTCTCGCGCTTGTTGGGAATAAAGTGGTTGCTCATCGCTATTAGCGGGTTGAACAAGCTGAACATGAACACTCGAATGAGCATTATGCACGTGTACAACACCACGCAGTTGATCGTGTCCCACCTGTTGAACTGCATGTCGGAAAAGAAAATTATCAGCCCAGTAATGACGAAGATGCAGGTGTTGGCGAGAAACGCCAGCAGCTCCCAAAACTCGTGCAAAAACTGCGCCGAGCGAAGTCAAGTTTGTGTTAAAAATGAAGTACGAGTGAAACGAACCAAGCGAGCCAAACGAATTCGAATTGAGTGGAATAATGTTAGTTTAGTAGTGGATGTAGCCATTGCGCCTGCAGCCATTTCGCGAGGAATTTATCGCGAGTATGCTCGTCTTCCTCAAGGCTCGCTCTCTTCACTCGCTCACCTCCTCCACCTCGGGGGACACGAGAGTGTCACCGCGATTGCCCATGTAAATTCCACAGGCCACAACCGCCAGGACTCCGGAAACGCCGAGAAAGTGCTCCCCAACAAAAAATGTCAAGTAAGCGGCACACACTGTGAGAGAAACTTCCACCTCCGAGTGATTGAAGATCGTTCCGATCCACTTTGCCGAGCGAAGCGAGGCGCATTTTTAATGAAAGACGAGCCAAACGAGTGAAGCGAGCCAAACGAATTGGGTGGGTTAGCAAAGTAATGGATGTAGCCAGCCGTCTGTAGCAATTTCGCACACTTCATCGCTCACCTGGGAAAATATGTAGCCCGAAAAGAGTCCGAAGCAAGCACCGCCTATTGCCATCTGAAAGAATTGGACAAAAATATCAAACGCAGATGCTTCCACGTGGCCGGCCTTGACCGCCTCGAACAGAACCGAGAACACGACCATTGCGGTCCCATCGTTGAGGAGGGACTCGGCCTCTATCAGCGTGTCGAGGAGGCTGCCTGTTCCAATTTGTTTCAATAACGCCACAACAGCAACAGGATCAGTTGCCGAGAGCAGCGACCCCAAGAGACCGGCCTGGAGAATTGTCCACTCCGGGTACAGGAGCATCAGGCACCCGGCCGTCATTCCGGAGCAGAGAATTAGCCCAGGAACAGCGTACACAATTGAAGCAAAAACCACCTTGCCAAAGTGTACGCCATTCACATTGTACGCCGACTCGAAAATCAACGGAGGCAGGAAAATGTACAGCACAAGGTGAGCATCCATGTGCGCCATTTACTCCGCTGAATCACCAACTGCCCGCAAACCGTCGTTGGACACTTTCATCATAACACCAACAATGCTTCCTAGGATTAGGAGGAGTGAGGTATAAGGAACAGCAACTTGTTTTGGCACAAACTTAGGGAATGAAGTTGCCGCGGCACCCATCGCAATCATTATGAACGGGAAGAGGACTATGATGTTGTCGTCATGGTGTTCCTCTTCTCCCTCAAAACAAACTGAGCAGTTCAAGCTGATGCTCGAGGATAACATTCGCTCAACACTGTTCATGGATGCTGCTGTTGACGGAAATTATTATAATAAATTGCCTTGGCATTCCTATACGTTACACAAATTCCAAAAAAAGTTAATTCCAAAAAGTGAAACCAAAAAACACAAGTGCAAAAACACGTGCAAGGAAAAGTTGAAAAGTTTTTAAAGTTCCAATTTTTTTTTGGAATATCTCTATCATTTGCCACAAGTGCTTTTAAAAATCATATGCTGGCGGACGCCTTTGCGCTCAAAAAATGTATATATATACTCACTGTTGGCATTAGAGTGGCCGCAGATCAGAAACTCCTTCACCCAGCAGTCATTCACTTGTCCCCCAAATGGTTTCAAATGTGTTCTGGGCCCATTTCATTTGGGCAAAATGAACCAGTTGATTTTGTTGTACCTCCGTATATTGGTACTGGTGCCGGCATCGACCTAGACCAACAACAATTCGTTATTGACGCGATGGCAGCCCAAAACACAAGCCTCAAAGATCACTACGACGTTGATCGTATAATGTCGTTCCTCGAGCACATGGAGAGCCTTGCCTTGTTTCAGCGTCTCACATTCAAAGAAACCATTGAAAACTTGAAGAACAGGCCTCCCAACTTGCTTGTGTATAGCCAAATGTGTGGGGATGGACTAAACTTTGACAGCGTCGTGGACGTGAATGATGAGAAATGGTTTCTGGCCAGCCTCACAATGTTCAATTTGCTTGAGTTAAAAGACTGGGAGTTTTACTTCCAAAAAACTGGGCTGCAGTCGCTTGCCTTGCCTGTGAATGTGTGGGCCGCCATGGCGGACGGTGCAATCAGAGTGCTCGCGGATCTGGTGACAAACTTTGGGGTGGAAGAAATTCAGTTCTCTATGGCGTCAACGAGTGAAGCAGAAGCAACAGCTCTGCGGGATCGCGCGATGGTCCTGTTTTTGGACTACGACATTGTCACTGAAGGCGAGATTGTCGACGAAGGAGAGGCAATTTTCGGTAAGGAGCGTGTAACTCGACTCAGAAAGAGAAAGTCGTCGCCACCTACTGTTGGCGGTTTGCAAAATTTCCTTGGCACCAAAACTTTTGTGATAAACCTGGACCGGCGCCCGGATAGAATGGAGACAATGCTACAGAAGTTCAGCAGCATAGGTATACCTGATGAACTCATTCGCGTTCCTGCTTCTGACGGGGCGACGCTCGATTTCGTGAATGATCAAGCCATGAGCCTTCTGTTTTCGCTGGAAAATTGGACGTACGGAAAAGCTGCCGGAAACCCGTACCAAGACCACGCCTACCGACCCAGCGTTCTTGGGTGCGCGCACAGCCACTACAGAACTTGGAATGCCATTATTGATGCTGAGGCTGCTGTCACCCAGCTAAACTACGGACAAAACAGCCCAATTTATTTAATACTCGAGGACGACATTGAGCTCAACACCCCTGACTTTAAAGCCCAGTGGGCAAAAATGAAAACCTATTTGTTGACTGACTTCACTTGGGACGTTTTCTTCTTGGGTACTCTCGACGACAGGGACATTTACGACGATGTTGATGTCGGGGGGGGGAGCGACATTCGACGAATGAGCCAGCGCAAGCGCGCCTTCGGGGCTGGTGCGTTCGCGTACGCTCTGCGCCCTCGCGCAGCCAGAAAGCTGGTCGATATGGCCAACAGGGATTCAATACAGCAACCTGTCGACTGGTTCATTTTCGACGCAGTTGCACGTGGCGACCTGGTGGGGTACAAAACTTTCCCGGCCGTGGTTAAGAGTCCAGAGGGGGAAGGAAGGAACAGCGACAATAAGGAGAGCTACAACCAAGTGAGATTGCTCATGCAAAAGCGGTACTTGAACGCGAACGGCGTGGAAGTTGATTTTAAAGTTTCGTTCATGTCCCCAACCAGCGCTAGCTGCATCAGGGAGGGCGAGAAGATGGAAGTTACGCTAGTCATGGATGTCGAGGAACCGGCAAACATTTTTGGAGAGAAGCACAGGGCGAGTAAGATATGCTTTTCACTCAGTGGTAGTGGTAGTGGTAGTGGCAGTGGCAGTGGCAGTGGCAGTGATAGTGGTAGTGGTAGTAAAGACAGTGACAGTGGCACAATCTTGATTATGAAAACTGCGAAAAGGGAGTGGCGCGACACTGACGTTGGCTGCACGTCGTTCACCGAGACGGGCTTGACAGTTGAAGGGTTGCTAGCTGGTGACTATAGAATCACCGGCAAGCTGAACGATAGGAAAGAATTCTCAACGGCGTTTAACGTCGTTGGGAAAGATTCCAGTTGCAGAAAGTGCGTTCAAGTTCCAACACAGTTAAACTCCGAATTGGAGATTTTAGAGTACTGCACAGATATGGATTTGTTTCATTTTGCCAAGATCTACTGCGCGAATGTGCACCTTTCGGTAGTGTGCATGGACACATTAGTAGAAAGGATTTTGAGTGATCAGAAAGAGTAAATCGATGGTTGAGTTTAGGAAACAAATTCCCTGTTTTATTTTATTCGTTCTCGTTTTCGAGAAACAACTCAAAACTGGCCATCGCATCAATCCATATGCTGGCACGCTCGTTGGCCTGTTCTTTCATCGAGCTGGCTATGGTTTTCGCCGATGCCAGGAACTCTCGCCGCCGCTGCGACCCAACCCTTGCGAACTCCGACAGTAGAATAACACCCATATCTCTTTCTAAATTTTCCGCGATAAAAAGACTTCTTTTGAACGCATTTTGCTCAGCTTCGAGTTTTTGCGCTATTTCAGGAGCGTTTGAAGACGAGCTTGTCCGCGAAACACGCAGGCGAATTGTCTTTTCCTCGACCTTTTTCGACAAGGCGTGCCGCTTCTCCGATATTTTTTTCCTGTCAAGTATGGCCTCCCTCGTGGTCTCCCCGAGCTTGAACTGGTGGGTGAAGGGGGCCATTGCTGCTGCCACCTCTACGGCGCCTCGCTTCGTTCTTCGGCCGCCCCTGAGAACGGCGCCACTGAGAATTTGTATTGGCTGCGTTCCGCTGAGAGGCAGGTCCTTGCTCGTGTCCTTCACGAGCTTCTGAAGCTCCATACCTGCGCCGAGCGAAGAAGGTGCGAAAACGAATTGAGTGGGTTGGTTTAGTAGTGGCTCGTATTCTCGTCTTCCAAAAGGCTCGCTCGCAGTATTTCGCTCGCTCACCTACGATCCCCATCACCTCGGAGTGCTCGCGAAAGTGAACAGCGGCGCTTTCGAGTTTGGGGACGGCCTGTTGGATTGCAGTGACAATTTCTAGCTGGTCTGAGACGGCAGACAGCATTCGTGGGTCAGAATCGGTCAGCTCGTTTCTATTCATTGAGGAGAGGGTGGAGGAAGTGGACGAGAGGGCAGAGGAGGCCGAGGAGGAGGCCGAGGCTGTCAGTCTGGTTATGGTCGAGGTGGACACCTCAGGCCAAGCAGTGCCAATGTCGTCCTGGAGGGTGAGGAACGTCTTGAGGGCTTGCGAGCTGTTCGTTACTGGGTGGGCAACGAGCAGCTGGAGGTACTGCGAAATTTCGCCTGCCCGGGTCTGTGCAAATTCGAAAGACTGGGTGATGTGACCCTCTTCCATGGCACGGGAGGAATGCTTGTCGGGGAAAGGTGGGAGAATGATGCCAGGCACATCCTCGCGGATTCGGCGCTCCAGCGCTACGATGTCGCGGAAGCGCCGGACAACGAAGGACTGGTTGTTGACCACAATCTTGTAAACCCAAAACGAAGTTTTGCCGAAAAATCCGCCGACCTTCCTCTGCTCGCAACCGTCAACCAGAACCGAGGAGAACGGGAGAGGGGTGGGGGTGTGGTAGATTGAGGAGGGAGAGAGGGAAGGAGAAGATGATGAGGAGATTGTGGAGGTTTGGGTTTGGGTAGGGGTTTGGGTTGGGGTTGGGGTGGGAGGGGGAGCAGGAGGATTGTTAGTAATTCGCTCCGCCTCCTCAAGAATCTTCTTCTCTGCCATTTTCAACTGCATCGCCTGCCTCTCAGCAAGGAATTTCTCGCGATTTTGTAACTTCTTGAGTTCTGCTGCAGCTTGTACAGCTTCTTCATCGACCATTTCTTGAGGGTCAGACAAACGCAAAGATGCCAGCAAATCTTCTTCTACCCCCGATTCCATCATTTGTGTTGTTTTACGTATTTTGAGGCAATCAAAAAATCGTTTGAGATATTCACGAGGATATCCTTATGCCTTCCAATGAGCACCACAAGTGGCTAAAGAAGCGTGATTTTCTCGCGGTACATGGAGTCATGGTTCATCAAGATCGGGACTTAGATTTGCTCAGGAGAAAGTACAAGGAGCGAGATGAGCATGGACGACTGCCACATCATTGGCTCGCAGCGAAAGCTCAGACACACACACATGCTCTTGCCAGTGTGGGCGTGCAGTCGATTTGGTTGAATTACGAGGCCCTCACCACACGAGACAATAAAGGCGAAACTCCCATCGACATTGCCTGTAGGAGTGGAGCCTGTGCTGAGATCATCGGCTTGCTCTCCCACACTCCCGAGGAAGCTGATTCGTTGGGTTGGAAGGGGATGGCCCGCTTGAACGCACCAGTGGTTTATTGGAGGAGTGAGATGGATGGGTGGATCAAATCACGATCGTGGGCAGACTGTCACAAGTTCATCGATGAGCACGATGACGAGTTGGTGCGTGAAGTGCTCAAATACAGGAATTCTACTCTTCTTCGAGAGATTGCTGGCCATAGCCAGACATACAGCGACTCCCTCGTGTTTCTTGCTCTTCGAATGATCCATCGACACCCACTTTCCCTTACTGCTAGCGAT
>Ga0302114_10002566_pt1 | contig 11619 bp, 12 predicted proteins | sample AG5_Surface_MG_FD_203107 | JGI IMG/M metagenome (GOLD analysis project Ga0302114, IMG submission 203107) | Marine microbial communities from Western Arctic Ocean, Canada - AG5_Surface | ecosystem: Environmental > Aquatic > Marine > Oceanic | place: Canada: Western Arctic Ocean | collected...
CATTTCATAAAAGATTTCCTAATCTATTGGTAATCTCAACAGGCTTTTTCATTCACGGTGCCTCTTCTTATCTTGTTCTTTTGTTCTAGGCAAGACATGATTTTTTTTCCCATTTCATCATCAAATCCCATACTCTACGCAACGTTTACTAAAGGCTTCAATACCAATCAATTTTCATCTCCGCGCATTCCCCGCGTTATTCTTGGTCACGTTGTCCTTTATCACGCACTCCAAAATGAAAACGTCCTCCTCGTCCTCGGAGTCACTCTCGAAAACCATGATTTTCCGCACGCTCACAACGTCAACAACCTCTACTTGGTGTTCCTCTTCCTCCTGCCTCTGCTTTTCAAACTTTCCCGGCACGATATCGAATTCGTCCTCCTTCTCAATGTACTCGACGTTCTGCTGCAGGTTCTGAAAATCAGGGGCGAAGGCTGCGCCCGAGCAAAATGAGCGAGTTAGTAGTGGCTCGTCTTCTCGTCTCCCCCCCGCTCCGCTCGCTCACCTGTCCAATTCATGGGGACTCCCCACAAATCAACACAACCGTCGATGGTGATTGTGGCAACGAGGGATCTGCAGGGGTGCCAGCAGACCCCCGTAAGTTCAACCTGCGGCCCCGTCAGCTGCTCGATCAGAGCCCCGCTGCTTGTATCCCATATGTATAGCTCGTAGCTCCAGCTGCGCCGGGCGAATTGAGTGGGTAGGTTAGTTTAGCTTAGCTTAGCTTAGCTTAGAAGGCTTAGCTTAGCTTAGTTTAGTAGCGAGTCGTGTATTCGTCTTCCTCACGGCTCGCTCGCTTCGCTCTTCGCTCACTCACCTAGCAAACGTCCCGGCGACGACGTACTCCCCGTTCCCGCTGAAGGAGCACGCCGACCACTTCTTCTTGTTGATGGTGTCTTGGTATGTGAGTTTCGGTTTTATTTCGGTTTCGATGAGACCAATGTCCTCCACCTTCTCCTTCTCTTTCTCCTTCTCCTTCTCCTTCTCGTCAGTCTCAGCTACACTCGCGTCAATACTCGCCACACTGAAAAGCCGAATGATGTTGTCCTTCGCGTGGACGAGAAGAGACTGTCCGTCCCTGCTGAAGATCAAGCTGTGAATAACGCCCCTCAGTGAGTTCACCTTGCACGTTGCAAGTATTGTGAACGAGAGGTTTTTTCTATTCGCATTTCTACTCTTGCTGCTGCTGCTGTTGTTGTTGTTGTTGTTGTTGTTGTTGTTGTGCGCGTCGAAAAGGTCCCTGGTGTCGTCGCCGTCGTTTCCGAAGGTAAAATCATTCTCATTCTCATCATTGTCATTGTCATTGTCATTGTCAATATCCATCCCATCCTGTTCAACCCACCTATCTCTCCCGTATATCCTAATCCCCCCCCCTCCCCCCGCAACATAAATTCTCTCCCCAGCCTTGTCGTACGACGCGCTCGTGGCCTTCCCGTCGCCCTCTAAAACGATCTTCCTCTGATTGTTCACTTCGTCCATCCTTCGCCCCGTCCTCCTCCCCGTTCGGTTGACCGTGCTCACGACGACGATCCCCTGGGGAGGGAACACCGTGAGGCACTCGGAGATGGTGCGGGGGTTGAAAATGCTCGTGTACGCGTCGCTGATGGAGTGGGAAATTATCGGAGGAGTGATTGTGTGAATTGTGACTATGGAGGGAAATGGAAATGGAAATGGAAATGTAAATAAGAGGAGGAAAATTATATAAATGGGTGAGGTGGGGTGAGGTGGGGTGAGGTGGGGTGAGGTGGGGTGAGGTGGGGTGAGGTGGGGTGAGGTGGGGTGAGTTTTGTAATATTAATTTGATTTTTAGGGTCAGTCTCACCTTCACACCTCGTCAGATTGTGGGGCGGGGCGGGAGAAACTCCCCCCCTCAAATCCAAAACAACCGTGCTGCCCAGATCACTGGTACAGAGCAGGAACCTCGAGTGCCGCGACCACGACAGCGAAACTACCGTGTCGCCGTCCTTGAAGTCGTCAGACGCTGCGGAGGCGGAGGCGGAGGCGGAGGTGGAGGCGGAGGTGGAGGCGGAGGTTGGGTTGGAAATGGGGGGGGGGGTGAAGACATTCGTGACCGCCTGGACGTCGTTTCGGGACAAGAGATCCCAGAAGACTACCGTGTTGCTTGTGTAGCCCACCGCGAGGTAGGTACCTCTGTTGTTGAAGGCGGAGGAGGAGGAGGAGAACAGATCGTCTGTCAAATTGGGTTTGGCTGAGGAGATTGAGTTTGATTCTGGCTTCCATTCGAGGGTTGTTTCCACTCGATCGGGAGTGGATTTTTGGAATGGGTCAAGGAGGGCGAGATTCATTAGTTGTGTGTTTGGTTGTAGTGTCCTTCAGTTTTTCGAAGGTATTCCATCTCTTTTCACTTTTTCATCTCATTTTGCCTTCTGTAGCTCCCACGTTCCTTGCTGTTTGTGCTGCTTGTGTTTCTTCCATACATGCACTTCAATAGTTCCCTCCGTAGGCCTCAAATTCCTCGTTTCTTAGCTTCATTTCTCTCCTCCTCCTTCTCCTCCTCTTCCTTCTCCTCCTCCTCCTCAATCATCCTCTACCAGTATCAAATCTGCCCCTTTTGTTGCAAAACCAAGTCAATCCTCAACTTCCTTCAGCTCCCGTACAACACCATAGAGGTCAATCCCCTAACCAAATCTCAACTTAAACACAGCGACTACAAGAAGGTTCCCATTGCAGTTTTCCCCCCCACCACGTCCACATCCACATCTACGTCCACAATCAATGACTCGGCCGCCATAATAAACCACATCCTCGCGACCAACCCCCTTCCCGACAATTTCAACAACGAGAAAGCAAAAAAGTGGCTGGACTGGTGTGACTTTCACCTGGCTCCGCGAATTTACCCCGCAATAACCGAAACATTCGGCGACAGCGTGCAGACGTTCTCCTACTTGGACCACGTGTCCACCTTCACCGCTGTTGAAAAGTTAATGGCAAAGTACGTGGGCGCATTTGCGATGGTGCTGGCGAACGGCAAGATCAAGAAGAAGTACAACATTACGGACACGAAACTGGAGCTGACGTCGGCAATGGACGACTGGGTTGAGAATGCGTTGAATGGAGAAAACTTCCAAGGGGGGGATAATGCGAGCGTAGCGGACGTTGGGGTCTACGGAGTTTTGCGGGGACTTGAGGGTGCTGGGGGTGGATTTTTCAACGAGGTAGTTTTGGAGAGGAGGGAGGTGAACGATTGGTTTAGACGAGTAGAACGGTTGGTATGAACATGTGAAATTGTAGAAAATGAATTCAAAAATGTGTTTTGTTTTAATCGAGGGATTTAAATGCGAAGCCGACCTTGTTGACTGAGGGTTTGCGTGGGGATTTTTTTGATTTAGCTGATTGTCGTTTTGATGCTGATGCTGATGCTGATGCTGATGCTGGTTTTGCCTCCGGCTCCCCCTCCAACTTTAATAAACACTCGCTCAAGCATGAGTGGATGCTGTTCTGGATGCGCATCAGACCGCACTTCTCCCACGCGGCGACCTTGCCCCCCTGGATGTACCGAATTAAATCAGATCGCGACGGATCTGTGATGATCTTGAAGAAGTCAATCAACGACACAGAGGGAATGCAGGTGGTCAGGTTGCTTTCCACGTCCACGCCCCAATTGTTCTGCGTCATCATCGATCCTGTCCAGCTAATAGTGCATTCTATTTTCTCCAAGAATTGGAACTTCGCCTTGACGTCCATTTTCAAAAACAGCTCCAACGCGGATAATAAAAATCCGCCCCTCCAGGCGCTCTCCCCCCCCCCACCGCTCCATCTATTCGGCCTCCCAACGTCTCCCTTGTTGTTATAGAAAAATGGGAGAATGTGGGGGTTACACTGACTCGCGAGGAAGAAATGGCAATTGAAAAGCTCGGACAAGCCGGCTGTCGGAATATCCTGTTCGATGCTTCCGTCGAAGTACAGCTCACCCTCCTGGTCCTTGATGTTGCCGTGTTCGTCCTTGACCTTCAATCTACCCGCGGCGATGAAACCAGGAACCGCTGCGCCGAGCAAAATGAAGGCGAGGCGCATTTTTAAGTAGTGGATTAGGGTGGCTGTAGCCATTTCGCGCAATTCCTCGTCAAAAAAAGGCGAATCACTAAATCAGCCAAAACTCCAACGCACAACGTCATTGAAAATTCTCTTTTTCTCATTCTCGCGAGCTCCATCGCTCGGAGTCTTCTTCAAGGCTCGCTCGCTTCGCTCACTCACCCGCACTGCAAACCACGGCGCTGTAGATCAGAACGTTTGGTGAAGTCAGATAGTTTAGCAAAACCGGCGGGGAGTTTCTATTTGTTGCTGAGATTGTTATGCACAAAATTCGCCCAGTCTTCTTGAAAGCCTCCTCGAAGGTCATGTCTCCGCAGGAGAACCACCGCACTGCGCCGAGCGAAGAAGGTGCGAAGTAAATTGAGTGGAATAATTTTAGTTTAGTTTAGTAGTGGATGTAACCGTTCGCTTCGCTCGCTCACTTTGCTTCTTCCAGTGCTCGGAGTCAAAAATTGTGCCGTATCGCCACAAGTTCGTCAGATTGTAGCGCCACGTCTTCCCAAACGCCGCCAACCTCACTTCCATAGTCTCCACTGTGAGGTCCCGAGAGAGTTCTTCGGATGTGCGGCACCCGACAAACGCGCCAATTACCGCGCCGGCAGAAGTTCCGGAAATGATTTTTGGCAAAAGCTTCAGATCAGCGAGCGCCCGGATGATTCCTAAGTGGTAGGTGCCCATTGCTGCCCCGCCAGACAACACCAAGGCTGTCCGCCCGTACGCAGCCCTCGCCCTCGCCAAGAACTTGCCCACCACCTCCTTGTCCCTAACGTCGCTGCCAGCCACAGCCAGGTCTGTTATCATCCTCAGCGTCTCATTGACTTCCGTAAAGAAGGTCTCAACAATAACTTTCGGCAACCCGCTGTTGGTGAACGAGAACAATTCGCCGCTCATTACTCCCCCGACGTTCTTCCTCGTGCACTGCTGCAAAATCTCAATGGCGAAGATAATGTTCCTCTTCTCCCTTGCCTGTTTGAGACCAGCAATGAGCTCGTTGATGAAGTCCCAGTTGTACCGGGCCGAGTACTTGTCGGTGGTGGTTTGCAGCCACCAAGTTCGCTGCTGGCTCAAGTCTAGCTGCGAGGCAAAGTCCAACCATTGTGTGTACGACGACGACGTCTGCATCGCCTTTCGTAGCTTTCGATGCTTGGGGGTTGCGAAAAGCTAAGATATAAGAAGAGAAGGGGGGGGGGGGGGGGGGGGTTAGGAGTGCGAAGCGGTTATTCAGAGACGGTCCAAAACACGCCATCTGCACGGCGCGCAATGTGAAAACTCAAAAAAGGCAAAAAAATACCCTCCGGAACTGACACTCACCTGCTCTACGGTCCAAATGAAACATCGGAGAATTACATAGAGGATCAACTCGAATGTTATTACGCTGTAGGTGAAGATGAGAATGGGCCACCGAAAGAGGAGTTGCGAGTTGTTGTGGATGGGCCCAGGAAGAACGGTTATGAAAAGGATGAAGATGGAGAAAGCGGGGGTCAGGATCGTGAGAAAGGCTATTGGGGAGGAGAGGAGGCGGAGGAGATAAGTGAGGGAGGAGGAATTGGGGAGAGAGGTGAGCTTGTGGTCGTTCCAAAAACTGGAGAGCTCGGTCAATGAAATTTGGCCATCACGATCGCCGTCTATAGATGTAAAGATCTTTGAGATTATTGAGCGGGGATACATGACTGTCGTTTTTGGAAGTGGCGGAAGAGTCGGGAGCCTGTGCGCCATCTGTTCGAAGACATCCCCGAACGTTGAAGGGATGTTGATGTTGGGAAGAGGAAGGACAGTTGATGACAGGAAAAAGATGTTGCCGATCCAAACAAGTAATATTGTGATGAGGACATAGCTGTAGGCCTTGTAGTTGTAGAATTGGGCCATGATAAGGAAGGAAATAAGAAATCTCATGTCTGTTCACCACTTTCGCTCGTCAATATAATGCTCTATTTAACCCAATAAACCAGCAACTAAATAACCCCCCCCTCTCGGTCAGCCATGCGTGCAATTTCAGAGTCTCTCTTCTATGCCTTCATTGTCTCGATCATTTCTTTCTGTTTTCTCTCCTCTCGTTTCTCCCTCCCTTCTTTGCCATCCTCTGCCCCTACAGCAATGCAAAAGCAAACCCGTATAGAACAGCCGTACACAACTTGCTTTTACTCGGAAACGAGGTGTATATCGCATATCACCAAAGAGACTTTCCCCCCCCTTTCATCCCATGATCTTTTCGCTTCGATAGAGTTATTTGGTGAGACCTACAGCTACAGCTATTCTCGTGCTTCCACGCAGCAACAGCAACAACGACAAACCGAAGATTCAATTATAAAAACAACAATCCCACCAACCGGGCAACGTCGCCCGACGACTGTCACGATTTCAAGCGCGATATCAACCCCCTCTTCAATTTCTTCGCCCTACATCCTCTTTGTCCCACTCCCCCCCAATCTCTTCCTCGACCCAGACTCTCCCGTAGTGTCCTGCGTCAACTGCCACAACGAGTCTTTCCACGCTCCTCCTCGCGGAGTGGACATTGAGAAGCCGGCCTACGACAATGCGATTCCGCCTCTTTCCATAACTGCTGTGAGTTTCTACGTTTCAAATAGCGAGGAGGACACGGAGGTGAGCTTCACCGTCAACGTGCGGTACCAGCAGCCGAAATTGAACTTGGAGGATGTGGACATAGTTGTTCAAATTCATTCGCCAATTCTCGCGATTGCCGGAGGAGGGGAATACTTTGTAGGAGCAGATCAGGAGATCAACGTTATTCGAGGCAACCTGGGGGATCTGCTAGTGGTGATAATAGTGACAGGTTTTGCGGTTGCGGTGGGAATGGTGGTTGTAATAAGGGCAGTTTTAAATTTAGATTGAGTCTGTTAAATGGAGTTTTGTATATATATATCATTTTATATCGATATAATGATTTTTGAGGTCCCTGCGCTCGGTTTTCCACTGTGCTCGGTTTGCTGACTTAAAATGTTGTGTTTTTGTGTGTGTTAATTTCAGGCAGATGACTGGTCGAAACGAATTAAAATTGGGTTAGTTGCCTTGTGTTGTGTTGTGTTGTGTTGTGGTGTGGTGTGGTGTGGTGTGGTGTGCTGTGGTGTGCTGTGTTGTGGCTCGCTCACCTGACTCCCTCCCGGTGGCCAACGCCATGGCAAGCTCCCTTGGGTCCAGGTCCACCCACCAGAACGGTGTTGGTTGCCCAGTGGTTGTACCCAAGGGGACTAAACGTTACGAACCAAAGTTCAGCCGGGTGGTCGCTAATATTTGTCCACCTTGTTAATTTTGCATCCGCATGAAGAATGAAGGGGGAAGATTTATGCTACAGCTCGCGTGAACGAGAGAGCTTCCCAACACTCGAATAAGGTTGCTTTATAGGTTTGTTTTGAACAAAATTGGGAACTTGGAGGCTCACCTTGGTGTAATGTTGCGCGCATAGCGAGACTATGAGCTGTCGTTCGGCGGGCACAAAAACTGAAGTTGTCACGGGCAGAGTTTCCCCTAGGAGCTGGAGCTCACATCGTGTCCCTTTCCCCTTCCTCCAATTTCCTGTTGAATTTGGGGGGGGGTTAGTGGGAGGTTTGGGGGGGTGTTGAGGTGAGGTGAGGTGAGGTGAGCGATTGGACTAGGATGATGTGTTTACTGCCGAGCCTGAGACAAGGGAGAGCAAAACTAATCACTGAAACTCCATAATGTAATCAATGTGGAACTTTAACCATTACGGGTCGGGTTAAATAAACACACAAATGCCCAAATATCACCAGCCGTTGTTCTCAACGTTGTGCACCGCGACCATAACATTTTTATTTACCTGACGTCCTTGGAATGGGTACAAAATGGAAGGTAATCAACTTTTTCATTTTTTTATTTCCCTTTTATGCTATTATATATATGCTATAGCATAGCATATAAAGCTAAAATGTCTGCCCTGGAACAATCGAACGCTTCACCGATCCGAGTTAATACAATTTCGGTGGGTCTTCCAACCTTCGATCTGACTTCAAAAACAACTTCCACACTCGCCGTAACAGCGACAGTAACTGTGTTTGACAAGTCAGCCCTTGTTTGGATTGGCGTGACTTCAACCACTCCCACTCCCAAGTCTGCCCTCCCAGTGATGGGCCCCCTCACGGTATCTTTTCCCAAGACTTTCGACAATTCTCCACTGCCCCCTTTCACCCAGCTGCTAGGCAGCTCGTCGTCCTCAGAGGCTGAGGGTCTAGAAGAGGGCGAAACCGCGGGCAATATGATAGCTTCGCGCCTAGCGAAAGCGACGAAATGGCCTATTTTTGTCACGACTTCGTTACGGCCGCCCTCTGGAGTGCAGATGGGGGGAGAAGAAGAAAGGGCTATTGCGGGAGCTAAGCGTACCTGTGAGCGACAGGTGGCTGAATATTTAAAATCTTTGTCGAGCGAGGCGGAAAATACCAACACCAACCACATTATTTAGATTAAGTTTCATTTTTAGATTTGATTAGATAAGCTGGATCAAAGTAAAACAATCCCCGTCGCCCTTGTTCACACCGAAGGCCGGACAGCCTGTCACCCCCGAACTCATTGCCAGCAAGTCACCCTCTTCGTTCATTATCATTTGCGGCCTCTCTCTCCTCTCGCAGGTCATGCTGGTCGCAACTGATGATTGTGTCGCATTTTCAACGAATAACGAGAGCGAGAGGAAGAGTTGGTTAGTCCCTTCGCACTCTTCTGTCACAATATCTGGCGGCACAACTCACCTGATCCGTCGGCCATTTGCATTTCGCCGTCGAACTCTATCGTTGTGTTGTACGCCCCCACGCGTGGCTCGCTCCAGACTACCCCGTCTGTTGACCAAGCGTGCCCACCCTGCTGGATCTTTGGAATGCAGGCGCCAGGGAGACTGTTTATTAGCATGTGGTAATTGCCACGCCCATCCTGGAAGACGAACGGATCCTCGCCGGTATGTTTGAAGACCGGGTTGTTGTCTTGATCGCATTTGGAGGTTGGACTTGTGCACTGCCGGCCGAGCAAAATGAAGCGAGGAGCATTTTTGTTGTTGTTTTAGTTTAGTAGTGGATGTAGCCATAGCTCGAGTCTTCGTCAAGGCTCGCTCACCTGCTGAACGCCTATACTCTCATCACTGCATGTAGGGTCCAATTGGAGCTCAACAGGGATGACATCCCTGTAGAACATCCACATGGAGTTGTCGGGCTTGATGAACGGGCCTGGGTTTTCGTACTCGCTGCGCCAAGCGAAGAAGAGGTGCGAAGCGAATTATTTGAGTGGGAATAAAATATATTGTCAGTTTAGTTAGTTAGCTGGCTCGCATTCATTCTCATCTTACTCGCTCACCTGATGATGCCGTACTCGTCCTTTTTCGTCCATGTCTTCCCTTCGTCGATGGAAGACGTGACTTCGATTGGTCCCCCACCGTCTGTAATAGTGTACAGGTTCCAGCTGCCGTCAACTGGGGATTTTTTCACGCTTGGGTTGTGATGCATCATGGAGAGGAGGAATTTATCTGACGGGGTGCGCGTGTACGGACCGTCAACATTTGGGGAGGTGGCCTCGACCACCTGTGAATACTCGTACCATCCGCCCAGCCCACAACGCGTCTCGTTTTTGTCAGCATTGGCTGGGTTGCAGGCAATTTCGGCAACGTACAAGTGCCAGAGCTGGTCGGAGCCATAAAGAGCATTGCCACCCCACGATGATTCAACCTCGTTGAGATAACCGATCTTGTTCGTGTCGAGAGGCGCGAAATTTAGATACGAGCAATCGGAGCCGCTCGTCCACGGATCGCACTCGCAGGCACCATCGTCGGTGCAAACTCCAGCTAGTGAACAGTCAAAATCCGACTTGCACAGACTGGGAGTATAAGTTCCGGCGCACTCGCCATTGCACGTGGTCTCTTTGAAAGTATCTGTCTTGTTACCCAAAATGCACACTCCTCTCTCGCCGCCCTGTAAGTCACATCGGTAGAAGCGCCCGTTTGGATCTTGGGCAAACGTTTTCGTAGCAGCCAGAAAAACTGATAAAGTTGCTGCGAAGTTTTTCAAGTTGGTCATAATTTTTGAAATGGTGCGGGCGTAGCTTGGCGTGTTTTTTGGAGTGTTTCTTGAAGGTCGCTGTAATATCGCACGACAAATTTTAAATTTTCCTATTTTCTCCAGTGTATGCTATGCTATAGCATATTCGAGTGCAAAACGGAATAAAATTTGATAAAATAAAGAGTTTAAGGGCTACAGTAATCTGATTACCGTATACGGAATTAGCAGTGCGTAAGAGATATAGTCTTACAAGGTTCATCTATACGGCTTTATCTTGATATAAACATCTTACAGAATTAATCACCTCCTAATTACACTACACTTTCCGAGGCCTTTGTTTGAACCCAAAGTCAAAGTTTCAATGGCCTCCTTGATCACTGTGGCCGATTTGCAGTGTCCAGTCTGCATGCTGACTGTCACAGATCATAGAGAATGTCAAAAATGTGAGCAGCTGTTTTGCAACCTTTGCATCACGAAATGGTTGGCCAAACCCAACGCCACCTGTCCAAATTGCAGAAATCCTGGTGCTGTCACAACTTACTCCCACTCGAAGAAGATTGAGAGATTAGCAGCCCTGTCCAGAGCCAGTTCCTGCCCTGGCTGCAACAAGCAGTTCTCGCCCCCAGATATGGAAATGCACATTAAGATTTGCGAAGAACTGACGAAGTGCTTCTCGTGTGATGGAAAAAAATGTCATTGTTGCGACCATAAGGGGTACCTCACCGGCAAGAATTGGGTGCGTTGTCGGCGTTGCAGTGGAACTGGTGGGGAGTTTGATAAATTTTCACCGACCGTGGCCGAGGCTGAGGTTGTGGCGACTGCGTTTAATGGGTTGGGGGAGGGGGGGGGGGGGGGAGGGGGCGGAGCGGGATCTTGAAACTGACAGGCCATGTCACAATTCCCCCCCCTCTACTACTATGTCATTCCATGTAAGCAGTGCGAACGTCGAGACGAACTGTAAAAGCTGCAAGGGACGAGGGGGGCATCAGGTCGATGATCTCAAGGATCACCTCGAATGTAAAAGCTGCAAGAACGCACTCTTCAATCCCCCAGATATCCCCAAACATGCAACTGGTGGGCGAATGGTCTGCTTCAAGGGCTCGCTTTCAAATATTGAGGAAGGGGAGAGAAAAGTCTACGACTGCTACCACTGCCAAGGGGATGGGAGTTTCAAAATTTCTGAACTGACGGTGTTCAAGTCGAAGAAAATTTTGGCAGGCTTGCATCTGAGCACTCGCGGATCCAAGGCTGCGTTGCACGAGCGTCTTAGGGGAACAATAAAGTAGAGATCATAGTTGTGCTGGAGTAATGGAGGAAAGAGATTTAATTAAAGTAGAGGAGTTTATTATTTATAATTTTTTTAACTTACGGTTCGGAATTTGTCTCGCTCTTTTAAATCTCCACCTAGTCGTTTCCCGTCAGTTATTCCTATATCTCATCAAACTCAACATCCAGCAACTTCTTACCGACCCACTCCTCTATCTGCCCTCTCAAGGCCATGTTGGGTATCAAGCACTTTCGATCCTTGACCGGCATATTCGTCACCGGGCTGGTCTTA
>Ga0302114_10002567_pt1 | contig 11617 bp, 9 predicted proteins | sample AG5_Surface_MG_FD_203107 | JGI IMG/M metagenome (GOLD analysis project Ga0302114, IMG submission 203107) | Marine microbial communities from Western Arctic Ocean, Canada - AG5_Surface | ecosystem: Environmental > Aquatic > Marine > Oceanic | place: Canada: Western Arctic Ocean | collected...
TATGTCATAGGCACTGACGATCTATGTCATAGGGGCCTATCGATGATAGTATGATAGTAAGCTCCCATGGTTCATTATTCATTTTTCATGGTTCATTTTGCATTCTCGTTGAACGATCAACGGTTCTGCTGGGCTACCATATAAGTGAAGGGTAACAGCTCTTCACCTAATACAATGAAAATGAAAACAGAAATAAAGTCGGTGAGTATGTTGGAAGAATTCGTTAGCGCGGTGCGCGTCTCTTTGCGAGATGCGATCAAGGCAGCGAAATCAGACGCAACCGCAGGCCAGAAAGGCGCTTGGTTTATAGCGTGCGAGTTCTCGTCAGGCAAGACGATTGACGAGGCACTCGCTGAGATGCGCGGCGCATTGAAGAAAGCGAAATTGCCAACAGGCAAGATTGAGAGTGCAAGGAAGATTGTAGGTCATGCAATCGCATTGCGAAAGAGTCAGAAAGATGACGCTTTTCCCGATGCGCAATGGCACTCTGTTAAGTACTACGCTCGCATTGAAGATATCACGAACAAGACTAGCGCGGGAATCGCTGGCACTTGGTCCGTTGATCATTCTAATGCGCTTGATAAAGTCAAGGATTCCAAAGGGATTCCATTCGTGAAAAGCTATTGTCAGAAGTTTGACATCGGCAAAGATCAAATGGCCGAAGTTGACGTTCGCTCATGGGACCGCGATTTCTTGGCAATGTCCAAGCCTGCAACGTCAGACGCAACGTCAGAAGCGACAAGTGAACAGCTTGTTCTTGCGCTGGTCAAGCGTGGCGAGGTTCTGAAGGTTGCACTTGCGAGACTCTCGCAAGGTGATAGGTCCGCACTCATGGGAGTGATCGAGGTAGTAAATCAGGAACAAGGTTAAAGGGTTCGTGATACAGGGTAGGGTTTGCGCTATGCAAGCCCTACCCTTTTTTGTGGCTTGATGGCAGCGCCATCTTCAAAGCGCCTCCTGATAGACTTGAATGCCATCATGACCCATGCTTCACGAATCCCGCACGGCGATTCCCGATTCACTTATCAGGGATTCATTCTGCGACTCTGGAGCAGCCACAAGCAGGGAATTCTTAACATAGACTGAGTGAAACGAAGGTAATTGTTCTTTTCACTTGCAGGACGCCACGGGTAGGGTGTCGCTTTTTTTGTCTGATCATCTATATATATATGTGTGCTTGTGAAAAAATTTCCCTCCTTTATCCTCTGCCCTATGTCAAGCAAGAGAACGAAATATTATGCGGCTTACTACAAACAGAATCGGGATAAGAAGCTCGCGTATCAGAATGAGTATTACAAGCGAATGAAGGATCATATTAAGGGCAACAAAGAGCTGATGAATTTGCTTGAACCGGAGGAATCAGGTCGGAAAAGGCAGAAATATTTGGACTACCAAAAGCATTATAGGAAGATTAGAAGGCAAAAAGTTAATGCCGTTAATCAGGAAGGCAAATAACGTCTCTTTCGGGTTCGGTTACGAACTCAGTATTCGTTGTAGATACTACGTTTGCGGGTTAATGCTGTATGCACTATATTTGTTTCTTTAAAAAGTCTATACGTGTTGGGGGTAATGCTGTATGAGTCGCACGCAGCATTATCCCCTTTTAGAGGATACTTTTATTTATATTGTTACAAATGCATACAGCATTAACTTTTCCTACATTTATCTTGCGTTACCGCATTAACCCTCTAGGATTCGGGAATCATGAAACAAATCGAAGGAGCAAAGGACTACACGCTAACTGATTCGGACTACGTCTACAACACGAAGACCTCACGCAGAATAAAACGATACTGGTGTCACAACCGGAAGAGTTACCTTAGCCGCGTTGTGAGCGACGCTGGTAAACAGGAAGTGGTATGTCACTCAGATCCCCGTATTGGCTCTCAGATGGATTCTGACGCGTTTTCAGGCTTCGAGGCTATACCGTCCTTCTCGGACTACCTAATGGCCCCCCACGGGGCTGTATGGCGCGTTAAAGGGATTAGGGTTAAAAACCCAATACTAATGGCAACCCACTCTCGAAAGAGTTCCGAATACGTCCAACTAAAATCAGACTCGGGAAAGAGGACTTGCCTATCCGTTAAAAAGCTAGTGCGGGAACTGTTCGAGGCTTAAATGTCAATGCTTGACTTGCACGCTTAAAATTTATACCTTATTGATAATGTCAAACTTAATTGACCTAGATGGACTCGATTTAGGAGGGCTCGATAAAAAAGGAAAACCTGTCGTGACACGCCTCAAGGATGTCAAAGCTGCGGTAGGTATCTTTGCGACCTTGCTCCGTGCCGACGAGAAGTCTGCGGTCAACCGCTCTCGGATCGACAGCATGTTTGACGGCGTTGCACCTTACAGCCAAGCACAGTTGACGGCTAGTGGTCAGGGTCTCAAGACCAACTTGAACTTTGGGGAGGCCCAGCGTTTACTAGACATCTCTCTTTCGGCCTACGTTGACCTCTACAGCTCGTTAGAGAAGCTGGTGGAGGTCAAGGCCACAACTGGCGAGAGGAGCGAGGTAGGCCCAAAGGAGAGCGTTGTAGCAGAAGAGCTAACAAACCTCTTCCGCCGATGGCCTGAGTTCCACAGCAGCTACCTCCGCCTCTGCACACAGTTCGTTAAGCATGGAGTCGGTATCGCCTACTTCGACTCGCCAGAAGACTGGAAATTTCGTGTCGGCGGTTTCGCAGACATTTTGATACCTCGCCAGTCACAGGCATCGGAAAACGCAATCGACATCGCCGTTGGTCGCCGCCAATACCACCTGCACGAACTCTACCATTTTATTAAGAACGAGAAGGCCGCTAAAGCAGTCGGCTGGGACGTAGCAGAGGTGAAGCGGGTCATGATGGAGAACGTCAAGACCTCTGGCCGCTCTGGCTCAGGCAACAGCTATTCGGACTACGAATCGTTACAGGCCGAGATCAAGAACAACGACCTCTACACAGGCATCCAGAACCCTACCGTTGACGTATTGCACTACTGGGTGCGAGAGATCGACGGTAGCGTTAGCCACTACATTTCCGCTGAGTCCAGTCCTAAAGAGTTTCTATACAAGAAGGTCAGTCGCTACGAATCCCCCGAACAAGCCTACGTCTTCTTCACTTACGGCGTTGGTAGTAACGGCACTTATCATTCGATTAGAGGACTCGGCCAGCGAATCTTTTCCCACGTCCAGACGAGCAACCGCTTACGCTGCCAGCAGATTGACGGCGCGATGTTGGCGTCTTCCGTGATGATCCAGCCGGAGAACCAACGCTCGTTGGACGAACTCAGCTTCACCTTCTACGGCGCGTATGCCGTGATGTCGCCCAACGTCCGCATCGTCGAGAAGGCTATCCCTAACTTAGGCACGGCGGTCCAGCCTGCGCTACAAGACCTGTCGCAGCAGTTGGCACTCAACACCGATACGATGTCACCCTATGGATCGACTCAGACTTCGCCATACAAGAACCAGATGCAGGTTGTATCGGACATGGATGTGGCTACAAGGATTAGTGGTTCAACGCTAAACCTATTCTACTCAAGCTGGACTCGCCTCATGCGCGAGATGGTCCGCCGAGTTATTTTGGTCAAGAGGCCCGATCAGGCAGTTAAAGATTTCTTCGACCGCTGTGAGAAGCGCGGAGTAGAAAAAGAATTCATTAAGAAATTAGATGCAGCACAAACCAAAGCGGTTCGTTCCATTGGAAGCGGATCGCATGCAAACAGGCTTGTCTCGCTACGCGAGCTTCAAGGAATTAGCGGTCAATTCGACGACGTTGGTCGTCGCAACCTTACTCGTGACATCGTTAGCACTAGGGTCGGTCATGATCTCGCGGATCGATACGTTCCGGCGGAAGAAGACCAAAGGCAGACGGTAGACACGAAGATTGCTTACCTTGAGAACCAGCAGTTGCAGCAAGGCAATCCGGTTCCAGTTGTGTCGAGCGAGCTACACGGCCAGCACTTGGCATTGCATGTCCCACTGCTCCAGCAGATCATTCAGGCAATCAACGAAGGCCAAGCAGACCCACAGCAGATTCTTCCCGCGCTACAGGCCCTTTACCAGCACATCGGAGAGACGGCCCAGTACGCAGCCGGAGACCCTGCACTGGAAGCCGTAGTGGCAAACGCGAAGCAGATTTTGCAGTATGCTGAAGAGGCGATCAACAACACCATGAAGGCGTTGGAAAAGATCCAGAGGGATCAAGCACAAAATACTGAAGAAGAGGGTGGACAACCTCAAGCGTCTGAGGTAGACATGAAGCTACAGAAGGCGCAAGTCGATATGCAGATCACCCAGCAAAAGGCTGAACTTGACATGGCTATTAAGCAAAAGAAGTTCGACCAAGAGCAAGCGATCCGTGATGCCGAAGCCGCCTTAAGGTTCCGTGAACAACAGTAATGCCAGCTAAAAAGAAAACCACCGTTCCAGTTAAGCTGGAACATTGGTTCAATGATTTGCAGTCCGTGACAAGGTTACGGGAACTACTGGACGACCTTGCCTTGCAGCAGGCCATAGCAATTTTGAAAGAGGCGGCAGGCCCAACGGTAACATCGTTGGATGGGGACCCCCATGTGAACAGCCAAAAGCTGGCTTGGTATGCGGGTTACAGGGACGCCTTTAATGATCTGGAGAAGCTGACGAACCGGCCCTCTAACACTAAAAACAACCAAACAGACGAATGGACGCACTTGTAGAAGAAGCACCAACCAACGTAGACTCCTTGCCGGACGCTACTGAACCTATTTCCTTTGAGTCTTCTTTGGAAGCTGCCTTCGCTAATCTTGGACAGGAGGATACGCCGGAGCCGGAAGCAGCAGTAGTTGATGAGCCGGTAGTAGCAGATGAGCCAGAGCCAGAGCCAGAGCCAGAGCCAGAAGCAGTAGCAGATGAGCCAGAAGCAGTAGCAGATGAGCCGGAGGCTAAAGAGGCTTCAGATGACCCACTTGATAAGCTTACCGAAGACCTGACCGAAGACATCGGCGATGAGTGGACCCCGAAGGCGGCAAACCGTTTCAAGGAACTCAAGACTGAGCTTAAGACGAATCGTTCTGAGTTAGACCAGTTGCGACAGCAGTCCAAGGAATACGAATCAAAGATTCAGGAGCTGACGGGAATTGCGGAGAGCAAGGACGTGGAGCAGATGCAAGAGGCACTTGCCAAATACGAGCAGGAAAAAGCCTTGACAAATCTGGAGCAGACGCAGGCTTACAAGCAGTCGGTAACAGAGCCACTAGCAGCTCTTGTTGAGCAGTCAGACCAAATAGCGGACAAGTATGACGTTGATTCGGATGCTTTGATTGACGTGTTATCCTTAGACGACCCCAAAGAGCAGGAGGAGCAGCTAGCAGAGCTGCTGCCAAACGCGAGTGATCGGGATAAGGCGAAGATCTACCGGATCATGGAAGACATTGATCCCATTCTACAGCGTCGCAAAGGCATTTACGATAATGCTGAAGGGGCGTTGGCAGAGGCTAAACAGCTTGAGGAGCAGCAGGCTGCGGCCACAGCCGCTGATAATGCTAAACAACGACAAGAAATCACCAAGAATGTCGCGAATAAAGTCCAAGAAAAGCTACCATTCCTGAAAGGGATTGAAGGTTTTGACATGGGAACCATCCAGAAAAAGGCATCGGACATTGATCCGTCTGCCATGCACCCTGTTGACCATGCCTACAATGCGGTATCGGCCCAAGTTTTCCCTACAGTTGTCCGTCAGTATATTGAGATGCGTAAAGAAGTGGAAGCTTTGACTGACCGTCTTGCTGAGTATGAAGAAGTTGAGCCAGCGATGTCTGGTCAGACGAAAGATTCTTCGACCAGAGCCGGAATGTCGGATAGCGGGAGCTTTGAGGATCGGGTGAACGCTGCACTAGGAATGGTGTAGCCACCCTTGACGGCCCTCTGTATAAATGTTATTATTCGTGTAACAAGTTATATGGATAAGGATAAGAAAAAGAAAGCAGCTCTTTTAGATCCTGTAATTGATCTTGTAGCTAAAACAGACCACGAGCCTTTCGGGGTTGTTGAGGAGGTCGAAGCGGATGCTTTAGATGTGGTTCAAACTGTTGCCCGAACATCTGAACATGTTGGAAAGGTCCAGAGTGCGCTACAAGCACGAGCTAAGGTGAAGAAACTTCTTGCAAAAACAGTTACCAACAGTCCAGCTACGACAATACCTGTAAGGCTTCCGGTTGGGACGACACTTCCGAAGCTACGGACCGAAACGGTCCGCGTGGATCTCAAAAGCAAACCGACGACACCTCCGACGACACCTCCGAAGCTACCTGCTCCAACTGGAACAGTATCCCTGAAACCCAATCAAATACCAAACTCAGTGAAGGGCCGAATACTTAAAAATATTAAAGTGTTAGGTAAAGGGCTTAAAGGGCTTGGAAAAGCAAACCCATACGTCAACGGCGTCATAACGGGCTATGAAACAGTCGCTATAGCCTCCTCAGACAAACCAAAAAAGGCTGCTACCAACTTGGTCGAGGGGATGGCGGATCGATCAGCGGCTGGTGAGGACACCCCGTGGCATGGCTACGGTGGGAGTGCTTTGGAAATAGCGAAGAACATGGCTAAGAATGCGTCTCAGGGTTTCTTAGACCCCGCAGGCGTTATTTACAAAGCGCAGACTAACTACTCGGAGGCTTTTACGCCGAAAGTGACCCGCAAAAGCATAATTGACCGTATCCTCAAAAAATAGGTGTAGCCCAAATGGGGAATAACCGAGAGGAAAAAGGTTCTTATTATCCAAACGCACCGTTTTGAATAATAAGGTGTAATAAGGTGTAATAAGGTGTAAAAAGGAGGCAATATGCACCCTATTGACATATTTGCACACCGTGATATTATCTGTCCATCGATCCGGCTGCTCTAGCCATTAAATAGTTCTACAGGGTTGGTAAACCATACAGAAGCTCGCGGTTGCTCTAGCCATTGAATAGTTCTAGGGAGGTTCACCTTACTTATTTTAGTTTTCGCCCACACTGGCCGGAAGCGCAAACCCTTATCTATTTAAAAACATGTCCCAAACATTCGATGTAGGTTCCGCTGGAACCACCGCAATTAACACGATCCTCGCCGAAGAAGCTAACCGCATCGGCAAGGACATCTATTCACGTACGCTCCACACCTCTCCTTGGCTGGACCTCACTAAGCAGTCCGCTTTCCCTGACGGGATGGGCTACCAGCAGACCACGCTCGTTTATGACCGTGCGGTTGCTACTAAAGCCGTTGGTGGTGCTATCGGTGCTAACTGGGGCGCTGTCGGCGGGACTTTCTCCAGCCAAACTGCTGCGGCCAACACTGGTGATCTAACTAACGTCAACGACGCCGCACAAGACGTACAAGGTGGACGCGGAACAGGTGGAACTGGTGGTACATCTGCTGGAACCCCTTCACGTTCTTACGTTCAGTTCAATAAGAAGCTGAAGCCTTACTCACTGCAACGCGCCGTGATTGAGTCTCCTAAGATTTCTTTGGAAGACCTACGCTTCGCAGCACATCGTCAGGACCAGCTCCGTGCCATCATGGACATCATGACGCAAGTTACCCGTAACACTTGGGAAGCTCGCTACCGTGATGAGTTCAGCCTTATTGCTGATAACAAAGTTCTTTGTGCTACTACTGGAACCGTCATTACTGGAGCACAAGAGTCTATTGCTAAAGCGCCTTCTTCGGTTTCTAACGCTAACATCTCTAACGCAGTCCTCGACAAGGTTTACTATAGCCTTATTCGTCAAGGTGCAGGTCCAAATGCTTACGGTCGTGAGAACGGTCGCCCAGTGTTCTCACTCGTCCTTTCTTCTGAAGCTTCTTACCAGCTCCAGACCGAAGCAGGGTTCCGTGATGACGTTCGCTACAACAACGCTAAGGTCAGTGACCTGATCGCGCCGTTGGGTATTGAGAAGTCGTTCCGAGGATTCTACCACCTCGTTGACGATCTCGCTCCTCGCTTCGCAGCGACTACCTTTGCAGTCGTTGAGCCTTACTTGGTATCCAGCACTGGAATCGCTACTCCTAACCCCGCTTACGAGTCCTCTATGTATGAAGCTGCTTTCGTTCTTCACCCTGAAGTTTGCGAAGCCCTCATCCCTAATCCGATGAGTGGTTCTAATGGACTCAGCTTCGACCCTGTCAACTACCGTGGTAAGTTTGACTGGAAGAACATCGCCAATGAGATTACCAACCCTGACGGAACTATCGGATTCTTCCGAGGCGTTCTTGCTAGTGCTACCAAGCCTATCAAGACTGAGTTTGGGTTTGTTGTTCTCTTCAAGCGGACCTCCAGCACTCCTGCTTCCTAAACAATATAATACCTAATCCTGAACCCTCCACCTGTCTCTAAAACGGGTGGGGGGTTCTTTTTTACCTTTTTCGTATGTGTAAAACACGGCGCTGGACAAGAAGTCCCAGATAAGGTAGGCTTCACCAAAGGCTACGACAGATGGCAGCAGCAAATCATAATATCATTGTAAGCCGTGGCGAGGATTTCTCGTTCGACCTTATTATCACGGGCGTATCCCTAACGGATAACGTAATTAAGGCAGAGATCCGACGGGGGGCTGGGAAACCGCTGGTTGCCTCTTTTGTCGCCACCATCCCTGATCAGTCGGCGAACCAAGGCAAAGTCACCCTGAAATTAACTAAAGCTGAATCACTAAAACTCGATGGGAATCTGAATTACAAATGGGATTTGTTCTGGGCAACCGACATTGCACCTGTGACAACGACCCGTTTAATCCACGGCGACGTAAAAGTAGAAAATAACATCACCAACATCTAATGTCCGAAACAAATAGGCATACGCTGACCATAACCGAATCCACCGGACTTCAGCTCACACTCCTTTCTGGTGGTGTGGGACCAGCCGGTGCTGCTGGTGCTAATGGCGTCGATGGTGCGGCTGGCCTGAACACAATCACGAGTGCCACTGGAAGTAACTCGACGGGTAATATTAACCTGAGCAATTTAACTACCACTTCGTTTACCGCAACCAACGGAACCTTTACTGGTTCTCTGTCGATGGCGGGTGATGTATTGTTTGCCGATGGCGTAAAAGCGAGTTTTGGAAATGCCGATCTAGAGATCTACCACCACCCAACGGGTGGCAGCTTTATCAAAGAGTCAGGCACAGGGAGTTTATCCATACAGGGAGACTCGATGATTAACATCACGAAGACAGACGGTGAAGTCATGGCCACCTTCGGCCCCGATGGCAGCGCGAATCTTTACTACGACAACGCGGTAAAGTTGGCCACCACTGCGCTAGGAATCACAACGAGCAGTATTTATATTGACGGCGGAGGGGATATTACGGCCCTTACTGGAAAGGTAAAACTAGGCTCGACCTCCCAATTACAGATCTACCACGACGCCACTAACGCTTACATTGCGAACGGCACTGGGTCATTGTTAGTCAACAGTGCTACAGGGATTACGGGGGATGTAGCCGTTGTAGGAAATACTACATTACAGGCCGCTACAATCACGGGCGCGGCGACACTTTCGGGAGGTGCAGCTATTACAGGAAACACCTCCGTTGCTTCAGGCCACCTATCTTTGGGGGATGCCACCACTATAAGCGGGAAAATTAAACTAGGAACAGGCGGTGACCTAGAAATTTTCCATAATGGGACTGACAGCTACATCGACGATGTAGGCGTTGGTAACCTCAACATCAGAGGGTCTGCCAACCTGAACTTACAGAAATACTCAGGCGAAACTTTCGTTACGTGTGTGGCAGATGGTTCAGTTTCTGTTTACCACGATAATGTGGTAAAGCTCACGACAGCGGCTACTGGAGTCAATGTTAGTGGGGTCATGCAGCATTCAGTTTACACAGTAGCCACGTTAGCATCATCAATTGGACCAACATTTCTAGCGGCAGGCATGAGAGCATTTGTAAGCGACTCCGCTAATACTTTAGCTAGCCACCACGGCCAAACTGTAGCTGGAGGAGGCGCTAATTTTGTCCCTGTATTCTACAATGGCACAAACTGGATTGTAGGATAAACTCCCAAAGAAAATGCCCCTTAGCCCTTCACCGCAGCGACAGTCGGTCGTTTCGTTCCCCACACCGAACGTCAACGACATCCTATTCTTTGAGTCTGTTGATGCAGAACGGGTAGGGACAGACATACCGGAATATGGGACAAAGCACCCCGACTACAAGAAGTGGCCAGACCACCGGTTAGTGCATGTTGAGTCATCAGATGACCAGACACAGGGCCGCTATTACCGCTACTACTACGCTGCGGACCAGCTAAATCAGGACGAAGATAACTGGTCGTTCAGTAAAGCAGATATAGGAGGCACAAAGTTCGACGCGGTTACGAGGGACTACGTGGTCCGACGTAGCGAGTTCACTCCAGATTCTCCGGCAATGGGTTATGCTATGACCCTTGTTCCGGTAGGTAAGTTCTCTGGCACACATGTTTTAGCAGAGCGAAAGCAGGTTCCCCTGAACGACAAGGTCTTGAATGGGCTATATGTCGTAGAGCAGCATGTCTACGTAAAGAAGGTTCCGCTGATACGTCTGGACTATGATGAATACTTCCAGACGACGAACGAGACGAGCCAGACCCTTTACTACAAGACCGAAAAACCAATTGGTACTACTACTATTGAGCAGCTAGCAGCCAATAAGGACCATGCCTATTGGGGCATGACCAGTGGCACGGTCCGCACTGTCCAGCAGCTCTCTGACAACTGGTATGTTGTTACTGAGCAAGAGGTTGTTAAATGCACCGCCTCTAGAGCTAGTTTTCAGACCACGGTTGACGAGGGCATAAAAAATCTTGTTGATCCACTAGTCGCGGACCTGAGTGATACTAATACTAATACTAATATTAGTAGTTATCTTGATCTGTTTAGCACTCGCGAGGTAGTGTCTGGAGACACTGAGCCTACTTTAACTCGCAACTCAAGTTGTTGGGCTAATAATCTGAAGGGCATAACGGGGTTTGTTGCTTGGAACAAAAGAGGACTTAATCTTCTAGGGGGAGTTTTAATTACTCCCCGCCACGTTCTGGTTACCGCCCACGCAGCTTTGTACGATGGGATAGATAGGACCGCCGTTGATGAAGAAGGAGAACCCGCGCCCACTTTCGGGGTGGTGAATACGCCGGATACCGTTTATTTCTGCTCGAAGGATAATAAGGTACACAAGCGCACGGTATTATCGACTGTGAAACATTCGAAGTATGCGCAGAGTGGGCTTCATTTTGATTACGCAATTTGTCTATTGGATTCTGCGCTACCCTCATCTATTACACCCTTAAAAGTATTGCCGAAAGACGGATACAAATACTTTGAAACGAGTAACTTCACTAATGAGAGCTGGGCGTCTACTAGTGCTAGTGAAGAAGTGTTGGTAATGAGAACCGACCAAAATGCGAATGCTTACGTACATAAGATTCAGGCATTAGAATTTGGGGGTTTTAATTATGACAACCCAGATCCAGCAGACAAAAAATTCACGCTTAATACTTCGAGTTATGGATTACCTTGGGGGGCGTCAACAAATGCAGGCGATTCTGGGGGTCCCGTCACGATGGTAATTGATGGTGAGTGCGTGTTAATTGGGCTTATCTCGACGAATGGCCTCAGTGCTACAGGCGCATTTTT
>Ga0302114_10002569_pt1 | contig 11609 bp, 8 predicted proteins | sample AG5_Surface_MG_FD_203107 | JGI IMG/M metagenome (GOLD analysis project Ga0302114, IMG submission 203107) | Marine microbial communities from Western Arctic Ocean, Canada - AG5_Surface | ecosystem: Environmental > Aquatic > Marine > Oceanic | place: Canada: Western Arctic Ocean | collected...
ACCCCGCCGAGCGCGCGGCACACGTCGCTCGCCAGCTTAAAGTTAGCCTTGCACGCGGCCGTCGCCTGCGCCCGAGCTTCCAGCGCTTCAGCCGCGATCTCGTCATCCGGGCCCGCTCCGTCCGACCCGATCCGCTCCCTGAGTAAATACCCGTAGCTGACGGATCGCCACGAGGCCGGCGCGCCCGGGACGTCCAGCGTCGTCGGCGGTCGGCGAATCGCGCGAAGCGGCAGTAGCCTCGGCGCGTACGCGTTGATCAGGGCGCAGAGCGCGGTACCGTCGGCGAAGGATAACTTGAACCCGTCAACCTCGACTCCGACGCACCCGCACACAGCCCGCGCCCAGCGTAATAGCCTGAGCTCCGACGAAGAGTACGTGTCGGTACCCGACGTCGCGAGCGCGGCGTCCGCGAGCTCATCCGCGAACAGCGCCGCGGACCGCGCCGTTTCCTCCGCGTCAGCCTCCTCGGGGGTCGGCTCCTTCTTTTCTTCATCTTCGTCCATTCGAGCCGGCGCCAGGGTGGCGCCGTGGAACGCAAAGTCGCCGCGGCCAGCCACGATCTGCCTCGCCCTGCGTTCCCTCCATGCACCGATCTCACCGTCCATCTCGTGCGTCGGTAACATCCGAGGCGCCTGGAAGTGCATCATGAGCGCGTAGAGCAAACCGAGAGAATTACCAAGATGCCCGTCCACGACATCGCCAGCGCTCAAAGCGTTCCAACGACCTGGGAGCTCCACCCCGCACGCCGCCGCCGCGTCCAACGCGAGCTGGACGTTATGCACCCTCGCGGCTCGCGAGTCCGCGGGGAACTTGGCATCCTTCAAGCAGCTATCGTCGCCGGTTCGCCCGCCCAACACCTCCACCAGCCGGCACAGCCTCACTCCGTCGCGAAGGTCAGTCGATAAGTTCCGAACGGTGAAGTCGTACTCGCGGATGGGCTCCTGCGCGTGATACAGTTTGTACCCCATGTGCGAGATGTGCCTCAGGACGTCGCCGGTGCCGTAGGTGGACGCCTGCAGCGCGCACCGCGCGACGTCGGCGCTGCTCTTGGTAGTCGCGTCGTTCCGGAAGAGTAAGGGGGTATCCAGAGGTAAACCGGATCGAGCCCGGTCCATTAAGAAGACCAAAAGCAAAGTTCGCTTGAGCACGGTGCCCGCGAGCGCTTCTTGGTACCCGTCCGCGAACGGCGCGGCGCCCGTGGAGCCGGTGCCGAACTCGAGCTCGAGCTCGATGTCCCGCGTGAGCGCCTCGACCAGCGCGGTTCGCTCCGCCTTCTCCGACGAATACTTCCTCTTGTCCGACACTTGTCCGACACCCACGCCGTGATCACACGCACCGAACTCGTCCTCGACGACGTCCCCGGGGTTACCCAGCACCGTGTCCACCGCGGCTCGCAGCCAGAACAGCGAATAGCTCCCGAGCGCCGCCTTGAACTCGTCCCGAAGCCGCACATCCTCCAGGAACGATCCCCCGGATTTGAAACTGCCGTCGTCCTCCGTCCCTCTCAAACGTAGGAACCCGTCGTCGATGTGAGACTCCACGCGTAGGATCACCTCGCGAACCTCGCAGTCGGAGGAGTACAGCGACCAGAGCCGCGTCCGAGCCGCGTTGGCCGCGAGGCGCCTGGCTCGTCTATCGGCGCAATTCGCCGATGCGGAAGCGGTGTGCGGCACTATCGTCGCGTTGAGCCAGTGCGTGAACGCAACCTCTTGCTGTCGTACCCAAAACTCGGTGTGAAACGACGCGAAATCGGGTCGGCGCACAGCTGTGTCGGCACCCTCGGCACCCGGGTCGGCACCCGGGTCGCCCAGTCGTCGGAGCTGGAGCGTCCTGGCGACGGGCGCGACTTTCGGGAGCTTGCGACGCCTCTGCGCCGAAGCCTCGCTCGCGGTGAACGACGTCGTGGTGTTCGAAAGTGACTCAACGCCAGTGTCGAAGGATGCGCGTTCGACGTAGAGTCTGTCGCAGTCGGCGCGCGATCGTTTGAACCCCGGCGACGCCATGTCCGGGGCGGAGGCATCCAGCGACGCCCGATGCATTCGTCGGCGCACAGCTGTGTTGCCGTCGAGGGGCTGCAGCGCGGAGGCGCGGCGTGCGCCGTACGCGGTGACCGAGGCGCGGCGGGCGCCGGGGATGTGCGAGCCGACGCTGCTCGCGGTGGACGCGCGCCGCCCTGTCATATCGTTGTTTCCCGCGGCTGCGTCGACATTTCCCGAGATCTGCGGGACTGGTGGCGCGCGGAGGCGTATCTTGAGCGCCGCGGCGCTTCCCCCGACGCCGTCGTTGAGCACCGCGTGCATGATGCCGCAGTAAGGTCCGGCGCTGGGACGCACGGGAAGCCACGATACTCGCACGAGCTCCTCCGCGCCCGGCGGCAGGGTGGCGCGGTCGGGGTCGACGAGGAACCCCTCTTCGCGCGGGATGCGTTCGAAGCGCACCTGCTGCGTCACCGGCGTGTCGTTGCGGAGGCGCAGCGGCACCGTCTTGCTGCCGCCCACGAGTGTCGTCGTGAATCGTAGCAGCGGCGCGTCCTCGGATCCCTTGCCCAGCCGCAGCGTCAACGGCGCGGTGTCGCGGCCCATCTTCGGCGCGTTTCCTTCCTTCGTCGCGACCGCGAGCTTGGCTGACATCGCGTGTATCGACGACGACGACGTCATGGTCGTCGCGGATTGTGACAGCCCGCGACGGCCCGCGTTCTCCTTATCCATCAGCGGACCTGCCGCGAACGAAGGGGGCGGTTGACGCATCCCGTGAGAGCGCCAACGCCGTTCGATGTGTGTCTCAATGGTCCCCCGAAACCGACGAAAACGCAGCCGGGGGAATTGGACGATTTCGTGACATTTTGTGACATTCGTACGGCGCGAGGTTAGCAAAAGCGGCGAGGATATTGGGGGAAGTGGATTTGGGACATGACTGTTTGCGTGTGAATGCCGAAACCGTAATTAGTTTGTATTTGCTCTAAAATAATCGAGGTTGACGGAGACTTTTTCCACGGACCACTCGGTTTGCGTCCACTCGGCACGACGCTTAGGTCGTGACCAGAACCTCTCGAGAGATGCCTTCCAGCGGCCCCAGGGTGCGTCCCCTACGCGACATCGATTCACTCGGATCCCTCCCGCATCGCGCGGGCTGTTCTCATCGGACGCGGCGCCGTCGAAACGCGTCGCGTCGGGCCCGCGTCCCGCGCTTTGCTTTTTCCCTCGCCTCGGTTCGCCCGAAGATTGGGACAGTCCGTATCAGTCCGCGCGTTACCCCTGCCCCTCTCTTCACACGTGGGAGGTGCGCAGTAAATAACGACGCGGAGAGCAACGGGGGACATATCTTTCTTGACCGGCCCCACCTCCCACGGCCGGGCTTGACAAAGCACCTCCGAAATCCAACCCCCCGCTTACCCCCGCCGGTCGTCGAAAACCCAGCGGACCAATCATCGCCCCGATCGAGTTCATCCACCTCTGACTGTTCGATCCCTCCGTCCGCGCAGGGCATGCGCCCCACGGCGCGCGGCAAGAAGCGCTCGCGCCGCTCCCACGATCCCTTCGAGCTGTGGATGGGCAAGCTCGACCGCTGGGTCGACAAGAACCCCGTGCTCGCAAACGCCCTCACCGGCGTCATCCTCGGCTTGACCATCTACGTCTTCTGGGCCATGTTCGGGGAGTCGCTCACGAAAGTCTACGAAGCGCGTCTGGGACCGACGCTGACCCCGCTCATCGTCAAGCACGTCATGCCGCACTACGTGACGGTCCGGGACGTCGTCGTGGATGCCGCGGCGAAGACGGGGCTGGACAAGGTTGGTAGGTTCCTGTATCAGGTGGGGGCGAAGGCGGCGGAGATGACGCAGGCGAAAGAGCTGTGATTGATTTGGTCCGCGGAGAGCGCACAGCTGTGTGTTGGGGCTAGCTTTATTGTTTAAATTGGATCTTAATTAGCATGGCGTGTGTGTGTGGTAGTCGTGAGTGAACGAACCGGCGCGTTCGCGTGTGGTCGTGTGCGGGGGCAAAAGTCAAGTGGCGCCTCCAAGGAGGAATCGAACCTCTGGGCCGCTAAGCCCCTACAGGTTTGAAGCCTGCACCCAAGGCCACTCAGGATCATGGCGGCAAGCTCTATACGCGTATTGCCCATTTATGTATCGCGGTTTCATGGTCACCGTCACGGTTTATGGGTCAGTGCTTGATTCCCCGGTGATTCGTGTGACGGTGTGACTGATTTTCACGAGTTGGTGCTCGACGACTGCGAAGGACGGACGCGCCACACCACGACGTCGGCGCGCGCTCGTGTGGGGAGGGTCTTGAACGATGCCTAACGCGTTGGATACCCTTCGAAGCCTCCGCGCGATCGGTCACCGCGGGGATGTCCTGACTGCCTTCGCGCGACGCTTCACCGCCGCGCCCGCGCTCTTCACTCCGGACGACGGCGATGATGGCGCGTCGAACGAGCCGCGGCCGGCGCGTCGCGAGCCGCAGCCGGCCGATATCGTGCGGATCGACGTCATGGGCCACACGCAGTACTACCCAGGTGCGTCTCCATCCGGCAGGAAACATCTCGCACAGCGTCGTCCCGCATGGTCCCATCGCCACCCTGTATCTCCATCCGCAAACCCCTAACCCCGCGATCGGCGCTCCAACGCTCACCTCCCGCGCCCCCCCACCCCCCCCCCCACACCCCATTCAACACAGTGTCCACGGGCGATCGCAAGAACGGCTACCCCGACATGACCGTCGCGCAGCTCTCCGACGCGCTCGACGCCAGGTACGCCGCCAAGAAGCTGCCCGCGGAGCGCCACGTCCAACAACTCATGGCGAAAGTCGCAACCGCCGAGGACGCCTCTCTCGCGGCGGCGACGCTCGCGAGGTTCCACCACCACCGCGCCGCCGCCTTCGCCTCCATGAACCTACCGCGCTCAAGGCACGGGCTCACCCCGCAGTCGCTCATGATGTTCATCGGCGCGTGTCACCGCGGTGGGAACGTCGAGGCGGCGATGAGCGCGGCGGAGAACCACAACGCGCTCGGGCTGCCCATGACGCGGCCCGCGCTCGTGAAACTGACACAGCTGTGCGAGGACGCGGGTCAGGTGCTGCGGGTGTACGAGCTGTGGCAGAAGGAGGGGTGGGACGTGGACGGCGCGATCGCGGAGGCTGTGGTGATCGCCGCGGCGAGGGTGGGCGAGCCCGACGCCGCGGAGCGATGGCTCGATGAATTCAAGGCTGCTGGGATCGATGCTTTCGACTTTTCAAAGTGCGAGGCGGCGGTGGCGGACAAGCGCGCGGAGATGGCGCCGCCGGCGACGGATGATGACGTCAATCCATCGGATGGCGGCGAAGAGAACGGGGGAACGGAAGAGGACGGACACGATGTATCCCAGGGGGAGAACGAGAGTAAGTGAGCGCGTGTCGTCTAGGTGTTGAATCGTACCAAAGACTATAACTCTTAGTCTACTGGCCGAAGTACCGCGCCGTTCCGTTGATGGCGTCGCCGTCGCGTCCCATCTTCTCCAGCTTCTCCGACGTGGTGAGCCCCTGCACCCCCGCGAACGCCGCGCCCAGGATGTTCTCGGTGCACGCCTCCTCCACCTTGCATTCGGGCAGGATGCGTTCCTCGCCTGAGTTGCGCGCCACGAAGTTCTCAGCCTGTTTCTGTGCGTACTCTCTCCGGTCGCCGTCGCAGTCCATCATCCCGCCCTCGCATTTCATCCTCATGGCGTCGTCTCGCGAGTCCATGTACTGCTTGACGGAGGGGTCCACGATGGTGAGCTCGATGGCGAGCGACGCGGTGGGCGCGAGCGTTCCGGCGAGGGTCGCGGCGCACAGGGACGCAGCCATCGCGCGTTTTGCGTTTTCGTGCCAACTGGATTTCTCCTCATCGCGGGTGCGCGTCTCGGAGACGACGTTCGTTCGGGCGCGGGTGGCGCGGCGCGCGGGCTTCGCGGTGACACGCGCGACGCATACGGTCGATACGAAGGAAAGCGTCGACATGGATGCGAATTCGGGTGGCGATGCGGCCCTCGACGCGCGTGTTGTTGTGGCGTGGTGTCCGAGAGAGAGAGCTGACCTGGACTCCGGAGATTTGCATCTGAGATTCGCCAGTGATGAGCTGCAGGCACCCCGACCGAAATTGCGAGTGAAGCGACGGGCGCTGTCTCACACCGTGGGGGCGCCGGGAGAGCCGCGGGGCCGGGTCGGGAGTGTCACACGGACTCACGGGAGCGTATCCGTCGCGATGGAGCCACCCACACCGCCGGTCGCCGCCCCGAGCGGCGCACACGCCCGGCTTCTCTTCAAGTGCCAGGCGTGCGCGGCAGTCTTGGACGTCACCGACGGGGCCGACGGGAGCACCGCGCCGGGACGCCACGGCGACGCGGGTTCGTCGCAGGGAGGCGGCGTGGACGAGTCGTGGGTCCTCCCCGAGGGTGCACGCGGGGGTAAACCCGGGGTCGTCGGCGCGTCACCGCCCGGAGGCGCCGCCCCCAATCTCTCCTCCTCTTCGCGCGGAAACATGGCCGAGTCGTTCGTGGTCCTTCCCTCGTCCGTGAGCCGGGTCCCGCGCGACGTCGGGGGCCACGGACTCGACGCGCGGTGCGCCGCGATGGCTAAGATGTTCGACATGGCGAGCGACGAGTCCAAGATCGACCTTCCCATGTGCCTCGAATGCGCGGCGTCACTTCGCGAAGAGTTGGAGCTGCGAATAAAGGAAACGCAGGCGGAGTGCGAGACGTACGCGCGGTGCCTCGAGACGCTGGGGGGTGCCGAGGGGGGTGCCGAGGGGGGTGCCGACGGGGGTGCCGACGCGAACACAGCTGTGCGTCAGCGCGGCGCGTTCACGCCACGCGAGAAGGAGGAGGCGGAGACTCGGAAGGTGGAGGCTGAGCTGCGGGCGGAGCTAACGAAGGCGGCTGACTTGCGACTCGAGCTGGACGACTTGCGCGGGGAACGGCTCGGTTTAGAGGCTGAGTCCAACGACTTGGACGCGCGGGAGTCGGCGTACTGGGACGACTTCAACGACTTCAAACTGGCACTCGAACGCCACGTGGACGAACGCGATTCGCTCGTCGTCTCCGTGGAGCAGACGGGACGGCAACTGGAGAGGCTCCGGAGAACAAACGTCTTCAACGACGCGTTTCACGTGTGGTTCGACGGGCCGTTCGGAACCGTCAACGGCTTCAGGCTCGGGCGCTTACCCAACGTCGCGGTGGAGTGGGACGAGATCAACGCCGCGTGGGGCATGACCTGCCTGCTCCTGAGCACCATGGCCAACGCGGTGAAACTGGAATTCACGCAGTATACGTTACAGCCCATGGGAAGCTTCTCCAAAGTATTAGACAAGAAAGGTGAGTTTATTTTTATTCTCGTATGGGCAATTAGTATGACGGCGTGTTTTGTTCACAGGCAACGCGTACGAACTGTACGGGCCGGTGAACATCTTATCGAGCCACAAGTACGACAGGGCCATGGCGGGGTTCTTACACTGCCTGCACGAGTTTGGCACGTTCGCCAACGAGAGTGACGTGGCGGCTGGGGTGAATCCGCCGTTTGAGTTGCCGTATGCCATCGACGGCGATAAGATTGACGGGCGGAAAATTGCGTTTCCGTTTAACCGGTACGAGCGTTGGACCGCGGCGTTGAAGATCATGCTGACGGACTTGAAGACGTGCCTGGCGTGGCTGTCGAACCAGCAGGGTAGTACGCGGGGGTGACGTGGATTCGTTTAGGGATTCGCCTCGTTGTAACATTAACGACAACTCACGATGCAAGTGACGCCACACGTGTTTGTCCCATTCTTCGACGCCGATACCAGCGTAGAATTCAAATATCCATCCGAGCTTTCATCATCTCTCGGCGGAGAGGAGAGGCGTCGGGCAGAGTCGAGGTCGCGAGGGCGGCAGACTGTATTTTACGGCGCCATGCTGGTCGAACGCGACAAGTTCCGGTTCGCGTACGATGAGCTCCGGCAGGACAGCCGCGAGTGCCCCGTGCACGTGTACGTGTCCACCGCGGACGTGGACTCGTGCGCCGCGTTCTCCATCTTGAAGACCATGATGCGATCTGACGGGATCCCGTTCAGCGCGTACCCCGTGAGCGGCTACCAGGAGCTCCAGAACCTCGGCGAGCGCCTCCCCAAGGATGGCAAGAACCGATCCATCGTCCTCATCAACTGCGGAGGCACCGAGGACGTCGTCACCCTGCTCGGTGCGTCCCATACCCGACTCGGGCACCCCATTCTTTCCCAATCTTTCGCCGGGATTTCAAAAAAAGCGATCCGTTGAACGCGCCCACACCCTCCCGACTGACCCGCACATCCCCCCAAACCCACCCATTCACCGTCAACAGGCCTTCCCGAGGGTACGCGCGTGTTCGTCTTCGACAGCCACCGCCCGTTGAACCTCGAGAACACCCGCGCGGACAACCGCGACGTGCTCGTGCTGAGAGACGAGAAGGAAGGCGAGGAGCATTTCCCGGCGCCCGACTCCGACTACGGCGAATCCGACGACTCCTCCGACGATGACTCATCGGACGAATCCGACGACGACGCAGATGAGAACGATGACAACTCGGACGACGACGACGACAAGGAGAACTCCAGCGGGGGGAACGAAGGCGTTGAAGCGGACGAGGACGACGAACGCGCCGCGAAGCGAAGGAAAAAAGCGGAAAAGGCGGAGCGACGAGCGCAGCGCAACATCCCATCCCCGCGGACCCGGCGCTTACGTCGCGAGCAGAAGCGGTACGAGCGCATCTCGTACTACTCTCGCGGCTCGTTCTACGGAAGGGCGGCGGGCTTGCTCATGTACGACATCGCGCACGACACGCACAAAGACTCCCTCGAGAAGCATCACCCGCTCTGGCTCGCCGTTGTATCCCTGACGGACCAGTACGTGCATCAGAGGCTGTCGCACGAGTCGTACACCGCGGGGGTGATGGAGCTCGCCACGCAGGTGAGCAACCTCCCCGGCGCGGACGCGCCGACGTCGCGCGTCCTGGACGAAGGCGTCGTGGTGCGCGCGTTTGAAGATCGCAGGATTCAGTACGCCGAGGAATTCCGGTTCTCGATGCTCCGGCACTGGTCCCTGTACGAGGCGATGATGCACTCGCCGTACGTGGCGACCCGCATGCAGACGTGGAGAGACGCCGGGCGACAAGCCATGAACTCGCTGCTCACCCACATCGGCCTGCCCTTGGAGGTTTGCAAGCAGCAGTTCACGCACATGTCCCCAGCGCACGCGAAGATGCTGAGCGAGAAACTCGAGGAACACGGCCCGAGCCACGGGTTGACCGACCTCAAGTTCTGGTCCTTCTCGTTCTCGCACGGCTTCAAGGTGAAGCTCGCGGCGTCCGACGTGGTGCACGGGGTAACCGCGCTGCTCGAGGGGCTGCCGAGCGCGACGGGCGCGGACGAGGACGGCGAGGGCGAGTCTGGCGAGGGCGGAGGCGGCGGGGGCGCCGCGTTCTGGCGCGCCGTCAACGCGCTGGGCATGACGCGCTCGGACGAGATGTCCGCGGGGTTGGGGCACGCCATGCGCGCGCAGCGGGCGCTGATGCGGCAGGGCGGCTTGGCCCTCGCGAACAAGGCTGTCATTCGAACCGTCGGCGGCTTGCGGTACTTTTCGCTCCTCGACCACGGATCCCCCGCGGATCTGCCCTTCTTTAAGCACCCGCTGTCGCTCCTACGCCTGGCGCTGTTCCTGCAGGATGCGCTGCGGACCGTGAAGAAGATCGAGCGTCCGCTCGTGGTGGTTGGCCCGTGCGTGGATGCGGAGAAGGGTATGGCGATGGTGGTTGGCGTGACTGGTAAGCCCAACAATGACGACACCGCCGGTGGGAACCACTTCGCGCATTCGTTCCGCCGAGCCGCGGAGCACACCAGGGCCAAGTTCAGGCACGATTCGTTCGAGGCGTCGGTGCTGACGGTGGCGGAGAGGAACTTGGGGGAGTTTATGGAGTCGTTGTCGGACTTTGACGCCGAACGGTTGGCGCGCGAGAGGATGGCGGCGGCGTGAGTGACGAGAGTCGAGACGCGAACGTAACTCTTATTTGAAATGATACGAGAGGAAGATCTCACTCATCGTCACCGGGGGTTATCGTGAGGTGCTCGGCGTGCTCAATGGCGGCCTTCTCCCACCCCGGGCACTTGTTATCGACCAGATACTGTAAGATGTCCCAGTGTGTGCGAGCGCCGGCGAAGAGGCACGCCTTTTCATCCCATGGGCACCCGTTCACATGCAGCCATTTAACCACCTCAAGGTGCCCATTGCAAGCGGCGGAATACATATGACGTTCACGCCACTTATCGGTCATCCCGGTGTCTTTCATCCATTGAAACATGTGAACATGCCCTGAATTCACGGCTCCCGAGGCGCACAGTTTGCGAGATATCGGGCACCCTTTCTCAAAAAGCCACTTGAACACGTCGAGACGACCCTCGTTGGCCGCCCTTAAGAGTCTAAATTCGCGATCGGTTATTGGGGTACTTGTACCGTCCGGACGTTTTAGCTTTTTCGTAAGAGGCTTAACACCAAAACTTCTCATGCACGCGATGGGCTCCACCTTGTATATTGAGTTCTTGCAGGCTTTGTTCACGAGTGCGAGGGAAAAGTGGTCTTTGTAGTCAAGCTTTGTGAGAACCTCAGCCTCGAAAACCTCTGGCAGTTCTCGAATCAGCGCGCCCAGCAGCACACCAAAGTCGCCTTCTGACAAACGGCACGACAGCTGCTGCGTGAGCTCACTGATGGTACGGGCGTTGGCCTCGAAGGTGCGGGCGTTGGCCTCTAAGGCACGGGCGTTGGCCTCTGAGGCACGGGCGTTGGCCTCGCAAACAGCCTTGAGCTCAGCCAACTCAGTCTTGAGGTCGGCGCAGCCACGACAGCCAGGCGTGGCGGCGTCTACATCCGCGGATCCTTTGATTTTCTTACTTCCCCTAGTCTCCATGGCGACGTCGACGGGCGATACGGCGCGGGGCGGCAGTGAGAAGTGTGGGGGGTGCCCTCGGTCGTGGCTTTTTCCTTTGGCCCGTGAGGCTTGAATTTTCGCCGTGCAGCACCACTCAAGGATTGGAGGTTTATCCACAGATGGGTTCTAGGTCACGGCGCGCGCCACAGAACACGCCGCGGAGAGGCGACGGGCGCTGCGCATTCTTCGACTTCGTGCCATCTGGCGTTCGACGACACACGCACAGTCACGCGATATGCTCGCGTCGACGGTATCCCCGCGTTCGTGCGCGGCGCGCGTCGCGGCACCGACCCGCGGCGCCACCCGCTCGCGCGAATCGCTTTTGGCAGACGGAGGAGTGGCCGCGCGTGATCGAGTCGCGCGACGTTCGATCGCGGCGCGATGGACCGGCCGCGATCGCAGGGGCGATGCCGTCGCGGTCAGAGCGGATGCCGACGGCGCGTCATCGGAGACCTCCAAGCCCAACGGCGTGTACGAGCGCTTCCAGCAGGGCATCAGCGACGAGGAACGAGAGGCGGTGCGCCAGTCGTGGGACAAGGTCATGCGCTGGTCACGACGCGTGGAGGAGAAGAACTCGAAGAAAGAAGACGTCCTGGCCACCACCAAGAAGGTCGCGGTCATGGGCGGCGGGTCCTTCGGCACCGCCATGGCCACACTACTCGCGCGCAACAA
>Ga0302114_10002570_pt1 | contig 11606 bp, 16 predicted proteins | sample AG5_Surface_MG_FD_203107 | JGI IMG/M metagenome (GOLD analysis project Ga0302114, IMG submission 203107) | Marine microbial communities from Western Arctic Ocean, Canada - AG5_Surface | ecosystem: Environmental > Aquatic > Marine > Oceanic | place: Canada: Western Arctic Ocean | collected...
TTACCGCCGCGCCCGTTCCCGCCGGCGCCGGTTCCCGCCGCCGCGCGTGCGCTCACCACCGACGCGCAGACGCGCATGATGTGTCCTCCCATCGTCCGTCCCCGTGCGTCGCGCGGCGCGTGTGTGTCGATACCGACCTCGCGCGCCAACCTATCTAACCCTCACTCAAGTCTCTCACCTTCAAAATCACAGCAGATCAGACCGCCCGTTCGCGCGGGAGAGGGTCGCCCCGTCAGCTTTTTATTTATCCACCCCCGTGTAAGTGTTATTTCACACGGACGCGCGCAGACCTCCCCGCACGGAAGATCCTCTCGGAGCATGCCGATGTCCGTCGCGATCGCGCCGATGGCGTCGCGCGCGCGTCTCGACCACCACGTCATCTCACGAGCACACAGGACCGCGCGCGTGCGGTCGCATTATTTGTCACCTCCGAGTCCAGTAATCCCCCGAGGTGCCCTTCCGGCCGCGAAAGGGCCGCGGAAAGTGAGGCGCTTCCCCGCGCCCCCTATGCCCGCGACGCGCCGCGCCGCGGACCCCAGCGCCGACGCGTGCGTATGGACCGATACCGAGGAAACGTGCGCGGTTAAATCCAAAGCGCTGAACACCGAGCAGTGCGGCGTCCCAGACGACGCCGGGCTCAATTGGAACCTCCTGTCAGAGTCCCAGTGCGGTGAGACTTTATTTCCCTATTTCCTAATTCTTTTTATTTCCGTACGTACGCGCAATTAGTATGACTGACGTCGTGTTTTGTTCAACTACTCTTTATTAGACCTGACCACAATCGTCAAGTTTAGGAGAAACCACGAGTGGCGAGAATATCAGAGCTCGCGGCGGTGGTTTCAACAACTCACGACGATCAACGGGAGCGTGGTGGCGAGGCGGGTGACGTTCCCTGCGTTGGTCATCACCGCGTGGGCCGTGGCGGTGCGTGATTCAGTCTAATTGCCCGTACGCAGTCGACCAGATTTCATAATCCCCAAACATTGATTCATTTCACCCCGTCGTCGCCAAATGATAAATGGAGAAAGATCCAACCACCGACCCTCACACGTGATCACCACTCACAACCCCTAATTCATCAATTCACCAATTCACGCAGGTGTCCATCGCGGCCAACACGGTCACAGCGCCGTGGCTGTGGAACTCAGTCTCATCCGCGTCGCAGGTGAGTTTCTTTTTATTTCCGTACAGGCAATTAGACTGACGTCGTGTTTTGTGCACAGTTCGTCGGCGTCGTCGGCGGAGCCGTCAGTTTACTCTTAGTCTTCAGAACGAACGCCGCGTTTGGCCGCTTTTGCGCAGCCGCCGATTCCTTCGCTGAAGTGTTGAGCGGTGAGTTTTTTGTAATTCTCGTATGGGCAATTATTAGAATACTGACGTCGTGTTTTGTGTACTCAGCCACGCGTAACTTATCGCGTAAGATGGCGGTGTGGGCACCGGTGAATCACCGCGTGGAGAACGCGAGGCTGTGCGCGGCGATCCCGTGGGCGGTGAAGCACCGCGGGCAGGTACGAACGCCTGATTAATTACCGTTAACAACGCCCAATTACGTATTTACCGACGCTCACGTATGTATGTATGACTATACAGGGTATCCACGGCACCGAGGACGCGTCGGAGGAGCTCGAGTCGGTGCTGACTCCCGCGCAGCTCAAGAAGCTGGACCTCGCGGGTAACGTCCCGGCGCAGTTGATGACGGAGATCACCCGCGGGTTAGACCGAATGAACGAGCACAAGGTTGAGCTCATCTACCAGCTCCTCATGGACAACGACTTGACGGCGCTGCACAACTACGCGGCCAAGACCGACCGGCTGGCGCAGACGCCAACCCCGGTTAGTTACACTCGACACATATCGCGCTCGTTGATGCTGTGGCTGTTGACGATGCCGGTGTGCTCCGTGGGCGCGGGGTGCCCTTGGTGGATCACGGGACTGGGCACGGCGCTGGTGAGTTTATTTGTATATTCGTACGGGCAATTAGATAGAATGACGTCGCTCGTGTTTTGTGCACAGGTGTCGTGGTTGCTGCTCGGTATCGACGACCTCGGGATGCAACTGGAGCAGCCGTACACGGTGATGGCGCTGAAGCAGTTTTGCGAAGACGTACAGGTGAGCACTTAGTATCCAACACGTACTCAAATACCCAAATACCACCCGAATACAACCCGATACTGACCAACAATCACCCCCGCAAACGCAGGATGAGGTTGTGCCGGAGACTGGGGACTCCGATTGGACCCCGAGGATCGGCGCGCCCAGGGAAGACGTCGTCGCGTCGGCGTTTCTAAACTCGGAACTCACGTCCACATTCAGCGACATGGCGCTGGTGAACATGTGAGTAGACTACACGTCGGCGGGCGAGAGAGAGAGCGATGGGAGTCCTTGTAAAGAGAGCGGATTCGGGGGAGAGTAAACGAGTCGAGTTTTGTCGTTTAAATATGTTAAACGACACATTTGTTCCTAAGAGTAATTGCCCTTTGCGTCTTGCTTTGACCAAGAGAGCTAAACTGTCTCCACGACTGGGTCGAAGAACACATGCGCGTCCACACTTTCCGCGTATGTGAACACCCTACGGGGCGGAACAGGAATCGAACCCGCGGCTGGACCCATCGACTCAACGGACTTACCGACTAGACCGTCCTCCTCGCACGCCGCGCGAATCACGTCCATCACCCGGTCCATGCTCCTGTGAGAGTTAAACAAACCACGACGTCATCAGTCGATTTGCATCTGAATTACGAAAAAGATTAAAAGAAATGAAAAGAAACTTACCAGTGACTTCCGGGCTTCTTCGTCCGCGCCTGCGCCTCGTCGATGCGCGCGCTGTACGCCTCCAACACGCGCTCGATCGCCGCCGCGCTTTGGGCCATCGAACGCTCAGTTTCAGTTTCAGTTTCGTTCGAATTCGAAACTAAGTCGTCCGCTTCGAAAACCTCGTCCGCTTTGAACGACGGTTTGAAAACTTCGTCTTTTCGCTGCAGCGCCGCGTACACCAACTCGGGGTTGACCCTATGCCGCCCAGTCAACGCGGTCGATATCGCGGACAGGGATAGAGCGGCGAGGTCGCGAACCGCGCTCGCGTCCGCCGCGGGTTCGATTCCCGTATTCGCCGAATAGCTAATAGCGTCTTTATTCCCCGGTTTCAATCGCAGTTTCCGGTATCGGCGCGATAAGAGGTCGAAGCACCCTGCAAACAAAACACGACGTCTCAATCCAATTGCCCATACAAACAGCATTAAAATAAACTCACCGATGAGCCGCTGCGAAGCCGCCGAGCTGACGTTGGCCAATTCACCCGCGGTATTTGCCAAACACACCAGCGCGCAATTACCCACGAACGACTTCGTATTCCCCGTAAGTCGTTGCATCTCACCCTTCACCACGCGGCACAGCACCTGTACACAAACAAACACGGCGTATTAGTCTAATCTAATCGCCAAACACTTATTATACGAAGGTACAAAAATAAAAATATACTCACCAGCACGAACAGTGACCCGAGGGTAGTGCCCTTCAGACCGGGCATCGGCTTTCGACCGGCGCCGTCTCTGAACCAATCCACCGCGCTCGAGGACGCGATGACGTACCCGTGAATGTTTGTGTTCACCGCCGAGTCCTGCGATAGCATCAACAGCGTCGCCATGGCGCACTGCGAGTCCGATGACGTCCCGTTGATTTCTGTACACAAAACACGACGTCATTCTAATAATGCCAATACGATACTTAAAAAGAAACTAACCTTTGTCGACGCCGTCGTTGCAGTTATAGACTCGTTTGAGGAGCGCCAGCATGACCGCTCTCACCTGCGTTTGATCGTTCACGAAGGCTCGGTAGAAGACTTCGTTGCCGTACACCCACGTGTACAGAAGCACCGTCGCGATCGTACGCTGTCTAATTGCCCATACGCCGTCGTCAGACGAATCCATCGCCGCGACGATTCTTTCGAGGAAAGATTCGCGAAAAGTTTGACACTTTTCGTCTTCGTCGCTCATCGTCACCGATTTGAAACACGCGTCTCTGAAGGGATTCGCGGCGATGGAGACGCCGGTGTCTGGAATTGTTTCCATTCCGTTTTCGTTTCCGTGCGCACCACCCACGGTGGAATCGAACCCGGAACCGAACGGTGTGGGCGAAGCGTCTTTACCGCCGGACTTCGCGTGGGTGGGCGTCCCCGGGTCCTCGTCCGCGTCCATCGACGCGCGTCGCATGACGTTCTCCACTTCGCCGGACCCGCTGCCCCAACGCTCCAAGCTCGACCGTTTCGAAGGGGTACCACCCAAAGTATCCACGTCGATCTCGCCACGCTGGGTAATACTCACACCGCGCGCCCGCCCCGGCTCCAAAACCCCGTCGTACGAAACAGGCCTGTTAACACAAAACACGTCGTCAGTCCAGTCTAATCGCCCACACGGGTACGGGAATTAAAGTATAAATAAACTCACCTGTACGCGAGCCGCACTAAAAGCGCGCCCGATTCGTCACCCAGTGGACTCGAACCGTTGACCTCGGCGTCGTCGGTGTCGTCCCCTAGCAACAAGTTCGACATCCGACCCAAAAACCCGAGTTCTGTACACAAAACACGGCGTCAGTCTAATTGCCCGTATGCGAATTGCTAAAAAGAAACTCACCGTCCGCGGGGTCGTGCATCACGTCCCGCGACGCGGCGGGCCTGCGAGGCCGCGTACACCACAGTCGCAGGAGCTCGGTGCTCACCTGTGCACAAAACACACGGGCCGTCGGTCCAATTTCCCGATTAAATAAGATTAAAAATAAACTCACCTTCGAGTACAATTCTGACGTGATGACATCAGAGTTTGCGAAGTCCACTGCGTCCATCAGGACATCGAACAAGTCGAATGAATCCACATCTTCACCTTCACCCGTACCCTCCGTCGTCTCACGTGTGTTAATACCAATACCACCCGCGGGGTAATAATTATACCCCTCCGATTGTGACTGGGTATGAGCGATTACCCTCGCGGCGGCGATTGATCGTAAACATCGAACGCAGGCGACTTTCACGGCGTAGCGTGACGGTTCGTCTTCGTGGTCGATCGATACCAGCGTTTGGCACACGGCGGCCATGAACCGATACACCGCGGGCTTTGTCTTCGTCTCCTTTTGGCCATCGCTATTCTTTGGAGTCGCCGGTGACGCATCATCGGGGGATGATGAATGGATTAATGAATGATTGGAATCTCGTTGGTTTCCGCAGAGGAAAGGGAGGGTGCTTCCGTGGTTGGCGCGTGATAGCGCGTGTTGGCACATCGTCGTCGCGTTGATCGCTCGGATCCACGTGTCCGGGTCATCACCGCCGCCGCCCCCGCGCGGGTTCGAACCGGTGACCTTCAGTTTGTGAAGCGCGGCGCACGACCGCTCGAGCAGGGTGTCCAACGTGCCCGGGGCGATTTCTCCATCATCGCCGAACGCGTTCGCCAGTACACGGTCGACCTCGGGCTCGGGCGCGGATGTGAGCGCCGCCTGGAACCCGAGCAGCGTATCCCTGCGGGGTGGGTGGGTGTCAGAAGATGGGGAGGGTGTCAGGCGATGCGGGTTATGGGTCGGTGGGATGCGCGATGACGGATGCATAGGCGGTGACGTGACTGATTTGTTCGTTCCGACGTGAAAACGGTGGAGGTTCGATGGGTTCGATGGATGCGCACCACGTGGGATCGGACGATGGAGTCGGGTCCGGGTCGAGAAGCCGCGCGAGGGCGACGTCGATGTCGGGCTTGGAGCGCGCGTACGCCGCGGCCGCCGCGGACGACGACCCCGCGCCCATCTCTCTGTTGTTAGTCCAATAAGAGATCCCACTTTGTATTTATATTCTCTGCGCATTTTTCTCGCGTCGTTCATCACTAGTCTCGGCGCCACCATGGAGGAGGAAGGCGCGCTGGACCGGCGGGAGATGTCGCCGCTCCAGCGCCGCGCCGCCGCCACGCGTCGCCGCATCGAAGCCGCGCGAGCCGAGACCGCGCATCATCCGAAAACCCAACGCGGGCGCATGTTCGCCGCGCCCAACGCGCCACCCCCATCCTCACCGGGGAACTCGCCCCTAACCGTGCTGGAAGACCGCAGGAACGGCAGCCCGTACAACGTCGGGCGCACAGCTGTGTCTGGGTCCGGGTCCGGCGACCCCTCATCCTCCTCCCTGGCGACACCCTCGGGGATCAACACTCGCGCGCGCATGGAGATCCGGCAACGCGCGCGGAAGATACAGCTGTGCACACCGATGAGCGCGCAGTGGTTCAGATGCGGTACGTAAAGTTTATTTTCATTTCCGTACGGGCAATTGGACTGACGGGTAAGTGTTTTGTTCACAGGCGAACACCTCAAACACCTCGCCGAAGCCGCGACGCTCGAAGAACGCGCAGAGTCAGAGACACGAACATCGTCGTCGTCCGAGTCGGTGAGTACCTTCGGGTCCGACGGCAACGTCCCGGGCTCGAGCCCGCTCTCGCCCGCGATGCTCGCCGAGGGGATCCGTAGTGGCCGCCAGTCACGGCCATCTCATGAAAAGAATTCTGATGATCAATCTAATAAATCGCTGTGGGACGTGGACGACCAACACGTGACACGTGGCATCTTAGAGGAAGGCAAACTCAACGCGCTGCTCCGTCTACTCGCGGCGCATCGCCAGCTGCTTCGACAGAAACGGTCGGAGTCACGGAACCGTACGTGGGACGATTTCATCGACGAAACTTGCGTCGCGACCAGTCTCACTCGAAACGAGTTGTTACATAAAGTGAAGCGTTGGGAGGTGAACGCGGGTGAGCTTATTTTTATTTACATACGGGCAATTAGTATGACGTCGTGTTTTGTTCACAGGGATCGTGTTCAAACGCGCGATGCGCGCGGTGGAGTCGGCGCAGGTGGTGGACATGCCTGTGCTGTTGAGGCACGTCGTCGCGGTGTTGCAGTCGCAGGATGCGCTGTGGATGGAGGACGAGGAACGCGCTTCAACGGAAGGAGGATCGACTCGAGGGGTGAGTTGATTTTTATTTTACTTTTTATTTCCACGCGGGCAATTGGGCTGACGACTTCGTGTTTTATTTACAGACTCGAGGAGGTTTACAGACCGCGACGGGGGATTCGAACCCACGACGGTACGGCGCGTGCCAGGAGACCCACGTCCTCCACTACCTCGAACGCATCCTCTGCGCGCACCTACACGCCCTGGACGAAGCCGCGCTGGTGAAAGTCGCGGCGGAGACCAAATTATTTCCCGCGTTGGTGTCTTTTCTGGACGAACGCGGGGATTCACTCGAGCCCGATGACCTGCGCGCCGGTCTGTGCGCGTGCTCCGGCGTGATCGCCACGGAGTCCTACGCGTCGCACAGGAGGCACATCGTCGGCGGAGTGGCGGTCCAGAAACATCCAGAAACGTCTGGAGAGTTCAACGGAGAATCGAGTTTTACGAATTCGCGTGTGGGTATCCAGAGTGAAGAGTTGGCGAATGACACGGACGCTCGGATCGTTCGAATAGGCAACCGTCTCGCGCGTCCTCTGTTTAGCAACGTGGACCCCGTGCGCAGGCGCGGGGTACGGGCGTTGTTGGATGAGTGCGCGCGGTTGGAGAGAATATCTCGAACGGGTGTTCCTACGGGTATTCAGTCGCGGGAGAATCAATCCGGTGATTGTTCAAATAACAACAACCCGGTGAGTTTATTTTATTTTATTTTATTTGTGTGTATGGGCAATTGCAATGACGTCGTGTTTTGTGTTCAGGGGACAAATCGACGGGCTTCTCGGCCCATGAGCGGGCGCGTCATCGCCGACAGGATCAAGGCTCTCTCCATGGGGTGAACAAAACAATTCAACGCACGCGAGAGAAAGAGTGAGCGGCGACGGGGGGTGGTACGCGGATATCGCGTATGAGTATTCAGTGATGGGGACGGGTTCCGGGGAGTGCAATTACTAAGAGCGAGTGCAAAGAAAACGTCGAGGAGGCGCGGCGGTACTAACTCTTAACTCTTACGCGGTGAGGCGGATGGTGCTTTGCTCGTTTATTAATGTGTGTTGTCGGGAAACCCGTGGGGGTAAAAACCCGACGTGATCCTGGCGCTCGTCCTTGCAGGGGCGCCGGGGCGTGGGTACCCCGGCTCGTTCACCCCGTCCTCGACGCGCTCGGATTCAAATCGTCGGTGGAGGATCCGGTCAGGCGGGGTCTCGATATCAATGATTGTCGATCTCGACCGATTTTTGGAAGCAGAATCCAACCAAGCAAAATCTGCCCGAGATGGACAATCCGAAAGAAAGCCTTTTCAGAGGGATTGAGTACATACCGGTGCCTTCGATAGACGCGCGAACGCCTGTGTTCAGGGGATTCCAGCCAAATAAGCCGCCACCGCTGTTGCCTACACGTTTCCGGGCGTATCCCGGGCGTTTCAGCAGCTTCCTGCCCGTTTCCGGAGAGTGTTCGAGAAGCTTGCGTCGATGGAGAAAATGGGGATCGGCTTGATGACCTTCGAATTCTTCCAAATCCTCGCCCGAATCGGGGAGTGCCACGGGAGCCCGGGTTCTCCCAGTGGCGAGTAGTTTTCGGACATTTCCACCTTGAACTGTTCCGTATGCTCTGATCCCGACCACCTGGGCAGCAGCCTGGTAATAGAGGCCTACGCCCGCCTCTGTACCTCGAAGAACCTTTTCCAGGATCTCTTTGACTTTCGAATCTTTGATTTTCTCGATTGGGTTGAATCTGACGCCAATTTCGCACGACCCGTCCCAACCAGACTGGCAAAGCAAGGGCGTCTTTAATTCGCAAGATCCGTAGCATTCCATACCACCAGGGCAATCTGTCGAGAGCTGGATGTTAGCGAGACCGCATCCATTAGCCCATTGCTCAACAACTAATCTTGCTTTATTCACCTTGATCTCCTGGAACGAAATGGTTGCTCCGCTCCCCCAGCACGAGCCTTCCGGCGCGCACGGCATGCCGGCAAGGAGAGAACGGTCCAGGAGAGAACGACGCCGGCCAGAACCGTCGATGAGCTCAGTTGTGATGTTGGCATCCCCTGCGGCTGCGAGCGCTTCAGCTGACACGAGTGCTCGGTCCAACCAGTTGAAGTACTTTGCGTTTTCCATCATTTTCGAGGGGATGGACAAATCTGTCGACGGGTCTCCATCTCTGCAAGATTCAGACATGTCCCACGCGGAAGATTCAGGAGGGGGGAGCTCGATCTCCCTTTCCACGTAAGTGTGGACGATGAATTCGCGATCGCCGGTGACAAATCTCACGGGAGCGCCGGTTTTTTTATCGTCGTAGTAGTTGACAGTGTACGTGCCGGTGTAAGGAACACCCGCGCCGTTGGTCAGGAACACGTGTTGCGTTTCCGTGATGAAGGTCTCGATCGTGAAGTGCCTGATGATCTTGCTCGGGTCTTCGGTTGACGTAGATTCGCCTACCTTCTTTGCCGAAGTCACGTTCCAAACTGCGGGCGGTTCACCCTCGGTTTCTGTGCAGTAAAACGGTTTGTTGGTTTCCAAATCGATCTGCTCGGTGACGACGCGCATCGCCGACGAGTACGTGTGAAGTCTGGATCTCCAAAACTCGGCGTTGAACTTGGTTTCGGACGCGGCTCCGGTGTCAGAGTCAAAGAGCATCGTATGTTGGATGTCGACGTATTCGGGCAGGGCTGGGCAGTCAGCACCTTCGCATTTAGGTCCCGCGGCGAGATGCCAGGTTCCATTGTCCACGCACGGAACTACATCGTCAGACAGGCACAGGATGCGCTCGGTGTATCTCATCTCGAAGTCGTACATGCCGAAACCGGGCTCCATCTCGCCCGCTTCGACGTCGAGTCCGTCCCAGTTCTCGATGGAGTTGAAGAGACCTGTTTTAGAAAAAAGTTGTTGTCAGTGAAAAATAAATTGGGCGCGCAAAGGCAAACTAGCATTGATATGGTACTGAGTGCCCATACGAAGGCGGGAAAACAAATCTTACCGATGAGCTCGTACATGCCGAGGAGCTTACGTCCGTTGATGACGTCGAAACCAGCCTCGGAGAACACGTTACCGACAACCTCCTCGAAGGTCATCTCGGCTCCGTCGAGGATGATAAATCCGGCATAGGTGATGATCTTGACGACGTTGCCCGTCTTGGACCTCGGGGCGTCGGGGATGCGGTACCAGCCGAGGACCATGAGCGAGAGGAACGCGCCGTTCTCGGACTTGATCTCGAACTGCTTGAGTTCCGCGAATGCCGAGTCGGGAAGAGCAGATGTGAGTGGTGCGGGTTCCCCGTTGGCGGCGGTCCTCACGACAGCTCCCTTGGTTCCGCCGCCGGCGTTGACGCGCATGACGCCGTCGGGGGAGGCTTTGGTCTCCTTGCCGAGCTCGACCATCATGAAGGTCATGGCGCTGTTGATGCCGATGAGCGCGATGATGAAGAGTACCATGCCGATGATGAACTTACGCATACGTTTCTGGGACTTCTTGGAGGCTTGGTAGAGCTCCGCGGCGCGCATGAGCTCCTTCGGGTCGACGGTGCCATCGCCGTCCTGGTCGAAGATTTTGAGTGCGGGCTGGACCTTGTCGGGGAGGGTCGAGATGGAGACGGAACCCTCCTGGTTCGACTTGCGCAGCACCGCGTAGGTGCTGAGCATGGTCTTGAACTCGTCCATGTCGAGAACGCCGTCGCCGTTGGCGTCGATGTCCGCGAACACTTCCTGGATGTCCTCGGGGAGGGCGCGAACGTTTATTCCGCCATCTTCAGCGATCACGCCGTCGGAAGCTCCCGGCGCGTTGGCGCCGGAGATGTAACGTAACATGCCGCTCGACGCGCGATACGAAGGCGACGTGCGGTCAGGTGCGCCTGGAGGGCGAAGGTCGGTGGTGGTTCTTGATGCGGCGTGCGGTGGGGGTGCCGCGCGTCGTTCTCTGTCGGTCGTGTCGGTCAGATTTAAGATTAACACCCTCTTTGCACTTTTTGGCTGTCTGTATGGTTAGTTAGTTGCGGTCGGTCAGGTGAAAACAACCCCGTCGTTTCTACAACGCGAAAGGTCACGCCCGTAAACGAAGGTCGTGTATGGGTATTTAGTTGAAGTCGGTTAAAGTATATGAATCCCAAAAAGCGCGAAAGGTCACGCCGCCGTTTTCTTGGATTTGCCGTTTTTTCTCACCTTATCAAGAATCTCGGGCTCCCATTGGTCCGACATTCGTAACTTTTATGTGACTGTACTTTACAGTTGATCGCGGAGTTTAAATCCGAAATGAAGAACCAACACACCTTGACAGACAGCGTACACTGACTAAACGAGCGTATGTTACGGGTTAGAAGATTCGTATGGCCTTTTGTCATGCTGAGATCAGCTTTATTATTAAATATTGTAAATCAAATCAAATCAAATATAAACGACAAACTGTATCCTACGGCATGTCAAGCCGCAGGGCCGTTCAGCGCGCGTCCTTACAAGGGGTGCAGGGCATGGTGTGCGCAGGCTAATGCCCACGCGTCCGTGTACCCATTTCCGTTCCCCCATTCCTCGCCACGCCAATCAGCCATCCGATCCCGCCTCGCCCGCCGACGGGGTGTGACCGGTTTCCGAGCCAGGTGCCAGGGCCAGGTGCCAGGCCCCCCCCCCCCAGTCTCCACCGCGCCTGGGGAA
>Ga0302114_10002571_pt1 | contig 11606 bp, 11 predicted proteins | sample AG5_Surface_MG_FD_203107 | JGI IMG/M metagenome (GOLD analysis project Ga0302114, IMG submission 203107) | Marine microbial communities from Western Arctic Ocean, Canada - AG5_Surface | ecosystem: Environmental > Aquatic > Marine > Oceanic | place: Canada: Western Arctic Ocean | collected...
AGTTGGAGAGCCAATTCCCTCACACATCAACTCTTCTTTTACCAACTCCTCTGCCCCCCCTTTAACGTGGACACAGCATTCCGGGACGTCCACCTCCTCCTCCTCCTCCTCCTCCTCCGCCAACCCCAACCCCAATCTGAATCCCAATCCTAACTTGTCAATCTTCAAATACACCAAAACAAAGACCAATCCATCTCTCAACGAGCTAATTAGACATTCCTTCACTAGTACGAAGCGTTTGATCCACCCCAATCTCCTCCACACATTGCATACTATCGACACTGGCGAGCCACAATCGGGTCCCTCCTCCTCGACCTCCTCGGCCCCCCCCTCTGAAGATGGCGACTTCCTAGTAGCCACCGAGCCTGTCACCTCCCTTCCGACCTTCCTGGCCCAACTAAAATCTAACCCAGCCTCCCCAATTCCTCTCTCCTCCACCATCTCCTACGGCATCTACTCGATCGTCACCGCCCTAAACTTCCTCCACGAGAATGCCCTCCTCCACGGCAACATCTCCCCCTCTTCGATTTACGTAACCGGCTCGGGAGAGTGGAAGCTCTGGGGCTTTGACCTGGTCACCCCCCTCCCACCTTCCTCCCAATCCCAATCTCAGCCATCTTTCAACTCGTTCCACTTCTGGAAGGTGCGAAGTGTAGCGAGGCGAGGCGAGGCGAGGCGAGCAGCAAGCGAGCAGCAAAATCGAGCTCACAACTAACACATTTTGTTCCTTCCTTCCTCTCAATCGTTCAACCTCGCTCCGCTTAGCACGAGAAAATCACCGACCAGAACTACCGTTCGCCAATCCGAAAGCAGCTTGGAGGTAGCTACGACGCTAACCGGAACCCCGTCGATCTCAAATTCGACGATTTTTCTCTCTCCACCCTCATATCGTATTGCTACGACTTCGTCTCGCTCCCCGTCCCTCCCCTGCTACTCACCAAAGTCATCCCTCGGTTGCAGGGTAGTAGTAGCGGATCCGCCCCCCGGATGAAGTATACCCAGCTGCTCAAGTGCCCGGTGTTCGAGGGTGACTCGTGGGTCAAGTTCATATTCAAGTGCGGGAAGCTGAATGTAATGGCAAGTGGAGGTGAGCGAGCGAACGAGCGGAAATGGCTAAAGCCACCCACATTCACTGCTAAGCTAACCTACCTAAAAATCGTTTGTCGCTTTCGTCGGCGCAGAGCGTGGGGAATTTTTCAGAACCGACGAGAAGTTGAAGTTGTTGTGCTTCGGCACAGGCACAGCCACCACCACATTAGAGCCCATCATTGAATTCAAGGTCTTCCCGGAGCTGGTGAATAGTGTAAAGAAGGCCAGCGTCCCTCCCCCCCCTCAGCAGTCCCCGGACGCAAACACAAACAGCGAACACAACAGCAACAAGGCGGAGCTCCTCCTTGCCCTTCCTCTCCTTTTCTCCGTCCTCATGTCTCTCAAACCAGAAACCTTCACAGCCACTGCCTCGCAGTTAATCCCGTCGCTATTCGCGATTTCCGACCGCGCAGTGCGCGCTACACTCCTCAATTCCCTCCCCCAGATCGTCCCTCTTCTCACAACCCGCCTCGACTCCCAAGCGTCCAAGTTTGTGAATTCCAAGATTTTTGAGGTGAGCGAGACGAGAACGGAACGTATACGCACGTTTGGCCCCCATTCCTTTTTTTGTTCTGCTTTCGCATTAGCGTGCATATAACCCTGTCTGGACCGTCCTTGATATGAAATGGCTAACACTATTCCACAGCCACTGTGCTCGGGTTTCACCGACAGCAGCCCTCCTCTGCGTGAGCTCACTCTTAAATCCTCCCTGCCCCTAATCCCCACCCTCACCCCCCCCAATCTCGAGAAACTGAGCCGTTACCTAGTCAGGCTGCAGTCTGATCCGGTTCCGAGCATCCGCACAAACACAGTGATCTTCATAGGCAAAATTACTCCTCTGCTGACGGCGAACGGTCGAGAAAAAGTTACTCTCCCGAGCTTCGTTCGCGGCTGCCGAGACCCATTCTTGGCCTGCCGGGTGAGCTCCGTCAAGGCGTTAATTGCCTGCAAGGAGTTCTTCACGGAAGCGGACGTGGGAGGGAAGGTGCTGGGCGTGTTGGGGAGCGCGTGCGTCGACGCGAACTGGGAGGTTAGAGAGGAGGCGTTACGAGGGGTTGGTGTGTTCGTCGAGGGGCTGAGGTTAATGAGCGAGGAGAAGAAGAAGCTTGAGTTGGCGAATGGGGTTGGGAATGGGGTTGGGAATGGGAATAGTATAGGGGATATAGGTGGGGGGAACCCTAACCCGTTAAACGTTGGGGGGATTTTAGGGTGGGCGACGAAACCGCAGGAGGTGCAGCGGCAGCAGATGGTATTGCCACAGCAGCAGCAGCCGCTGCAGCAACAACAACATCAACATCAACAACACCAACAACAACAACAACAACAACACCAACAACAACAACACCATCAACAACAGACGGCTATAAATGTCAAAACTGAGATGAACCTTGCCGGCCTTGGAGCCTGGGAAGAAGATGAAGATGACCTGGACCTCAATTTTGGCGATGACCTCACTCAAAATAAAAATTCCACCACAACCAACGGCTGGGGGGACGATGCGTTCGAAAGCTTCGACCCGATTCCAAAAAGAAGCAACGGCATCATGAACTCGCCAAGTGCGGCTCGAAAGGGAATATCGTCAATGTCCTTATCGAATGGCTCAACCGGCTCAAAGCTTAGCGTGCCGAAGAACTCGGTCAACGCAGGGAACAAGACAACGCTGCAGCTGAGGAAGGAGGCGTTTGAAAAGAGAAAATGCGAGAGGAAGATAGGAGGAGGTGGAAAGAGCGTTTCTGTCCAGAAAATTTCCACCGACGACCTGGCGGATGGATGGGATGACTTCTAAATTTCAAATTTAAAACATTTCAAATTCATTTTTCACTCCCCTAGCCAAAATCGGCACCTCTTGCCATACAACTCCCTCCTCTCTCTAGCCAAACTCTCAATTTCCACATCACACAACTCCTCAATTTCCCGAATTCGATTGAGTCGAGCTTCAATTTGCATCATCTTAATTTCCGCTAGCTCGGATTTCAACACCGCCGACCTCGCCATTGATGCCGCGCTGAGTTGCAGCGCGCTCGAGTGAACGCTAGCGAGCAGCGCAGCCTGAGTATTATCCGCCGCCGACATTGCACTTGCCAAAACATTTTTATCAATATTTTGAATTATTGTGTTCAGAATCTCCTTCGGTACTGATCTTCCCTTCTTCTTTTTTATTTCGAGGGGGAGGGGTTCTTCCTCGGGGTAATACCCAATTGCTTCAAACGTTTTCTTGCACTCCTCAGCACTCAGTTTGTTGCTGGTTGTGATTTTGTACTTTTGAGCTACATTTTCCCAATCCACTGTTATTGCCCCACCCCCTCCCCCCCGAGCAACGAACGACGTGTTCGAAACCACAGCATCGGCCATCGCCAGCTCCTCTGTCTTCTTCTTCTTGGAGGCCAAAATGGCGATTTCAATGTCCTCGTCGTCATCGTCGTTCCTGCTCCGCTTTTCACCAACGACGAGAAGGTCAATTTCCTCCCCGGACTTCACCACAGACCCTACCTTGTTTATAAGGGAAAAAGCAACGAGGAAGTCGCTCAGCCGCTGCGCCGAGGCTTCGTCAAGAGAGGGGTGGGAGCTTACGATTTCGTTTATGGTGACGAAGCAGCCGGATGGCTTGGCGTTGAATTGCGAAATAACGTTTTCTCGGGTGGCAATGTAGGACTCGGCGGTTCGGGAAGGGGAGGATTCATCGAACCACTCCGGCAAGGACGATTGTTCCAGCGGGGAGATTGTGGCAGGATTGTAGTCCTGAAAAGTGATGTTGGTGGCATCATCATCAACGCCAACATCAACAATATCGTCAACAATATCGTCAACATCATCATCACCCCCCCCACCCCCGCGAATTCTAACACGAGTCACGTTGTTGCCGCCAGTCGTTGAAGCTTGGTTTGACGCGTTGGCCCACCCTTTGTTGGAGCCCTTGTTCATTCTTTGGGCAGGAGGAGGCAGAACGTGGAAGTTCGGTCCCCCGGAAGTCACATCGATGCGGTGATATGATAATGGGGTTGTTCGGGTCACCGAGGTTTCGTAGTTGTAGGAGGGGGGGGGCGACGAGGATGTGGAGGAAGAAAAATTGAAAGCATCTTTTGGGACTTGCAAAGCAAAATCAAATACTTGTTTCGATCTGATACTGGTAGCTGCACCCTTAGGAATGACCCGGCGGATTGGTTCGGACATCAAAAAGGTTTAGGTCCACGCTTTTTAAATGAGTGTCAGAATAAATTTCTGGGTGTCTGGTTTAAAAACACATCGCCTCATCCACTCATCACCTCATCGTTTTTTTGTATTTTAGGGTATTATGTCCTCACTCCAATCTTCATTTTTGCGGCTGTCTTCCCTGAGGCCAGATGGTCGATCACCCTCAGACCACCGTTTCATAAAAATAGCTATTGGGGTTCAATCTCCTCAAACCCATCCCATTTCCTCTTCTGGAGCCACCAATGGTTCGTGCTACTTTGAATGTGGCAACACCAAAGTGTATGCCGCGGTCTCCGGCCCCCATGACTGCACGCGTCGGGGCGACGAGATCTACGACTCTGGCTTCCTCAATGTCTCCCTTTCTGTGGCTGCTTTTGGGGCTGGCCTGGATCGCAATAGAATGAAATCAACCCTCGGTGATAAGAAGAACCAGGTGCTAACAAATACAATCAAAACCGCGTTTGAGTCCGCTCTGATGCTCAACCTCTACCCTCGGTCCCAAATAGACTTGAACATTGTTGTTCTTGCGGACGACGGTGGTCGCCTCGAGTCGTGTATCAATGCGGGTACTCTGGCGCTCGTTGACGCTGGCGTTTCAATGAAGGATTTGGTTGTTGGTTGCTGCGCGGGCTATGTGGACGACCAAGCTATATTGGACTTAACCGCTTCTGAGCGCTCCTCGGGCTATGCTGGTGGTGGGGGGGCAGTGGTGCTGCCCGTCGTGATGCTGCCTCAGCGCAATAAGGTCGTGCTGATGCAGTCGGACAGCAGGTGCAATTTCGAAATTTTGGAAGTCGTTTTGAAGATGGCTGAGGAAGGGTGCAGGAATGTGAGCAAAATTATGCAACAGGCCATATTAGAGCATTGCGCAAACAAGGAAAAGGAGAATGGTCATTAAGTAGGAAAATATAATAGGAGTGTTTTTAACGTAGCATTTTTATTTCCCCTCCTCTTCTCCAATCACACAACAAACGCTCTCACACCTCCCCTCAAGCCTCAAGGAATTCTGATAAGCGGCCAACGTCGGCCTCCTGGTCAACTCCCTCACCATCATCGTAGCGTAGCTGCTACTCGGCAGGCTGAACCCAACCACCAGTCCAACCTTGTCGCGTTTGCTATCCCCGTCCCCCGCCTCGCACTTCGCCCCCTGAATTTTCATCAAGTCCGTCTCGATCAGCGGCTCCGTCACCTCCCCGTACATGACAATTTTGCTAACGAAGTCAGCTGGCTTGACGACGATTTTCCTGTAGTCTCCGCCCAGCGAGTATTGCCCGTTGTCTTTGTTGGTGAAGATTTTCTTCATTTCGGCTGCGCCGGCGCCGAGCGAATCGAGATTGTGCGCATTTTTAACGAAGCACGAGAGCAAGAGTGGGTTAGGAGGGTTAGGAGGGTTAGGAGGATTAGGAGGGTTAGGAGAAATAGGAGGGTTAGGAGGGTTAGGAGGGTTAGGAGGGTTAGGAGGGTTAGGAGGGTTAGGAGAAATAGGAGGGTTAGGAGGGTTAGGAGGGTTAGGAGGATTAGTCGTCGCCTTGCACTCTTTTTGTCACAAGGCTCGCTCGCTTCGCTCGCTCACTCACTCACCTACTACGTCCATATCCCCCTCGCCCCCGTCATCGTCCTCATCCAGCAGCTTCAGCTCCCTCAAAATCGCCCCGTAATGTTGATTGCACGAGTTGGTCGGCAGCACAACGCTGTGCCCCGGCAGAGGCAAGACGACATCGCTGATATCGAATCGCCCGCTCTTCACGTCCTCCTCGGTCACACAGTGTATTTGCATGCTGTCCCTCTGCTTTCCCTTTCCATTTCCCTTTCCATTCCCATTCCCATTCCCATATCCATTTCCATCTGCATCCACTTCCGCGATCAAATCCCCAACAACCACCTTCTCGCCCCCGTATTTGTCCAACCTGTAGCTCGTGGCCTTGTTCCAGACCAGGCTCTGGACCGCATGCATGAACATTAGCTTCATGTTCTTGGGGATCGAATCGAAAGCTCTCTTGTAGCTTATTCGGTCGCCTGTCGATCGCGAGATCGAATCGAGGATAGTTTTCTCGCTCATCATCCACCTGTTGAACTTCTCCGAGGTCTGCTTGGCGAGCTTCCGGGTTTGGTCCGCGTCCGGTTCCGCGTCTACGTCGCCATTGGCTCTGTTGGCCCAGTTGCGGCGAGCAAGGGAGATATCGTCGTGCTCGTCTCCGCCGATTTTCTCCCTCATGATCACGTCCGTCGCGCCCTCGAAGTCATTTCTAAGAATCTTGACGCCGACCTCGTGGGTGTCGAAGAATTTGCCGAATCTGCGCCGAGCGAAGCGAGGTGCATTTTTAATTAATGGAGCAGAGCAGGGGGGAGAGAGTGAACCAGACGGACAATTTGTGAGTGGGATAAAAAGCTAGTTTAGTAGTGGCTCGAATGCTCGTCTTCGAAAAGGCGAGTGGAGACTGAGTGAGACTCACCTCTGCATCCCATAGTAATTCACGAACCCCGTGCTCCTGACCCTCTCGCAATTTGCCTCGATCGCCTTGCTAATATCTCCCACGTCCACTTCACCATTCTCCTCCTTCCCCTCCTCCTTGTGCAAATCGCAATTCCGCAATACAACGTCGAACCTGTTCCCTGCAAGGTCGCCCAACGTCAGCGCATCGTCGACGTACTTGTAGCTGCCCACCTTGATAACGTGCTTCCCCCCTCCACTCGTTCTCCCCCCTCCTCCTCCCCTCCTGTCCCCCTTGTTGACTAAATCGTCGAGCTGTGCTCAGAGTGAGTTAGAAGCGCGCCAGCAACCATTTATACGCTCGCTCACTCACCTGCTGAGGGTACATCAACGGCACAGTCATGAACTGGGTCGTGACTCCCCTTTTGTCCTTGGTGCCCGCGTAGGCCAGACTCTTCGTGTTCAGCTTCATCTGCAAGTCTTTCACTGCGCTCATCGTCTCGCAGTTCTCCATGTACACGACGAAGCGGAGGAAGCTGCCACGCGTTTTTGGCCAAGGCCGATCCGCCAATTCTCTCTTTTTTCGCTTGTTGGAGTTCTTGCCTCGAGGCTGGGAGCCGTTGCTGTTGTTTTGGCTAGGAGTGTAGGCCTTGTAGTTGGGAACGGACGTGCGCAGGGAGAACGGCCAGATGCGAATGCACTGCTCGTGGGTGTCGGCCACAGCAAGGTCGCGGAAATTTTCCGATTTTATAATGTTGTGGATCACGCCTCGAACAGACTTGTCCGAGAACTTTGGGAGGCTGTAGGATTGGGGGGGGGGGGGGTTGGTGGTGACCAGGGCGGAGGAATTGGCCGGGTTGTAAAGGACAAGGAAAGCCGTGAGAGAGTCGAGCTCAGACTGACCAATGATTTCGAAGAGTTTGGAGGTGCACTTTTTTACCGAGAGGGTGTACTCATCGTCCGAGGGGGATGAGTCGATGGTGGGGATTGGGGTGGGGGTTGAGGGGTTGGGGGTTGAGGATGCTGTTTCGCTCAACTTAGCCTTTTTAACCGCCTGCTCTTTCGCCTCTTCTCGCTCCTTGATCACAACATCGTCTTCAGCTTTAATCTTCGACATCGAATCCTCCAGGTTGTCAACGAGGATGGCAATCTCATCAGCGGTAGTAGAAGCGTTGCCTTTCGAACACTCGTGAACGAGAAAGTCCGAAAAACGCGCCTTCAACACACCAACAAAGTTTAAAGAGGTCGATGATGTTGATGGTTTTTGGATGTAGGAAGAGAGTCCGAAGGCAGTCTCAATCGAGACGGGAGATTTTGACATGATGTTGAAAGGGGTTCTTTTACTCGTAGTGAGTTGTGGGAATGTGGGAATGTGGTGTATAACTTTTATAACCAAGAAATCCAAAGGTGAACATTGATGTGAAAATTTAAACATGAGCTTAATTATACAATTTGCTCGTGTTTGTTCCCACCGTCAGTTCTGCCTTACTGCTCCCTATATACACGTGAAAAAGCCTGCAATTTGCCTTTTTGCGCGATGCTCGTCCGAGCATTCACCCATGTGCCAACACGGTCATTAACCACTTTGAGAATAGTAGCGATTAATGATATATACAATCTCAACAATCTTGCTTCTTTACACACACTTCTAAACTCCCTGGACCCCCCAGCCGATTGCGTAACCCTTGCGGGCGACTTCCTATCGCCGTCCCCTTTGTCGTCGATTGACTTTGGCAGAGGACACGTTGCAACCCTTCGTGCTTGTGGGGTAACTCATGTATCTTTGGGCAATCATGAAGCTGACTTCAAGCTCCCGGTGCTTAAACAGAGGCTGAGCGAGCTATCAAAATCTGTCAAGGTTTTGAATACGAACATCAATGAGCTGGGCTTCCTTAGAAATGATTTTATCACCACCAGCGACGGAAAGGTCGCCGTACTGCTCCTCGGAATCATGTCAGACGAACCGACGATGTTTCGCGATAGGACATTTAAAGGGTTAGAGATTTCTGATGTTGTTACGTCGTTGGATTTGGCCCACCAAGACAAAGATGCTGATTTCACGATTGCGCTCACTCACCAATCGCTTGTCCGCGATCGAGAGCTGGCAAATCACCTCACAGACAGCACGATAATTCTTGGCGGTCATGAGCACACGAAGCACCACGAGATCGTGGGCGAAACTCGCCCCACGCACATTGTTAAATCGGGCCAAGACGCAGAAACCCCGGCAATTGTTGACATCATGTTTGACAGCGATACGAAACAATGCTCGGGCGTTGAAGTCCGCTTTGCTGATTTGAAATCGATTCCTCCCTGCGAGATCGTCACGAAGGTGAAGAACCGTCAGATGAGCGTGTTGACAAACTTGGAGAAGGAAAATATCGTCACCGAGGAAATTCTTTCGAATTTTTCCAGTAGCGATGATGATGAATTCATCCTGAGTTCGAAACGTACGAGATTCGAGGTGAGCAGCGTTGCGACGCTCTTTTGCGATGCCATTCGCTTCGAGATAGATAACTGCGATCTCGCATTAATAAATGGTGCCGTCGTGAAGGGAAACAAAATATACGAAAACAACGTGATGTCCTATTACGACCTTAAGGAGGAGCTTCCATTCCCAACCAAAATGGTTTTGGTAGCGATGACGATTGGCGAGATCAAATCGGCTGTGCACTGGAGCAGAACAAATTTCGAAATTCCCGGAGATGACGAACGAAGAGGGTGGCTACAAACATCGAGTAACTTCGAAAGCCTCATCCACAGCGACAACTACAACAACAACAACAACAACGACAACAACGATGGTACAGTGTTGAACGTCGCCCTTCCACGCAACTTGATGGCCGGGTTCTGCAAGATCCAACCTCTCATGAAGATTGGTGATGCCTTGAAGAAGATGAACAAGTTTCCGAACGACGATGACTTCATTCCGGCTCTTTTGCTCGTTGTTCGATTCTTCTGCCAAAACCGTTGGAGCCACATTTTGAAGTTCAAGACAATTGACGATCACTCGATACGGTTTGAGGACATCGACACTGATGGTGACGGTTTCATTGACCGCGAAGAGCTTCGAAATTTACTGGTGACTGTTTACAACTCAGATGTCACAGACTTCGTTGTAGATGATATGCTGTCGTCAATCGATATGGACGGCGACGGGAAAATAGACCACGAGGAGTTTGACCAGCTCCTTGCTTACGTGAGACGAAAACGAGATGCCAATTTGAAGCTTAGATTTTAACTCAAACAAGCATATTTATTTTTATTTAACTCCCCCCCTCTCGTCAAGCTTTGGAATGTTTTAATTCACTGGATATAGGTCATTCCTTGCATCGTAATCGGGAGACAAGTTTCAGGTTCAATAAATATATTAGTTCCTCCACGTTATTTCAGGGATTTTTCTAGCTCGTTAATTCGCAGTTTGAGGCTCGCGATTGTTGCCGCATCCTGCAGCGCATTCAGGCGAAGCTTCTCGATTTCTGGTAGCTCTTTAGGGGTGGGTTGTTGGGGGGGGGGGGAGGGGGTTGTTATTAATGGCCGGCTTTCGATTTCCCCCAGCAGGTTGTCTAGGTGGGCTGTGATCAGTTTATTCGCGACGTCGTCCTTGAAGTAGATGAAGCGGGATTTGACCCTGGTGAACAATGTGGACCATTGCTGGCCTTGGAATGCGTCAACGCCGTTTGGCACGACGGCGCCGGAGGAGAACAGCTCGTCACTCGACCTCAACCCGAGAAGCCATTCTTGCATCTTTTCCTTCGATTCGGTGTAGTAGTAGGGGTGATACAATCCGAATCCATTCATTCTCGCTTCATCTTTCGTATTGTAAGTGCCGTCCAGAGGATAGTCTGTGAACCATCGTTGCAATTGCTCCTTCGGTGTCATTGCTGTCTTGAACAAGAGGTGCCTGTGCGAATCACTCGCGAACCTCACCATCAGCAGAAACCCCACCACAGCGCACACCGCAGCTACTAGCTGTAGCGTCATGATGTTACCGGACGAAAGCTTAATCGATTCGACCAACCCACCCACCGAGGTGCAAACCAACACCACGAATGTTGTCGTGAGCATCAGCTTGTACGCAATCCAACCTGCAAACGTCCTTCCTCCAAGAAATCCTATATTACCAAACATCATGATCGGCACAAAGCTCATGACGGCCCACTCCGGCCTCAAGACGTCGAGGAAGCCCAACCTGTTTGAAGTTCCAAACGCCCACCTCGCCCTCCCATACTTCCAACCCCAAAACAGAAACAGCCCCCACTCACCCACCAAGAATGCCGGGATCGCGTAACCCGGCAAGACCAGCCCCCCTACCGTCAGTGCGAGCACGTGGGCAGCGAAGTAGCCCGAGACCAGCATCATGTGGCCGAGGAAGAAAACCCACTCGAAATTCAGCGGCAATATTCCGCACCACTTTGCCGTGTGAGGACCCCTGAAATTGTCCGTCATAAACCCACGCTCGAGCCCCACGCTCAGATCAGAGATAATGAACCCCGCAGTCGCAACACTGAGGCAAATGGAGGCGACCGGGAGAAGCGAGATGCTGTCGGCTCGCATCAAAGCTCCGACTTGAATGATTAGTTGCGGCAACGCTTCGAATATCATCTCGATGAGCTTCGTGAACATGAGCAGTCCATTCGAGCCCAAAGTAGCCCCTTCCTCTTTCGCCTTCCCGCTCCACTTCCCGTATGTGTAAACCACCGGGTCAAGGAGACACAGAGTCTGAAGAATCCTCACCGCCCTCATCTTCAAACTACAGTGCTTGTTATGGCTCAGCGAGTTGATCACGTGAGCGCTCATCGCCCCGATCAGAATCTTCAGCGATGCATCGTACGACTTGTGGTCCCCAGTGTCCTTGTAGAACCTCAGCATCAGCAAATCTGAGATCATGTCA
>Ga0302114_10002573_pt1 | contig 11602 bp, 15 predicted proteins | sample AG5_Surface_MG_FD_203107 | JGI IMG/M metagenome (GOLD analysis project Ga0302114, IMG submission 203107) | Marine microbial communities from Western Arctic Ocean, Canada - AG5_Surface | ecosystem: Environmental > Aquatic > Marine > Oceanic | place: Canada: Western Arctic Ocean | collected...
TGGCTCTTATCGCCCCCCCCCTGGGCAGTACTACTCAAAGCAGCTCCTACTCGATTGTCAGCCCCCACAGAGCTGCAAAATTTCGGAATTGATGATGATGATGATGATGTGGTGGTGTCAGGGCAGGTTCGAGCGTAGTTGAAGAGGAGCTCGCGGCCGAGGCCGAGGGGGACGATTGATGCGGGGGGGATGTCAGAGTCGCGGTAGTACCATCGGGCTTGGACCTTCATGTTTCGCTTGGGGGATTTTAATTGGGATTTGAATGAGGATGGGGAGTTGGGTTTGGGTTTGGTTTTGGGTTTGGAGCTGTCACTGTCACTGTCACTGACACTGTCACTGTCACTTCCACTGTTACTGTCGTTACTATTACTATTTTTATTGCTGTTGCTGTTGCTGTTGATTTTGTGGCTGTCGAACTCTGCAAATTCGGCCATCCTTCTCTTGTACTCGTCCAAATTGACGGTCTCATATAACCTCTCAATCAAACCAACATACGGCAACGCCGTGTGGCTCTCCTCCTCCTCAACCACCACCGCCGTCCCCTTCCCCCCCCCCCCCCCTTTCTCCTTCTCTTCCCCTTACTCTTACTCCCCGCCCCGGTCCCCCTATCAAGCATCTCCTCAACAGATAACGTCCCCCCCCCCCCTCCTCCTCCCAAACTCCCGTCCCCGAGGAACACCCCGTCGTTCCCAACGCGAAGCACGCTCCGCCGACCACCCAGGAAGATCTCAACGCTCGAATAGTCAATCTCAAAGGATTCGGCCTTTTTGGAGCTGGAGCTGGAGCCGGAGCTGGAGTTGGAGCCAGAGCTGGAGCCAGAGCTGGAGCCAGAGCTGGAGCCGCCGTTTAAAGAGGATAAGGGGACGGGGAATGAGGGGGGGCCGAGCCAATTGTACCTCTGGGGGGCGGTGGGGGCAGGAGCTTGGATGTTTGACATTGTTCGATGTTCGATTATGCCCATATGCAAGTTTTAGGGTTGGAGAGCGAACCAAACCTACGGAAGCGAGTTGCGAGGTTCACAATCGATCGCTAATTGTGTGGAGAAAAGATCCTGAAGGTGCTTTTTTTAAGTGCAATAATATTCATGATAAGTATATTTCACTTGTTCGTCATTTGTTTCTCACACGCTCAACATCACCGAGCTTTAAGAACGCATTCGTTAAAGAATCCCCATTTTCAACAACTCGAACATCACCGCTCGCTCCGGTGTTCCCAAATTTAAAAAATTGGATGAGCTCTCGAGGATCAGAAGCCGCTAAAAACCTTCGGCGGCGGTCTTCCACGGGCACTCCCCCCTCCCTCCAAAGATCAACGAACAACCATGCAGTCGCAGAAGTCCCGATGAAAAAGGCAAAGCTAATTCGTCTCAAAATAATCACCATGGGCAACTCCGCGACAGGCAAGTCTTGCATAGTCAAGCGGTACTGCGAGGAGCGTTTTATTTCAAAGTACATTTCTACCATAGGCATCGACTATGGAGTAAAACCGACGGTCAGCGAGCGAAGCGAAGCGAGCGAGCTTTATGGAAGATGAGAATACGAGCCACTACTGAACTAAACTACTAACAAAACTAACATTATTCAATATTCATAAGAAACACAATGGAAAAGATGTCCGGGTCAATTTTTGGGACATGTCCGGTAACCCGGAGTTCTTTGAGGTGCGCAATGAGTTTTACAAGGACGCGTCTGGTGGCATTCTTGTCTACGATGTGTCGAACCGCGAAAGCTTCACTGACTTGGACAACTGGGTCGACGAGTCTCGTAAATTCGGCATTGGCGACGTACCAATTTTCGTCTGCGCCAATAAAATAGACAAGAAGCGCGTGGTGCAGGAAGCTGAGGGGGTTAATTGGGCGGCGGCAAACGGATATCAACACTGGGAAACTTCTGCGAATTCTGGGGCAAATGTTCTTGATGTCTTTGAGACGTTGATATCGACCACGCTATCGAGACCTCCTCATGGCTGATTTAATTTGATTTTGGATTACAACCCCCCCCCCTACATAAACATGAAATGAGTTTTAAAGTAGACTTCGATTACATATTTTGCCACAGTTTTTATTATCATTTATCATTCCGCCGCCGTGGTGCCCACAAACACCTTAGCGGCCACCTCCCCGGCCAACTTGCTCTCCAACTTGTCTAGTTTTCCGACCAAATGTTCCACCGCCTTGAAGATGTTCTTCTGCGAGTAAGCCATCGTCTTATCATCACCGTAAATCTCAGCAAAGTTATTCTGCTTCCTTTCCTTTTCCAGCATGCTCCTCTCGTCGTCCCAGTTCATTCCTGGCGGCGGTGTAACCGGCCTGAACATGATCTCGCTGTCTTTCTTGAAGCTGCGCCGAGCGAAGCGAGGAGCATTTTAAACGAAGGTTGAGAGCAGCGAGCGAGCAAAAATAGTTGAGTAGGTTAGTTCAGTAGTGGGTGTAGCCAAGTATAGTATAGCGATTTCGCAGGGGCGAGCAGCGAGCAAAGCGAGCTAGTCACAACTAGCATGGCGAGCGGCGTCATAACTAGTGTATAGTGTCGCTGGCTCGCTTCGCTCGCTCGCTCGTCGCTTCACGCTCTTCTGTCACAAGGCTCGCTCGCTTCGCTCGCTCACCTTGTAAATTTTGTGGCCCCGTCCAGCTTATCGACCTTGTGCTCCTCCCTCTTGGTGCACGCCCTCACAAACTCCTCGCAGAACTCGTCGTACGTGTTTAGCAGGTACACAAGGGTATCTCCGGGCAGGCACATCAGCTCCATCTCTGTCTGTGCACGGTAGCTAACGTTGCTTAGGTCGTCCTCGAAATAAGCGCACTGCGTTGGTGTTGGTATCGGTTAGTATAGTAGTTGCTTCAATGCAGGTTTTGTAGCCTTGTCTTGAACGGCTCACACTCACCTTCTCCCCAAAAAAGCTCCCCTTGGTGTACGTCCTGCACACCATCCCCCTGTTGTTGATCAGCTCAACAGTCCCACTTGCAACAACCACCAGCTCCTCGATCAGCTGTCCTTGCACCAAAATGTAATCCTTCGCGCAGCAGATCTGAATGGTGATTACGTCCATGAACGCGCTCCTTATCACGCTGCGCCGATCGAAAAGAATTGAGTATTGGGTTAGCTATTATTGAGGTGTGGAATTACTTTGGTTTGTGGAGGGGGGAAGACCCCTCACCCCCACCCCCACCCCACCGCTGCGCTCAGCTTTCCGCTGCGCTCAGCTTGGTGGACGCAGCTTCGTTCGCTGCGCTAGCTCGCGGCACCCCACTCACCTGCTGCTCGTCCTCAAGAACGGAATCAACTTCAATTCCTCGTGGTATATGTGAGCGTTGCACTCGCTTCGCAAACTCGGTGGCAACTCCTTCAGCATGTCAAGTTCCTTCTTGATACTTTGGAAGTGTAGATCGTAAAAACGCCTCAACTTTAACCTCAGTTCGTCGCTGAAGTGGTGACTCTTGATAAAGTATTGCAGTTGTTTGATCTTCTTCAGCTTGTTCTCCTCGATCTCGTCCATGCTTTCCATCATCTGGGTCATGATTCCGACAACTCCGGCAAACACGGCAGAGCCAATGACCAGAGCACCCAACGCAACAATCCTTTCTCCGATCGTCGTCGCCTTAATGTCTCCGTACCCGACGGTTGTCAGCGTCGCGTAGGCAAAATATAACGCAGAAATGTAGTGGTACACCCTTGTCTGCGCCAGTTGCTTGTGTGTTATCGTGTTGCAGACCTCGTACTCTAGCCCAATTGGGACTTCGTTCTCTTCTAGCCCCAGCGCTGCGTAATCCGTGGAGTTGCAGTCTGTGTAAAGCCCCTGCGCCGAGCGAAGCGAGGCGCATTTTTAATGAAGCACCAGCGAACCAAGCGAGCCAAGCGAATTGAGTGGGTTAGTTCAGTAGTGGATGTAGCCGTCTGTAGCCATTTCGCGGGATTGATCGCGAGTATTCGAGTCTTCCTCAAAGCTCGCTCGCTCGCTCGCTTCGCTCGCTCACCTGCTTACTCGTCCAGTTTTCAGGAAGGTGGCCCTCCTGCCTCGCAATCATGTAAAAGATGCATGCCACAAAGTGTCCGCTCGTGGTAATACTCAGCGTCAGCTTGAACACGTTGAGGACCTTCGTTGAATACCCAAGGTACGCCCACCTGAGCAAAATACGTGGAAACCTAAGCAATCTCAGGCCCTTGAGCAAACTGTACCCCCCCCCCAACGGCAGGTTACTAATTGCGTCGACCCAGAACCAGCTCCCCAGGTACATCCTTGCAATGATCAGTTTGCTGGTCACCAAATCTCCCTCCGAGTCGAACTAAGTTGATTGAGTTGAGGTTGGGTTTAGTGTTTTGTTTGGCGAGCGAGCCAGCAACACCATGTACTAAATTGTGACTAGCTCGCTTCGCTCGCGGCTCACTTCGCTTGCGGCTCGCTTCGCTCGCTTGTGGCTCACCTGCGCAGTGAAGAAATTAAATATTATGTCGACCCAGAAGAAAATCTGCACCAGCACGTCGATCCAGGCCACAAAGTCAATTGTGTCGGCCAAAGTGCTGTTGGGAAAGAAAGCCTGGTCGAACATGGCCTTGTAAACTGAGTACAGGATGGTGATGATTGAAATTCCGTCCCAGTACTGACGGCTCTGTGAATTGGGAGACTTGACGGGTATTCTGCTAATCCAGAAGTCGAAGAAGCCGTATAGGCCCACGCCCTTCCTCTTCTTGGCCTTCTTTGTCACTCTGATCTCCTTCTGGATTCCCTCGAAGATGTCCTGGCCGAACAGCGCCTGCTCGTTCTTGCGCTTTAGCGCGGCCTGGAACTTCTTCAAGTCGCTAGTTGAGGTGCTAGGGGAGCGGCCGGACCGCCCTTCCGCCCCGCCAACCAGCTTGGTGGTGCGCCGGGAAAAAGCTGATGGTGTTCGGAGCGTTCCCCCTGGGGGTGGCATCACCGGCACATTCTCGGGGGACTTCCTAGGTTGATTTGCCATTGCTGACGCTGTTGGTGTTGTCCCAAATTTGGAAATTCCAGACTTCTCTCCAAACGAGCTCAAGCCAGTTGCCGAATTTGTCAAGCTCTCCTCGCCACCACTGACTTTCATTTCCCTGAGCTCCTCGAGCACGTTTTGAAACTTGCCATTGAGCTTGCGCAGGTAGACCGGATCTTCATCGTTGTCTATGAAGTAGGGGGTGCCAACCCTGGCTTGCCTCAGGCCAAAGTTGTACAGCTCCTCGGGAGTGAGGGGCTTCTGTTTGTCAAAAACCGATGTTCGCCTGCCAAAGCTTGACAACCTTCTGGATACATTTTCTGATGGTGAGCCTGGGGATGATGAGGCAGAGTTTTGTACTTTGCTGCTTCCCATAACAGATAAAATCGGATCCAGATGTGATGTTGATCTCTGCTTATGCAAAAGGAGATATAAAAATAATTATAATTTATGGTGGGTTTCTTGGTATTGTGTGGGGAAGTTGTTTGGTTTGGCAGGGGAGTGAATTTATAGTTAAGTTTTAGCTGTGAAAAACGCTTCTCCTCGAATCCTCGATTCAGATCATGAAAATACAAAATTTATTTTATCTTCTCCACAAAGAAAAAATTGGGGACATTATAAAGGGAATCACTATCTCAATTCCACGTAGTCCATAAATAACTTTGCTTTAACAACTTTATAATTTCTTGATAACGTGATAACGACTTCGGAAACCCGGATTTACATAAAATTCACGCCAGCTTCGCCATACAATCGAATGTCTTCTATTCTGGACAATGCAAAGACCAACCCTCCCTCAAACTTATCAGTACTAACCGGCAAGCAGCTTGGAACAGCACTGACAAACAAGCATGCCGATGAATCCATCGTCACTCTCACCACCTTGAGACCCCTACCCCACACTCACCTTAAATTTGATGTTGGGCTCCACGTATTCCTGCTAATCCTTCTGAGCAGCGGTGACCCTCGTCAGGAAGTCCAAATACAGAGATTCGCGAAGGAGTTCTTGCTGACGTGCTACGTTCTCTTGGCCACAATGTGAGTTTCGTTCTCTCCTCCCCTTTCATTTCCATGCCCCTCCTCCCACATTCTAAGCCCCCCACCCACCCCCCTTGCTATTCCCGTCCGCAGATACTTTATTACCAAAACCTCCTACTTTAAGCTAAAAAGCAAAGCATGCCTTCCATCCATTTTCGGGAAATTGACCCTCATGACAATGAATCACCAGATTTTCCTCTGCTCGTGGTCGTCTCTCCGCCTCATCGAGTTCATCTTCCTCATCCTCTGTTATATCAGGTGTGACATACCCAGTTTTCTGCTTCGAATGAGTTTTATGTGCTGGCTGTTCAGCTCGAGCATCTTTAACCTAACGCTCTTCCACAAACCGGCGCTGGACTGGTGCCGAGAAAACAAACACCATTTCTTGGGCCTCTACGTGGATTCTTCCCAAAGAGTCGGTTTAAGTTCTCCTGAAGACCACGCAAAACTAATGCTTGACATATCCCCTTGTCTTCCCTTCACATCAAAAATAAACAATGTCTCCAAGTCGTTCATGGTCGTGATCATGTTCGTCGGGACCATAGAGGTTATTCGCCACTACAACACGCTGAACAAATTGACGCTCGAGTCCCAGAGCGAGGAAGAGCTGAAAGAGGGAATCGAGCATGACAACGGCCGCGAAGGCAGACACGGAATGGACATTGAAATCAAAGCCGAAGCTTACGAAAACGAAACCGAAACCCGTGATATTCCCGTGTCTACAAAACTTACCAATATAGCACCGACCAGGCTAAACAACATTTGGAAGCTGATGAAAACGTCGGGGGCAAATCATTTTTGGAAGAAGACAAAAATCGAAAGTGATGCGAGGCCGGAGGTGAGTGGGGGCTGAACAGCATCACATTACGCACTTTTTAACTCCATTCAACGCGCTTCGCTCCACTCCGCTCCACTCCGCTCCACTCCGCTCCACTCCGCTCCACTCCGTTCCACTCCACTCCACTTTGCTACGCTCCCCGCTATTCAGGAAAAACAACAAATGGAAATTCAGAAGGCGAACTTCATTTTCGACTTCTACTCAACCTCCGACTATGCTCCAGAGGAGCAAAAGCGGTTTGAAATTTTGGCTCAAACGCTGGAAAAGTCCAAGCAGTTCTGGAGCCCAGCCCACTCTGACCACGACGACGTGAAGATTTTCTCCGTTCCAGTCGAAAAGATGAGCGACCACCAATTTGGAGTCACGGGGGTTTGCGCCGGCGTGGAAACAGGAGTTGTCTTTGGCACCCCCGGCGAGCTGTGCAAGTGGAACTGGGACTATTGCTCGAAGCAGCGAGCGGAGTGGAACTCAAAGGTAGATGTTGTGCGAGGTGAGCGAGCGAAGCGAGCGAGCCTTGGTTAAGACGAGAATGAGAATACTCGCGATGAATCCCGCGAAATGGATACAGACGCTGCATCCACTACTGAACTAACCCACTCAATTCGTTTGGCTCGCTCGTTTTGCTCTTGCCTCATTAAAAATGCACCTCGCTTCGCTCGTGCAGAAATTCTTCACTCAAACGGCGATCACTCAATGACCGTCTTGCACCGGATGTGGCTCCCCAAGCCACACAAGCCTCGCGATATGATTTTCAAGCAGGTGTGGAAGCGCCTCAACGACGATACAATTTGCATCGCAGTATATGACGACAGCTACGCTTTCCTCTCCACGCCGGTTTCCTCGTCCGAGTCCACTGTGAGAGCGTCAAAGCTGGCAATCATGTTGTTCGAGGGCGTACCGGGGAAGGTGAGCGAGCGAAGCGAGCGAGCTTTTATGAAGACTCGAGCGATGAATCAACACCCGCGAAATGGCTACAGACATAATGGCTACTTCCACTACTAAACTAACCTACTCAATTCTTTTGACTCGCTTCGTTTGTTTTGCTCTTGCTTCATTAAAAAAATACACTCAATCTCGCTTCGCTCGGCGCAGCGACTTAGCAACGTAACTCAACTTTGCATGCTCGATATGAAAGACCCCGCGGGCGAGATTCCGGAGGGCATATTGACTTCGAACTTGAAAGCCCACTTGACCATAATCCAGTCAATGATCGAAACTGATTTCCCAAATCCGAATAATTCGGCCCCAACCCATATCAACCTTCACCCACACACCACCATCAGCAAAACCCTTACCAGCCCAACTGAGCGAACCGTTTATGAGGGCTGGCATTTGCTGAAAAAACTGGCCATTCAAGAAAGTATTTCCACCCCAAAGAGCAATCGAGATTTCCAGGTGAGCGAGCGAAGCGAGCGAGCTTTTATGAAGACTCGAGCGAACAATCCCGCGAAATGGCTACAGACATAATGGCTACATCCGCTACTAAACTAACCCACTCAATTCTTTTGACTCGCTTCATTCGTTTTGCTCTTGCTTCATTAAAAATGCGCCTCGCACCTTCTTCGCTCGGCGCAGTCCGTCGAACATTCCAGCCAACACTCCAGCCAGCACTCCAGGAGCGGCATTTCCGAAAACGATAACGAGAACGAAACCGAGTACGACAACGTTATATACCAATTTGCCGATTCACAGCACCCAACGCAACAAAAACATGAGACTGGCTTCATTCTGTGGCTGATGGAAAACAACTACGCGTCTCTATTTTCCGGAGGAAACGGAAAAACTGAAAATGAAAACCTAATTTCTCCAATTAAACAATCAAAAGAGAATCGAAGCACGAATCTCGTCGAGCCCGACCACAACACCGAGCTCTCGTTTGACCCCGACACCACCAAAACCACCACCAACAACAGCATCATTAGCGGGAATCAGTTCTTCTCTTCGTCAAAGGACGATTTGGGCCAGCTGCATTTTGCTCCTGGTAATTTTTTCCATCGGCACATCTTCCCAACTTTTATCAACACTGAGGCCGAGGATGAATTTAAGCTCTTTTCTTGGTACACGGGCATGAAAGGGTACTCGAGTTCGTTGAGAAACTGCTTCGGACTTACAATCTGTCTGTTTGTGATATCTCTTCCATATTATTTTACTACAAATAGTACTACAACATTCAACATCAACCTGCTGAATACTCTTCTACTCTTCCTGAATGGTTATCTCATTCGTCGGGAAAGGAAGAGGGAGAGGGAGAGAAAAACTACATCACAAATGAATGAGATCCTCATCTCAAAGGAGGCGCGGGACGAGAAGGCGAGAGTTTCGACCGTTTCTTACTTGATCGGACTTTTCATTTTCACGACTCGAATAATGCGTTTAAGTGACCTTGAGAAAAAAGGCGTCTTTCACGATACAGGATATTTCATCCAGAATACAAATCTGAACTCACTACTCGCCATTGTGGTGATCTATGTCAGTTCCTGCTTAGTGTTTCACGTGTTTACGGCGTGGACTCGGAGTGTGCGGGTTCAAAGCTTACAAACTGGAATCTGTCTCCTTCTGGCGACTGGCGTAATTGTTTTAACGGACTCAACTCTCTTCTGCAAGGTAAGCAAAATGCTGCGAGCGAGCCATTCACTAGATAATAACATTATAAATTTCCCATGGCGCAGGTGGCGTTCGCCTTGATTGGAACAATTAGCATCATTTTGAACTACTTCGAGGTGGTGAAAGAAAAGTTGAACCGAGAGCTGTTCATGCTGCTGTGGGTCGGGCTAAAGAGCAAGTACAAGCACGAAAGTGGAATAAAGGAAAATAGCATGCTAACCAGCGAGCAGAGGAGGTGAGAGAAGCGAAGCGAGCTGGCCTTGAAAAAAAGATGAGTAGTAACTAAACAAACATACTTCCACTCAATTCGTATTCGTTTTGCTCACTCGCTCCCCCCCCTGCTTAGCGTGTTGGGCAAGTTCATCGGGAAAATAGTGATACCGGTCAGCGTCCAGAAGCTGAAGAAAAAGGACTTGGAGTACGAGAGGCGGCTGGGGCTGGGGAGCAGTGGGATGGTCTACGCGGCTAGGTACAGAAACCAAATTGTAGCGGTGAAAGAATTCTACACGGCGCGCAACGAATCATCCGAGCTGGGCCAAATTTTCTTCTTGGGGATGGAAATAATGAGCACCTTGAGCCACCCAAACGTTGTGAAGCTCCTTGGCGCTGTGGTTGAGTCACCGTACTTGTGTTTGGTGTTAGACCACGCTGGGAAGGGAGACCTCAAGCAATATTTGATGGTTAACAGAACGTCTGACTGGAGAACGTATAAGAAAGACGTTGCGCTTGGCATCGCCAGGGGGATGAAATACTTGCACAGTCGGACGAAGCCAATCATGCACCTGGACCTAAAAACAAGCAACTGTTTGATCACCGATGAGCTGGAAGTGAAAATCAGCGATTTTGGCACCGCTCGGTACTGGACGGGGGGAGGAAACCCACACGACAACCAAACTGGCGTTGAGGAGGGCTTAGTTGGCAGCCAGTTCTACATGGCACCAGAAATCATCAACGGGGATAAATGCACGGTAATGAGCGACGTCTACAGCTTTGGGAGTGTTCTGGCGAGCATTGGTATGGGCGGCAACTTGAAGTCGCTATTCTCGATGACGTGGAAAAGGAGGTGAGCGAGCGAATCGAGCGAGCCTGTGACAGAAGAGTGCGAAGCTCCGTGCGAAGTTGCTATACATGGCTACATCCACTATTGAACTAACCTACTCAACTATTTTTGCTCGCTCGCTGCTCTCGTGCTTCGTTAAAAATGCGTCTCGCTTCGCTCGGCGCAGCTTCGGCCGAGGGGGCAAAAGGAACCAAAAGGGTGAGGGAAAGGGCGAGCACGGGGGGGCGAACAACAAGTTCACCCCGCAATTGCCCAAAGCGTGGCAGACTGCCATGCCCGTCGTTTACAACCTAATTCTGAAGTGTTGGGAGGACAAGGCCGAGAAGCGGCCCACATTTAGCGAGATTGATAAGATCCTGGAAGGCTGGAGTGGCCGGCTCATCACGAAGGGGGAGATGACGTCGCCAATTTTGAAGGGCATATGCAGTTATGTGGCGGAGGAGATTGACTGGCTGAACGAGGGGTTGGCGTTTATGGGTAGCAGTAGCGTGCTGGTTGGGGGGACTAGAAGCCGAGGAAAGGGAAAGGAAAAGGGAAAGGAAAAGGGAAAGGAAAAGTTCTTCAGGAGCCAAGACAACGAGTTCTTGACCACGAGGAAGTTCAACTTTCCGGCATGGATGGTTTTGGATTTGATTAATGACTGGGACGACGCTGGGCTGGTCGAAAGGGGGAGGGAGGGGGGAGAAGTCAGCAGATCAGTAGTGAAAATGGTGAATCTGCACAATAAAATTGTCGAGAGCACGGTGAAAACGAGCAACTCGTACCTGCGCAAGGTTAGTTGTCAACAGAGCGTTGTTAGGATGCTGTGGAAGGAGTTGAACAGAGACTTGTACATTGCGTGGTTCGACACCGTTGAGAGGGAGGAAATGATTGTAGCTGCGGCGGAGAAATGTGTTAGCGTGAAAATGAAATACTGCTATATAATCAAGGGCAGCGAGCACAACGAAAGCAGCATGGTCACGTTCAAATCTCTGACGAGTTGTTCTAATATTTTGGATATCATCGAAGACGTGCTGACAGCCAGGAATTTAGTGCACGAGCTGGAAATGGTCAAGCTGGAGGAAAGAAGTCGTCGCTACGAAGATAACTTGACAGACTCTCAAAGAGGAAGGGA
>Ga0302114_10002574_pt1 | contig 11599 bp, 17 predicted proteins | sample AG5_Surface_MG_FD_203107 | JGI IMG/M metagenome (GOLD analysis project Ga0302114, IMG submission 203107) | Marine microbial communities from Western Arctic Ocean, Canada - AG5_Surface | ecosystem: Environmental > Aquatic > Marine > Oceanic | place: Canada: Western Arctic Ocean | collected...
CTAGTTCGTTTGAGGTGGAGGGGCAAGGAACGTTTTATGAGATTTATACTCATGATTTTACGAAGCGAGTGAGTCGATTGTAGACTCTATATTTTTATTGGTATAGGATAGTTGGAGAAGTGATGAGCTGTTGGGTGATTGTAGGTTATAAGGGTATTGGGTTTTCTTAAATTTGTATTGGAAAATTTCACATAATTTCATCACTTCATTGCGACAAAGACTCGAATTTCGTGGATGGTCTCAAACACAAACAGCAATACGTCCTCACCAGCAAACTTTCAATGAAAATTTCACAAAAACCAACGTTCGCCAACAAAAACTAAAACTTGGGAGTCGTGAACGAGTCACCATCCTGATCCCAAGTACAAGGGCCCTCAGGTCATTGTCTGACAACAAATTTTTAATTTATTCATTTTCCCCATTTCCATTACCTCCCCCCTTCTCCCTTACGCTAAAACTTTGCCTCCGCAGTTCCCTCGGACCGCCGACGTTCAGCGCTCTGAGAGCATGAGACGGGATGAACTCGTCGGGGATCTGGGCGATGAAGCCAGGTGTCAGCCAGTCCTCGTTTACCCACGAGTCCCAATTATCGGCCACGTATTTTTTCACCTCCTCCTTTATAGGTTTGATGAAGCTAATGTGGTTGTCGAACGCTGTCAGCATCTTTACCTGTGGGTCGTCACTCGCCTGAAAGCTATCAATCGTAAACTGCTTGCCCGTGACCGTGCCGAAGAAGGTTTTCCTGTACCCCTTCTTGATGACCTTCATAAACGTGCCCGCTGACATTGCCCACAGTGTTGTAATACCCACCAAGCCCCAAAGCAATTCTCTCTGGGGCATTGGATTCTCAAGGCTCTCGTCGTTCGTGTAGAAGTGGTAGCTCACGAAGGGTAAGCACTGACTTATTAGCGTGCTCACTGCAAACGCTAGACCGCCCATCAGCTTGGGCCCCCTCACGTGTACGCAGCCGGTGAAATCAGCCAGGATTTTCGCCACAGAATGGGTGAAAAACGCGGTGATCCACATTGTGGCACCGCTCAAACCAACACACCACACCACGTAGTCTTTCCGGTATATTTTGTACAGGTGGTGAATCACAACCTCGCCGATAACCAATGCATACGCATAATTTGCTTGCACAGCAAACAACATGGCGACACCAATTGTTCGGCTGAGATTGTGCAAACTTGCAAGCGCAATAAGCAACCCAAAGGTGATTGCCCGCTTCGCCGAAGAGTCTGGTATGTACCCGTAGAACATGGGGACCTGCGCCGAGCGAAGCGAGGCGCATTTTTAATGAGTGGGTTAGTTTAGTAGTGGATGTAGCCGTGCTCGCTCGCTACGCTCGCTCACCTCCTTCCGGTTGTGGACGCTCACATCCATGTCGAACGAGATCATCGCACTGCTGAAACCCGTCGTCGCCGTGCTGATCAGAATGGACACCAAGTGAAACTTAGACTTCTTCGCGCTCGTTGTGTACTTGAAAACCTGCAATAAACTGCCTGGCACGCTCTCTGTCGCCAGCTCCCCACCCTTTCCAAAGGCCATCTCCACCAGCGGAGATATTGTAGTTTCATTGTCTGGCGAGTCAAAAGAATTGAGTTGGTGAGTTTAGTAGTGGATGTAGCCGTCTGTAGCCATTCGCGGGATTCATTCATCGCTCGAGTCTATTAATGCTAGCTCGCTTCGCTCGCTCACCTTCGTAGCCAGTGGCAACTCGGTAAGCATCCACAGCTGGTTTTATACAACAAATTACTATCATGAGCTCCCGGATCAAGACTCTTCTAGACTTCTTTATGTTTTGAGCGTAGACCACGAATAATTGAAAGATCATGTTTGTGCTTATCATAGCCAGAAGAGTCCTTGCGCCGCTAATATCACCCTCATCGTTGTAGCTCTTTATAACCAACAGGTCGCTTATCATGTCGCTCATCGACAGCAGCGCTCCGAGCGCTACGCGCTTCGCAAGTCCAAGGTTGGACTGCACTAGCAGGGTTTTTGCTATTGTCGTTATCATCGGCTCAAAACATTTCACATCAAACAGCGGTTGAAGAATAGGAGACGAAAGTCTCCAAGCGTCCACAGCCACTTCAAACTCCTTATTTTGGAGTACGTGCCTCTTGAACGATTTTCCTAGAAGGGAAGCCTCTTGGTGTGAGAGATTTCTCAGCCTGCGCCGAGTTTGTTGAAGAGTTTAGTGATGTGAATGTGAATGTGAATGTGAATGTGAATGTGAATGTGAATGTGAATGTGAACGGGTTAGGGTTAGGGGTGCTTTGGCTCGCTCACCTGCTCGATTCGGTTCCTGGGGAAGGTACAACCTTGTTGTCCTTGATGTACGTTGTGGTGTTTGTCAACAGGTCAGTAAGAATGATTTCTAGCTTCGGGCAGACCGAAAGAAGCGGAGCAAAGAACACAACGTTCTCTGAGAAGATGCGGTTTACGTGGTATTTGTTGGATTTTTTGTTGTTGCTTCGAAACTCGGTCAATGCCTCCGCGATGTCCCTCCCATCTTGGAGTGTGCTACGTGGGTGAATCTTAGGGGTTTGTGGGCTTTGAATCTCACTTGGCGGAGCTCCACGAAGAGCCCTAACCTCCTCCAGGAGCAATTTGTTGGTGTTCAAAACAATCTTCATGTCTTTGCTGTGTAATAAAGCTTGCTTTCCCAGCTTCTTGTCAGTCTTCTTGACATGTTTTTGGAGTGCCAGCAGCTCAGCAAGAACTCTCTGCATTCCTACTTTGGAAGAGGAAGAATCGCCAGAGGAACTAGATGATGACATTAATTCGCCACTGTTGCTCAGTTCACTTGAGGAGGATGATTTGGAATTGTTTTCCATGTTTGTACTGGAGATCGCGAGAAAGTAATCAAAAAAAAAGATCTTATAAAAGTTATAATCACTTTTGTCACCGATCTATTTTTTTAAGTCCATATAAAGTTTCTATATTTCTCTTTATTAATTTTACCACTGAGGACTCGCCTCCTTTCCGCTCCATGGGCACTTCTTCACCTTGGTCACATAGGCGTTCCAATCCCTTTTATTCGCTTTGCTTTTGTTGATTTCCAACATGTCTCTCCCACTTATCGAATACCCAGTAACGATGCACGTGCTCTTGTCACTGGCGAACAAGCCGCTGTAGACTGTTCCCTCTGCCTCCCCCTGCCTCGGCAGTTTCTGCTCTATGTTGTTGTCCATGCAGATTCCCAGCACGTAGTCCCTGACCTCCTCCCTGTCCTCCACGTCGTCCAAGTAGAAACTCGCGGGCAGCTGGACGTCGAATGGAACGTTGCTAGCCTCGCTGAAGTCCGCGTTGTCCATGTTGGAGCTGTCCCTGTGGCGAGCGAGTCGATGTTAGTTTAGTTGTGCGTCACAGCACACGCACACGCACACGCACACGCACACTCACCCCTCCTCAATCGCCTCGATCAAATCAACGTATCGATTTAACAACATGAACGCAAGGTTGATGTTTTTCGTTTTCTTGCAGCACATGCCCGCAATATAGAATGTTTTGTCCACCGGGATCACCCCGCTGTACCTCAGCAGCGTCACGCTGCATTTAACAGCCAGCTCCTCCAGCCCGAACCTGCGTTTCGTTGATTTGAATTGAATTGATTTGAATTGAATTGAATTGAATTAGTTTTTGAGGTGTGGAATTACTTAGAATTGTGTCGGGGGAGACCCCCGAAACCCCCCTTCTCCGCTGCGCTCGGCTTTCCGCTGCGCTCGGCTGATGGACGCAGCGCTCCCTCGCTGCGCTCGCTCGCGGAAACCCCCCACCCCACCCCCTACAAAAACTCACCTCTCGCACTCGTGCATCATGTGGACGTAGTGCGTCGCCATGAGCAAGTTCTCGAACTCGTCCTCCATTTTTCCCTCCGCCCTCAAACTAGTTGCCACATCAAACAACACCTGCCTCATTTTTCCGACGGTTTCCTTGTAGTTTCCTCCCCCTTCCCCCTCCCTCTTCTCCTGCTTGACGCTCCTCCCCAATACACCCATCACAACGTCCCTGTAGCAGTCAAAGAAGCTGGCGTTCGTGGGAGCGCCGTGCTCCAGCAGACAGTCAACCGCCTCGTCGAGCATTCCGTTGTCCCCCTCGTCCACAAGCTGCTGCACCCTCTGGGCGCTAAACTTCTTCAGCTCGCCTCCCGTCACCCGTTCCTTCTCCGCCGTCTTCCAGAGCTTGGCCCAGTCCCCCCTCTGCGCGAGCACGTCGAGCGCCGCGCTGGTGTGCCCCATCTCCATCAGTCCACTCGTGTCCCCGCCCTTGACCGCGCTCGCCCTGTACGCCTGCTCGACCCTGTCGGCTTGGCCCCTGTTCCCGCTGCTGAGCTCCCGGGCAAAGTTCCACGCTTGGCCCCCAATCGCCACCGTGACGGCCTCCTCCACCTCCCCGATCTCCCTCAGCAGCTCGCAGGCCGACTCGATCTTCTTCAGCCCCACGAGCCTCGAGCTGACGTCCCGGGCCGTGGCCATGTACCTGTTCTTCATGTGCTTCCTGGCAACCCTCACGGCCTCCCCCCAAACCTCCTCGAGGTCGTCCGCGCTGCTCAGCACGGCCTTCTTGGCCAGCAAGTACGCGTCGATCGCAGCGCCGTACTTCTTGCTCTTCTCAAGGCTCCGTCCCTTGCTCAGGTAGTCCGCCTTTGTCCCGCCCGTCCCCAGGCCGGCTTGCGCCCCCTGCACTGCCAGGTTGACCTCGTTGAGCTTGTGGGGCAGGTGCCTCTGGCAGACTCGCAGGCTGTCGTCGAACCTGCATAAATTGCAATATAAGGTTTGGTCAGTTTGCGCTCAATAACAAAATATTCACACAACATTCAACACACATTCAACACACATTCAACACACATCACTCACATGTTCGCCTCCATGTACATGGCCAGCGCCAGCTCAGGCTTGCTCGCGGCAATGAACAATTCCTCCCCCTTCTGGAATTCCCCCCGCTCCCCGCACGCCTTCCCCTGCGCCGCGTAAACGTCGCTCACCGAGCTCGGGTCGTACTGCTCCGCCACCCTCATTCCGTCGTTCCAGAGCTGCTGGTGGGTGTACATGTCGATGGCCTCTCTGGGCTTGTTCGCCGCTATGAACTCCGCCTCCGCCTCCCTGAACCGCTCCTCGTCCTCGAGAAAGAGCGCGTACTTCAGGTGCACCTCGGGAACCTTGCTGCTCAGCGCCTCGTTCGCGAGCTCGAACGCGTGGTCAAACGCCCCGCTCTCCATCGCGTAGTCGATCGCAGGCGCGAGCAGCCCCAGCTTGGTGAGGAGCTTCGCCCCGGCTCCTCCTCCGAGGTGGAGCGCGTACGCGTACGCGACCCGCTTGCTCGCATTGACGCCGCCGTGGAACTTGGCGACGCGGATTGCCTGCGCCGAGCGAAGCGAGATTGGGCGCATTTTTAATGAAGCACGAGCGAGCCAAGCGAGCCAAACAAATTGAGTGGAATTTTGTTAGTCAGTAGTGGATGTAGCCATTATGTCTGCAGCCATTTCGCGAGATTCATTGCGAGTGTGCTCGTCTTCCTCAAGGCTCGCTCGCTCGCTTCGCTCACTCACCTCCTCCCACAGGTCGTTCGTTCTGTACATGTTCACGGCCGCTAGCCACTCACCCGCGGAGGCGTAGTGGTCCTCGGCGTCCTTCAAGTTTCCTTCCATTTCGAGCTGCTGGGCTAGGTACTTGTGGGTTTCGCCGAGCAGCTCCTTCCGGTACTTCTCGACCAAGCCGATCATCACCTGGAACTTGCGGTGCTTCTTGTACATTGCGATGGCGTGGTCGACCTTGTCGACCGCCAAGTACAACCTCTCCGCCTCCTTGAATTTCTGCGCCTTCTCCATCTTGGTTGCGTTTTCCATGTAGAGGGCGGTGATTTCGCTCTGCAGAAATGGGTTAGTTTGTGTTTGTGTGCTGTGTTGGGCCCCCCCCTTGTTGGCTCGCTCTCACCTCGGGCAAAAAACTCTTGGCCACCTTGTGGGCCCTCTCCCAGTCCCCGCACCCAGTGTACATCTCCACCGCCTTCCCGTGGTTGCCGCTCTCGCAGTAGCACCGCTCCGCTTCCTTGAACATCTTTGCAGCCTCGTAGTGGGTGGCCAGCTGCGCGTAGTACGGCCGGGCGCTCTCCGCGTCGAGCTGCTCAGCTAGCGTCAGCGCCTTGTTCCACTGCCGCGCCTTCAGGGCCGCATTGATGGCCTTCTCCTGGGCGTGGGCTTCCATGAAGTGGTTGATCGCCATATCCAGCTGTCCCACGCTCAGCAAATAGTCCCCCCAACTTTCCTCAAGCTGGACAACCTGCCCGGGGTAGTTCTTCCTGGCGAGCTCCACCGCCTTTCTGTATGCGTGTCCTTTCAGGTAGCTGTCTAGCGCGCGCTGCCTGTTCCCCATGCGCTCGTAAAAGTCCCCGGCTTTCTCGTTCATCTCGGCGTCCTCGAGCGCAACCGCGACGGACTCCATCAAACTATTCGGCTGTGAGATGTTGTTGTCGCTGATGACTCTTGCCGCCTTTCCGGGCATTTTAGCCGTCAGGAACAGATTGATGGCCTGCACGTAGTCCCCCTCGTTCTCCTTCATTTTCGCCGCTGCGCCGAGCGAAGCGAGATTGTGCGCATTTTTAATGAAGCACGAGCGAAAGCGAACCAACCAAAAGAATTGAATTTGGTGGGTTAGTTCAGTAGTGGATGTAGCTGTCTGCAGCCATTTCGCGGGATTCATCGCGAGTATTCTCGTCTTCATCAAGGCTCGCTCGCTTCGCTCACTCACCTGCTTCCTCCTGCTTGCTCCCGATCAAGAACTGGTAGAATTTCTTCTTCTTCATCTCGGCATCCGGGTGATTCTTCCTCTGCGCTACCTCCACCGCCTCGTTGAACAGCAGCAAGTCCTCGTACATCTGAATGGCCTCGTCTACCTTATTGTGAGCCAGGAGCACGTCTTCCGCCTGCTCCAAGCTCTTCTTCAGCTGCGCACGAACACACGTTAGTTGAGATAGTTACTCTCGTCTTCACTTCCGCAAGGATCGCTCGCTTCGCTCGCTCACCTCCAGCATCTTCGCCCTGACCTGCCAGCTGTCTCTAATGTCGATACCAGCGTCCTTGGCCTTGTCCGCCAACTTGGCAACTCTCCTCAAGTACCTCGCCCTGCTCACATCTCCCAAGGCCGCACTGCACCTCTCAGCCATCTTCAAGTTCCAGTTGTCGATGCACATGGTTTGGAGTTGTTGCCACATCGCCTGCGCCGAGTGTAAGAAAAAATGTTAGAGTTAGTTAGATGATAATTGCTCGCTTTCTCGCCCGTTCCGCTCCGCTCCCGCTCGCTCACTCACCTCCGCTTGACTTGTATACTCCATGCCCTCCAAAATTTTCATCGCCCTCACGTAATCTCTGTCGTCAATGGCCGTGCCGAAATCAATCAGCTCCTCGACCAGAACGTAGCTGCTGACGCTCACGGTCTCGTCAACCAGCACCTCCGTCTTTCCATCGGCCCTCAATATGCCGTCAATATCTCCCTTGATCTCCCTGACCATCACCTGATCGGGCGCGTGGATGTTGTACCAGACGCACATGCTGTTCCTGTTCTGCGCGACAACCACATCGCTCGCGGGCACCCACTGGACGTAGCTGCAGTAATTCAACAGCGCCGTGCGTGTTTGGGTCTCCACATCATATAAATGCAGAATTCTCCTCTTGTCCCTGAACAGAAGCAAATTTCCTCTGCTGTTCAATTCCACAAAGTCAATCTTGACATCGTGGTTCACCGTGGTCGAAGCCTGAGTAACCATGTTCTTCACGCACACTGTTTGCTGGTCCAGCAAGTATGCAATTTTCTTGTTCTGGCCCTCCTCCTCGTCAACCCTGGGCGTGTCGGGGTTGTCGTCGCCCATCCTCGGGGGCCGCTCGTTTATCCTGACACTAAGCAAATGGCTCGACGTGTTCTCGGTCCTAACGGACGCGAGAGTGGAGCGAGAGCGAGAGCGAGAGCAAGAGCGAGAGCGAGAGCAAGAGCAAGAGCAAGAGCAAGAGCAAGAGCAAGAGCAAGAGCAAGAGCAAGAGCAAGAGCAAGAGCAAGAGCAAGAGCAAGAGCAAGAGCAAGAGCAAGAGCAAGAGCAAGAGTGGTTTGTTAGTCGCTTCGCACTCTTCTGTCACATTTTCTGTCACAATCCCCTGCGCGCTTCGCTCGCTCACCTAACAGACGCGAGAATGTCGCTCGCCCCATACTCGATGACTGAGATTTCACCGGCGTAGCTAACCAGGCAAGCGTTGGCCGTGTCGAAGAAGTACTTCTCGTTCTCGCCGTTTCCGTGCCACTGGATTTCGCTGGACTCGAACTTTGTCGCTCCCATGTCGCCGATCAGCAGAGTGTCCTCCGTGTGCGCCACCACGAATCTGTCCACCTTCTCCTCGTCCGCGTGAATTGTGATCTTCGTAATTTCCCTCCCAAACTTGCTCTTGAGCATGTAGGAGGATTTTTCGCTCTGCCCATGAAGTGTTAGTTCAGTTTTGCTCGTATTCTCGTCTTCCTCAAGGCTCGCTCACCTTTCGCCTGATTAACACTTGGCTCGGACTAACGTAGGTGATCTCGAACTGCTTGTATGTGTACCTCTTGATGCAAGCCTCGTAGGTGTCCAGCAACCCACACAACGAGCCAAGCGCCAGCGTGCTCCCGTTGTTCTTCCAGGCCATCGCCGTGACGCTGTACATGTTCTCGACCACCTTGATTTCCTTCTCCTCCCATGTGTCTCCCGCTTTGCTGTAGCTGAAGGTGTAGAAACTGTCAAAGTTTCCGACAGACACACTGTCGCCCGTCATGTTGAACGCGGCGACACCAAACTCCTTGCACACCGGCTTGCCCTCCTCGGTGATCGAGTAGTCGAACGTTCGCTGCATACCGCCCTCGTTGTCGTAAAAGGAAACAGTCTGGTCGTTGCCCGCGGCCATGATGGATTTTCCCCAAGCTAGCCCGTAAGGGACACACCCGTGAGTGCAAACCTTGGTGTAGGCGCTTCCTCCCATGTTGGAGTCGGGAAAGTAGTATCTGGGGTTGGAAAAAGGGTGGGGTGGGGGGTTGGGGGGGGGGGGTTGGGGGGGGAGAGGGAAAGGATTAGGATTTTGCACACACACACAACGATCATTTCATGTCATGCCCACCTGTAAATACTACCATCCAAATGGCTACTAATAATTCCCGTCCCGGCACTGTTGCTCGCCAACGCAGCGACATAACTCTCGGTGCTGTACAGAGTTTGTGGCTTGTTTGTCCTCAGTTGGCCAATCTTCACCTTCCCCTCGGCCAAGCCGTAAACCACCTCGAACGGGTGGTTGGGCGCCCAGACCAAACTGGTGACGCTGCTGCTCCCCGGAAACTTGTTGCAGATGCTCTTCTTGCCACTCCAAACGTCATTTGGGTCGGTCGAGGTCCACTTGTAAATGAACACAATGTTGTCACTCTGGGCAACAGCAAGCCTGGCCTGAGTCTCGTCGGGGCAGAACTTCATCGACCTAATGATGTAGTTCTTGGGTCCCTTATCGTTGGGCTTAGTGGAGAACTTGTCAACCCTTTCTCCACTCTCATCAAAGATTGAAACAATCCGGTCGGTCGTCACAACTGCGAGTCGCCTGTTGTCCGGCGAGTAGCAGATTGCGGTCACCTTGCTCTTCCATGGTGTTGCAGACCCTTCGGCAGCTTGCATCAGCGTTTTGGAGTACCTAAGCTGCATTCGTGAAAGTGAGAAGGAAAGAGGAAGGAGAATGTGAGCTGCGAGGGTGATTTAATTTATACGATGCCCTTTTAAGAGTGGCGAGTCGTTGTGGATGATTTAATCAAGACTGGATGTGCGTATTCAAACAATTTATAAAAAAAACAAATTCAATTATTTTCAAAATTTGAAGCACCGCGGATTTTAAAGTACACTCTTGTGATCTAATTGTGCCTAATCTCTTATCTTGACGTCGACTTAGTATGAAGCTTCGTAGGTTCTTATTGAGGTAAGTCTGTTTGTGCATAAGGACATACACTCATTGAAGTTCGGAGGCCATGATAATCTGGCCAAACTTCTCTCCCCTCTCCCCTACCTACACACATAACCACGAAGTCCATTCCTCGTCTTCCTCTAACCCACTATCGTGCCGCCGTCCCCCAAAAACCCACCCAACAAATCCACCCCTCACAACACAGGTATTACCCTCCTGGCATCATCTTGGAGTATGATCTTCGGGACAAGAGCCGAGAAATGAAAGAAATTGATCTCCTCCACCTCACAAGCGACACGGACGTCGAAGTGTTGGTGAACCAAGTTGTCTTTGAGGAACCTCTCATTAGCGAAAAGAAGAAACCGCAGCTAAGACGGTTGATCTACAAGCTGATTGAGAAGCTGGAGCAGAAAGAGACAAACGATTTTTACCTATTTAAGATTTTGCGGGCGCATATATTGCCCCTGACCAATTGTGCCTTCAACAAGAGCGGAGATAAATTCATTACAGGATCATACGATAGAACTTGCAAGGTGAGTGAGGCCCAAATGCGCACGCAACTAATATGTACTAACTTAAATTTCATCACAATCCAAAAAACACCATTCGCAGGTCTGGAACACCATCACCGGGGACGAACTTCTCACGCTAGAGGGACACAGAAATGTCGTCTACGCTATTGCTTTTAATAATCCCTTTGGGGACAAAATCATCACAGGGAGCTTTGACAAGACCTGCAAACTTTGGAACTCGGACAACGGGGACCTATACCACACATACCGTGGGCACGCGACAGAGATCGTGTGCCTCTCCTTCAATCCCATGGGAACTACAATCGCTACCGGATCCATGGACAACACAGCGCGGCTGTGGGACACCGAAACGGGCGAGTGCATTCACACACTTCTGGGGCACACAGCAGAGATCGTCTCGCTCAATTTTGACACACACGGAACCCGAATTATCACAGGCAGCTTCGACCACACGATAAAGGTGAGCGAGCGAGTGAGCGAGTGAGCTAGGTGAACCACCGACACATTCACAACTAACAAAATTTGCATTCGTTTGGCTCGCTCGGCGCAGATCTGGGACACGAGAAATGGCCGGGTCGCTCACACTTTGAGTGGCCACCACGGCGAAATTAGTTCGACAAGCTTCAACTACAGCAGTGACTTGTGCATCAGTGGAAGTATCGACAGAACGTGCAAGATCTGGGACGTGGCCAGTGGCCAGTGCGTGCACACACTGAGGGGCCACAACGACGAGATTTTGGACGTGGCGTTCAACAGTACCGGTAGCAAGCTGGTCACGGCCAGTGCCGATGGAACGAGCAGGGTGTTTAACACAATGACCGGGGCGTGCCAGAGCATCTTAATCGGCCACGAGGGGGAGATTAGCAAGGTGGCCTTCAACCCTCCGGGCAGCAGGATTTTGACGGCGAGCAGCGACAAAAGTGCTAGGATATGGGATGCGGACAGCGGCGATTGTGTACAGATACTGGAAGGACACACGGATGAGATCTTCTCGTGTGCTTTCAACTACCACGGGGACACGGTCATAACAGGAAGCAAAGACAATACTTGCCGGATTTGGAAAAATTAAAATTGTTTTGTCGAGGTGGGGGGGGGGTGGGGGGGGGGGGTGGGT
>Ga0302114_10002575_pt1 | contig 11596 bp, 10 predicted proteins | sample AG5_Surface_MG_FD_203107 | JGI IMG/M metagenome (GOLD analysis project Ga0302114, IMG submission 203107) | Marine microbial communities from Western Arctic Ocean, Canada - AG5_Surface | ecosystem: Environmental > Aquatic > Marine > Oceanic | place: Canada: Western Arctic Ocean | collected...
CAAGTTTGGACCGCAGCTCGGCGTCGGGCATCTGAACTGCCGTCCACGTCTGCGCCTGGCCCTCAAAGTATTCAATGTCGGCAGTCCAGCGGCACATGCGTACGATGGACAGTGCAGCCGAGATGGCCGCCTGGCGGTCGGTGCCCCCGGACCCAGCAACAGGCACAGTCCACGGCAGCCACCGCTTTCCCTGGGCCGGCGACTCTTTGAACCGGTTCCGGACGTACGTGACCACAAAGGACGCAATGCTTTCAAACGTTGCGCGGTGCCCGGGGTCGTCGGGCGACATGGTCGAAAATGGCGGCCGTCGCATCGCTGCAGACAGCGCACACGCCCGGTGCTCAATGTTGATCTCGGGGATGTTGTACGCCAGAATAAAGTACAGTGCGCCGCGCAGGCGCTCCACGTACGCCTCGGATGCGACGACCACTGTTCCGGCCGCCTCGGGTGGGAAGTACATCGGGTCGAGCAGCTGCGTCGCCGTCGCCAAAAGATCTGCAGTTCGCTCCTGCCGAGTCGAGGCGTCGTCCCCCGAAAAGGCAGAGTTGATCTTCTCTAGGGCCGGGATGCATCGCTCGTTCAGCCACCCGGCCATGTCGTCAGAATTGGTGTATAAGCCGCGGTACAGGGCTCGAGAGAACGGAGACTCGCCCCTCGCATTCACCTCAAACCGGTGCGGGTACCAGGTCGTGCGGTCCACCACATCGCTGTCATCCATCTGCTCGTACGTCGGCACTGCCCATGGGCGCGAGTGGTACGCCGCCAAGTCTGCTGTTGTCGGCATTTTGTCTGGCTGTCTGCTCAATCGCAGCATTTGTGACTCTCGCCCCCACGTGCCCCGCGCTGGTGATTGATGCAGGTTCTGGCAAAATTGAGGTGCCGATGCTTGAGGATTACACCTCCTTTATCAGCAATCGGAAAAAGGCGCTCGGTGCGCTACCGACCGTCAGCGACTGGGATCCCTGGCTGCAGACGTATCCGATCGCAGTGATTGCGACTGTTGGGGGTGCGCCCATCCTGCTGCTGCTCGCCTCGCTCATCACGGGCACCGACCGAACCGACGAACGCTTTGTGGTCGCAGCGGCAACAGTCATTTGGGCCGGCAACCTGGCGGCGGGCGTATATTACCTGATGCTGCTTTCGTACAGCAACCAAAACACGACCACGACCTGTAATGTCGTCCCAGGAATGTGTACCGGTCCCCTCCTCATCGGAAGCGCCTTCGCATCACAAATCGTACTTCTTCTCAACCGGTGGTGGTGATCCAAAGGCGCCCATTTGTCCCGTCTGCTACGACCCGATGCGGGACGGTCACTACGCACAGCACCTTGCGCCCAGTATCGAGTGTCCCCTGTGCAAAAGGCTCTTCCACTCGCAATGGCAGATGCGGCGACACCTTCGGCGCGGGCACGCTGCGGCCAAGTCCCGGGGGTATAAGCCGCAAATATAGTTACGACACCGGTCATGAAGCTCCTCGCCCTCACCATCTATGGCTTTGCGCGCATCGACTTTACCTTTGAGAGTGCAGGCTACACCGAAGAGGCCGTGGGGCCCGTCGTGCTCGAGGTTGACCATTACCACGCCACGGTAACAAAGCTCCCAGTCTCTCTGCCCGAACTCGCGCACGGCATCGGACACCCCGTGTGGATCCATGCGGGTCGCATCACTACAGTCGCGCCCGTGGGTCCCATCGGCGTCAACATTGGCAGTCCCCTCGGCCTGCGCGCCACGCTGTCCAGCGATCCGGCAGTGATGTACCACGGCGTAACGTTTGACTTTGAGGCAGAAGAGCACGTGTTTCCGGTGGTGAGCGGCACTTCCGGCACGCTGCAGCTGCATCGCGGCAACACCCGGCTGTGGGAGGATACGATTGTCGCCGGAAACACGTCGTCCGCTGCGTCCGCTGGCGTGGTGCTGTCGGTGAAGCGGCTCGGCGCGTACATCTCGATCGACCCCGACGGCAATTCGCGGCTCATTCTGCCGCACTCGGCCGGCTCGCTGTACGACGCGGCCGCAGTCGTGTCCACCATTCTGCTGTCGGTGTACCTCAGTCTGATTGTCGGATTCCGAGGGATGCAGGCGACGGACGCTCACGACGACCTCCGGGCCCGTGCGGTGCTGCTGCTTGTCGACGGACCGCTGGCCGCACTTGGGGTCATTCTTGGTGCCAGCATGACCTTTGATGAGAATGAAGCATGGCGGTACGTGCGCCACTGGACGCTGGTGGCTGTTGCGGCGGCGGGCGTCGGGATTGTGCTCATCAGACGCTTCCGCGACGAAAATAGCAGCGGTGGCCTCATTGACGATGCGGAGCGGCGGCTGGTTGAACCTGCGCTTGCGGTGGCACTGCAGGCGCCGTTCAAGGGGCAACTGGGCATTCTGGCACAGCTGATATCGGGACTGGCGTGTGCGGCGACCTGCGTTCGTGGCACGCGAATTATAAGCGCAGGCACGCTGGTCGGCAACCTTGAGAGCGCGTTCCGACTTACGGTGGTAGGATGGCTGAGCCCCGTGCTGATTCGGACTGCAGTGATGGATGCGATGGAGTCGAGGAAGTTCCTGTGGACCTTTCCGCCAGCACTTGCGATTTCTCTGTTGGTGGCGATGGCGAGCATGACGCAGTCAGCGCGGGCGATCCAGAAGCCCTAAAGGCGTGGGTGACTTCTATCAAACCGAGCGACTTTTCGACGCAGGAAGTTGAGCGATTCTTTCAGCTGTGGGAGGCTGGCAACAATCCCGAGCTCGACTCTTCTGCGCTGTACAAGTTTAGCGGGACTCCCGCGGATTCGCACGCAGCGGCCCTCGACGCGATTGAGAGCTGGTCGCTTCCATTGAAGCCCCACAAACCCCCAGAGGACGACGGCCCCCAGCTGTGCAACTTTACAGGCGGACTGAAACTCCCGTAGATGCGTTGGGCGCCAAGCGTATAAACTGGGTGTGATGTACTTGCACGTACAATGGCCAACAAACAAACTCAGGGCGGTAAGGCAGTGGCAAGTGGCACCCCCCCGAGTCCCGATTTTCCAAGTGGTGCGTTGATACACGCATGGGACATTTCGGGAGACGTTTATGTATCTTTGGGCGATGGCAATGCTCTTAGTGGTCGCGATGATAAGTCCGGCGGTAAGGCAGGGAACTCCCGGCCATCGAACCGGGCGGCTTTAGAGCCGTATGACAAACATGCCCGTAGAAATGAAGTCGCGCGTGAACGCGCGAATGCCAGTACGCCCGAGGTGGCGGGTCCTGCGGAATTTAACATCAGTGCCGGCCTGCGAAAAGTACGTAATCTCGTGGTTTTGGACCCAGATATGTGGGCCAAGTCGAGCGTATCCCGCACTCCGGATACTTGGCCGTTTCAGACTTTCAGTCGACTGGCCGGGCTTGTGGTACAACTTCCAAATGTGGAAAAGATTACGCTGAAAACTTTTACCAACCCCCAACTTCTCGCGGAGGTTATGTATGCAACCCAGGGGCGTTCGGTGCAGCTGGGCATAGAGTTTGGAGAGCCCAGTGGTGCCAATCTTCAATCGGATGGGTTTCGTGCACTCAGAGAACTTTTGGGTCAGAGTCCTCCGCATCCTCCGCAGCGTATTTCTGATCGTCAGCTACTGTGTATCATCTACTTCTTGTTTTGGTGCGATCGCAGTGTCCCGGGCAGCATGATTAATTCTGCCAATTTTTGGGGTGCGACGCCCTACGGAGGCGCAGGTTATGTTCTTTTCAGTGCGGCAACGGGAGGCGCTAGCGCCATTGCGTCACTGACTTTAAGTGCTGGACTTGCGGCGCTCGTGGGGGCCGGGATGCGTGCAGTGAACCCACAGGCCGCCACTCTCCATTCAAGAATTGGCCAAGGGATGCGCAGAATTTGGGCCCCGATTGCGACCAAGCTATCCTACGGGATGTGGTCCACTCTCAAAATCAACGAACATTATCTCAGCGAGATTCTGAACGAGCAAAGTATACACGCTCTTGAAGCTGAAGAAAGCAGAGATGCCTATGCAAGGATTCTGGAATTTGCCAATGAAAGATTTGAACTGGGAGACGTTTCACTTTTCGGCGACGCAGATGCCCCGGAAGGCGGTCGTGTGGGTGGTGGACCTGCGTCGCCTGCCGCGAGACCTTCAGATCCAGATTCCGATGATGATACGCCGATATTAAAACTCGGGGGTGCCAGTGCAGCACCGAACGAGCAGGCCGTTTCAGCGGGCAATGCAGGTGCCCCTCAAGGAGGCGGCGCACAACCCGGTGGCGTTGCTACGGATGAACCCGATCTCGCAAATACACCTGCAGACGAGCCGGCACCCATGGAAGGCCTCCAATCCACTGTCGCGGCTTCCAGTCCCGCGGCTACACCTGCAGACGAGCCGGCACCCACGGATGCAGATTGGGACTTCACCATTTAGATTAAATCATCTGTATCTCTCGAGTCCCCTTCCCCGGCGCCACAACTTCGGAAGGGGCACGTGAGGCAGTTGTAAAAAAGTCGAAGGGGCGTGCACACGCAGCACTCGCAGAGTGAGCAGCAGCACATTCGGTGACACTTGCGGTTGTGTTGGATATACGCAATGCCCGAGCTGACGGCGGAGCAGTCGGACGCCTGCGATCGGCTGTTTGTTCTGGCGCGGCGGTCGCGGGCTCTTCAGGTTCTCGAGGGTCCGGGCGGGTCTGGCAAGTCTACGGTGACGGGTGAGCTGGCCACGCGGCTGTGCGCAGAGGGATGGCCGACGCTCTTTACGACAAACTCGCACAGTGCTCTCGGCGCTTGCCCCGGTACGGGCCTTGTGCTCGCCAGTCTCATGTTCGAGTGCCGCCGCGGACGGCATCCCCGCAAGACGCCTCTTCAGCGGTTTGTGGCGCGGTGGTTTGGCAGCCCTCGCCGCGTCCTGGTGCTCGACGAGGCGTTTCAGCTGACTGCGGAGCGTCTTCTGGAGCTGTTCTCTGCGCTTGCGGGGCGGTCGAGAGTTGAGCGCGGCGGCACTCGGGTGATTCTGGTGGGCGACCCCGGGCAGATGAAACCGATTTGCGGAAAGCCCATTACGTCTCTGCGGGATGTTTCGTGTGCAAACTGGACTCGGCTCACGTCTGGCACGATGCGGATGACTGCCGGTTGGGCTCGGGAGGTTCAGTCCTTCTCCGATAACGTCATGTTTGCGGATGCCTCGCTTGCGCAGTTCCGGCGGCGCGATGTGCCAGCGGACACCATGATCATCACACCGACACGACGGGAATCTTTGGACGCGACGCGGCTGTTGGCTGGTCCCGCTGCCATCACCGTTCTGCCTGTCGTGCCCGACGAAGAAGAGCTTGAGATGGTTACGTCCGAGGAGCGCAAAGCATGTGAGCCCTTCATTTTCGATCCGCGGGCTGCGAATGGTCCTGCGCGGCTCGTGTACAACGTTCGGACTGCCGACGGGGAGCGCGCGACCCCAGGCGGCTTTGGGCTCAACAACAATGCGCGGGTTCAGTTTGTGGGCATTGTGGACAAGAACGACGAGCTTGTCGAGATGGAACCCGGATCCAGCGTTCAGATGACAAAGGACATGCGCTTCTGCGTGCTGGTCGAGGGCGAAAGTGCTCGCGTTGTGCTTGCGCCACTTGTTGTGAGTGGGATTTTGGTTGCGCCACTGCGGTGGTGGGGCGTCAAGACTGTGCATGCTGCGCAGGGCGAGACGCTGGATTCTGTGCATCTCTATGCAAACGGGCCAGTGAAGCAATCAGTCTACGTGACGGCTGCGGGCAGGGTTCGATGCGAAACGTGCTTTTCGGTATCCCAAACCGTGACGCGGGTAGCACCCGATGCGTGACAATTGTTTCCTCTACCCTTCAAGATACGCGCGCTCGTAGTAGTCGTGCGCGTAGACGCTGCGCCACACGTAAAAGATGACGAGAGGCACAACGAGCGTCATCACCTTTCCGTAGTTTTCGTAATCGTCGTAGTTGTCGACGGTGCATGCGGTCACAGTCGGCGGAACTTGGAACTCGACCGCCTTCTCATACGTTTGAAGTCTTGCTTGGATTTCCTCGTCGGCTGAGCCGTCACTTTGTGCTCTCGCGTACTCTGTAAGCTGGTCGATGAACTCGTCCTCTAGTCCATCGGCCTTGAGCTGCGGCGCCATGACGAAAGATCCAACAATCACACAGATCGCCATGATGTACGAAACCACTTCGTAAAACTTGCTGGTCGCGTCCTTTGACCACCCGGCGTCGGATCGTGCCCGTACAATTGCACTCACAATGTCGTGGGCAAGAACAAAGATAACGAACGAGCCAAACATGTACATGACCTCTGTGCGATGGTCGTATGCCGAGTTCGTGCTATTGAGCTTGATTTCGTCAGGGAACCGAGGAAACGGAGTGAAGATCATAACTGTTGTCGCGATTCCGAGGCCCACAATCGCCGCGGACACAACGATCTGTACGGGGAATAGAGTGTTTGCCATTGGGTCATCGCGCTGTTTTCGGTCTTCCTTTCCGTAGCTTGTGAATGTGACTGTTCCAAGTGCCGCGAAGATGAACGCAATCATCAAAAGACCGTTTACGATGTTGTCTCCCGAAACGCCAATGTCCATGGCGGATGGCACGAGCGAAATGTTGAGACACTTATCGTCAACTACATTGAACTCAACTTCGGGATCAACCCCTTTCAAAACCCGGGTGAAATTGCCTGCATACGTCGGAATAATTGTGTCTAGAGGGTCGGAGCCGATCACCTCCGGATCAATTTCAATGGTAATATTCATCGCAAATGCAGTTTCGTCTCGTCCGGCCGTCGCCATCATCATCCAGAGGGCGACCACTACGATCACGCCGGCAATGAGGCCCATGACTCGACGAACTCCGGCCTTCCTCTCCCCGCTCGACTCCATCGAAAACTTCCTCGCGGAGATGACAACCCACACCGTGAAGAGGAGGGCCGCAGCCCCAAGCAACGTGTATTGCGACATATCAGTCGCGTTGTCGAATCGGACCCCGCATGAGATTGCAACCAAACCTGACGGAACAACAATGCCAAGCGTGTGGAAGGCGAATTTCTCGGTTTTTTTGCCGTCGGCGTCGCCCATGACGAATGTGGAGCGTTGTATCATTGTGAGCGGGGTCTGTTTATACAAAGCGGGTCTTACGGTTGGACGAGATCGTTCTGTGACGCTACGCACTATAAGTACTGTGTGTTTTGGTGCCAAAGCCCAAATGGACGCCGACGCTGTATTCAACGCGCCTCCTGCGAGTGATGGAGCCGAAAAGTCTCTGCACCCATTGTACGCCGTGTCGAGTGTGAGCACGGACCGAACCGAGAATCTGAGTTGCTCGTCCAACTCTTCGTGGTGTTACTTTTGTGAGTATGCTGGCGAAACTGGGCTGTGCGTCGATCTTCGGGCGCACGTCCACGAGCTGGCTCGACGCGGCTATGAGGTTCCGGCGATTGCAAAGGCTGTGCACAAGATTTACAAGCGAGATTTGCAGCCTCACTGTGAGCGAGTCCGACCGAGTGGGCAGGTGGAGCAGGCGCCCGCATGGAGCATTGAGTCGATTACGCGGCATTTGGTGTACGGGGGGGAATTTGACGATGTGTTTCAGACTTCTGTGGTGCGAAACGTGTTCACGCACCTCATCATGCGATTGCAGCAGCGAGTGCTCACAGAGTCTGGGGTGGTGGACGAGTCGTCACGGGTGGCGCTGCTTCATACCATCAGGGAGCAGGCCAACTGGAAGCGGAGTGTGGTTGCGACCCATGCAACGTCTTCGGTTCCTGTGTCCGGCCCAAACAAGCGTAAGAAGCCCTGAGAATCTATCCGATCTGCCACTACTCTGCCTCTAGCACTCCGGTCAGCCTGCCTGCGCCCAGCACCATTCGAACGTCCTTTGACTTGATCGTCTTCCGCTTGCTGTACTCTGCCAGATGCCGCAGCCGTCCCACGAGCGAGTCGATCCGCTTTTTGTAGAGCTCGCGCAGAACCGGAACGGCGTCGTCCGATACAGATCCGTGCCCTGCTCGCCACGCCGCCCTTTTGGCAGTCGCCTTTGGAATCTCGGCCGACTTGGTAGTCTTGTGGCGCTTGATCTCGGTGGTGGTTCCGGTGGTAGTATCTTTGACCTTCATCGTGCTTTGCTGTGCGTTTGCTGCAAAGTTGTGACGATTTATATCGAGAGTCGAAAACTAGCGTCCCCGATGAGCACGGATACGCCGTTGTCTATCAAAATATGTTGACCATTAACAATGATACCAACGTCCTTGCCGCATACGCGCATCTTTCCCCTCAGCCGATCGCTCTCGCGATATTCCTTTTTCGGCGTGTCTGTGGTTATGTCAGCCTCCTCGAGGTCCGTGTCTGCCCTGGTAAAGAATCGACAGACGCGCGTCACGGGCCCGCTCACGATGACGCGTGCGTGGTTGAGGCCGTATGCTGCCGAGGTTGCTGGGGGGGGCTGGCTCGAGGTGACAAATCCGAGAAATAGCGCTCGTTTGCACGGAAGAAGGACGCTGCGCAGCAGAGACTTGTCATTGAGGCGAAACGCCACTCCGATCGTCTTGAGAAGCTTTTCCTTGTCGGGTTCGGCGTCACCGAGACTTTCGGCCCAGAGCCCCAACTCCTTCAGCGTGTGTCCTTCGTCGAGTTTGGTCGTCAGCTGGTTTTTGATGAGTTCTTTCGTGAGTGTATTCTCTTGCAGATGCGATACTCGTTTGCGGACGCGTTCTCCCATGATGCGGGCGCGCGGTTCGCCGGGTCCTGGTTCATCGTCGTCAACGAGGAGTGGGTACCCCGGGGGCGGCACTGTTCCTACGAAGCGGTAGACGCACGTGATGGGCCCGGACGTCAGTCGCCGGGCAATGGTTGGGTTCGTTCGCGGCATTCGACTGCGTGCGCGTCTTGTGAACCGAAGGGCGCGTTGTATATAGGTGCGCTCTGGTGCTGTCACGACGGATGCTAAGGTTGTTGGTACCCTCAGTCCTTGTATCTGCGGCTTCCATTTACGAAGGGCATATCATATCGGGTCTGTCTGCTCTCATCTTTGCGTTGGCCGTATCAGAATTTGGGAAGCGCATTTCGTCTCCAGAGGTTGTTGCCGCGAGTGAGGTTGTTCTGTCTGTGATTGTGCTGGTGGCTTCCCCGAGCGACCTTTCTACTTTGTCGTGGGCACTGACGCTGGGATGTCTTCCGCCGGGTCGTCTCTGACTTCGGAGCTGGGGTCCGTGTACCACGCGTTTATGTCGAGTCCTCAGATTCGTCTTGCAGTCGAGACATGGCAGACGTCTGTTCTCGAGGCGGGGGTCGAGGGCAAGTCGGATGCGGACACGGCCCAGATCCGCTATCTTCTTCTCGATGTGATTCGGCAGATTGTTCTGGCTGGCTTTGCGGTGATTGTCGATGGGGTGGTGGACTCTTCGGCGACCATCACGTGGGACAGCGAAGAGAAGGCGTGGGTCGCGGATGTAGACGAGGACGTTGAAGCGACGCTGTGCATCTTCATGCCGCCGGCGCGTCTCAAGGATCGCGTTTTGCTTTCGTCGTATGGCGCGTCTGCATTCCGGGTGTGGGAGAAGCTGGATCACATTGAGCGCAATATGATGGCGCGGGACTCTCTGAACTCCTCTAGGTCGGTGTACACAGTGGTCAATCCGAACATGACGCCCGGAGATGCGCTGACGCCGAGCTTTCTTGCGCCCCGGAGCAATCCCTCTGGTGCTGCCGATGCAGACTACACCACATCCATCCGGCGACACGAGTTGCTCCGGGAGTTGGCGAGGCACACAGATTCTGTGCGGGAGGATGATATGGAGTCACAGATGGTTGCCGGGGGTGGGTTTCCGATCGATTCGCGGGTCAAGCGACACGAAGAGAACTTTGTGACGGACGGAATGGCCATTGGAAACGAAGCGCGACACCTGAACGGGCCGGTTTCCGACATGAATCGTCTTCTGCGGACGTACGACCACGACCTTCTGATGGCTGCGGGCGTCCCGCCTCAGAAGCTTGGGATGAACGTCAACTCAGAGCGGCTTGCGGGATCTGAGCTGATTTCGTCTCAGGCAATTCGGAGCTTTGATGCTCGAGTTCGAGAGATTCGCGTCGTGATTAACCAAATGTTGGCGCCGCTGGGGGTGGAGGTGCGGCCTTCGGTTCCGTACAGCATTCTGGTGCAGCATGCGGCCATGTTCAAACCGGAAGTCCACCGAGAGCTGATGTCGAGCACGCTGGGCATTCCTGCCGAGTATCTTGTGGATGGTGAGATGGATGTGACCGAGGCGGATGCCACCAAGCCGGATGCCGGTATTAGCGAAATGCAGGTAGAGGAAAACGAGGATGTCGGCGGGCCCGTTTGAGGAAGGCCCTCTGTATCACTATGCGGAGAACGAGGCAGAGGTTGCAGTTTCAGACTTTGTGGACCCCGCAGAAGAGGCCGGGTACCTCCCGGTGGATGTAGAGTACGAAACCCCAACGCCAAAGACAATCCGGGAAGCCTCGGGGCCGGCCCCCCCCCGCCGACTGTCAATTGCATCTTCTTATGACGCTGTGGCCGATTATCCTCCGGTCCGAGCGCCGACTCTGCCGCCGCCTCGGCTCTTTCCGAAACAAAAAGACATCGAGCCCGCCGAGGCGCCCACAGCGTCGCGCAGTCGACTGTCGTACCTGGGGCTCGTTGGGTTGGTGGGGCTTGCCGGATTGGGCGGTGCATCTATGGGTGGCAGTTCGTCATCGTCTTCAGGTGCACTTGCGTCTTCCGCTTCCGGCTGCGTCTTGGGGACAGTTCAGTGGAGCGCAATTGCGGGGTCTATCCCAGGGCACCTCGTGGCGGATGGGTCGGCCATTGACGCTGCTCTGTATCCGGACATTTCAGAGGCGATTGGAGGGTTTCCAATCGCCTTTCTGCCGGATCTGATGGGCCGGTACGCTCGCGGAGGCACTGTTCCGGGGGAGGCGATGGAGGCTTCGGTGGACGCGTCGTCCATTTCTGTGCGCATAGACGATCCTGGGCACTCGCACGTCGACTCGACGGGGTTCTCGGTCAAACGAGATGGCCAGTACAGTCTGGCGCACCTGTACACGTTCACCACATCCGGGCTTAATCTGAAGGATGCCGGACCCGCAATCACCACAGCCGAGACTGGGATTTCCGCAGTGCTCGAGGGAGGCACAGAAACGCGGCCCGCTTCAGTCGTTCTGGTTCCGCACATCTGTGTAGGCCCCGCAGTCGACCCAGAGTAGACGCGTTCGGTTTGTCGACCCCGGAGGAAACATAGATTTCAACCAATTTGTTCCGACCGGCTGCAGACCCCGAGAGCGGCAAAATTAATTTGGACGAAATCTAAGGATTGTCCAAGGCCAACGGCAACACAGCGGACACTCACGCATTTGGATAAAATCAAGATTTCGACCAAGTTGTTTCGACCGGTCGCAGACCCCGAGAGCGGCAAAATCAATTCGGACGAAATCCAAGGATTGTCCGCGGGCAATACCTATGGATTCCAAAGCACGTCCTCATAACTTTTGTGCTGAAATGGCGACCACATGCCTTGAAGACCTTGTTCGCACTACAGAAGCTGATCCGTCTTTGCTTTCAGACTTTGATCTTGCTCGTCTTCAAGCTCTTGCGTCAA
>Ga0302114_10002578_pt1 | contig 11591 bp, 2 predicted proteins | sample AG5_Surface_MG_FD_203107 | JGI IMG/M metagenome (GOLD analysis project Ga0302114, IMG submission 203107) | Marine microbial communities from Western Arctic Ocean, Canada - AG5_Surface | ecosystem: Environmental > Aquatic > Marine > Oceanic | place: Canada: Western Arctic Ocean | collected...
AAAAGAAGTGGGGGGGGCTGTTTGGAGGAGTTTGATGCAAGTGTGAGAAGTCTAGAGAATGTGCCCATCAAAAAATGATATTTTGGAAGCACATTCCACCCCTGTGTATAGCTGCAACTTCTTCATAACAATGAAAAATTAAATTCCTTTCTGTTGTTCCCGCTCGCCCCTTGTTATTTCCCTTTTTTGTCCGTGCCCGACGTTTACTAAAGCGGATTTTGCCATCTTGGGAGTTTAATGTTTGTAGCAAGCAAAATGTATCAACTGGCATTAATTAAATTATTGCAGCACTTGACCAGCTACATTAGAAAACGCAAATGCTCCAAAATGGATGTTATATATTTATATGGCTTCAAATATGTCCTCTTCCCTTTTCCCTTTTCCTTTTCCCTTTTCCCTTTTCCCTTCTTGTATATATATATGTTATTTCAATTTGTTGTGTCTCTACAAAGTTGCCTCAGCACCAGCATTTGCAGCCCTCACCACAACTTCACCTCCTCCTCCTCCGCCCATTTCAATCTCTGCCTTGATTTGTCCTTCGCCAATAACTCCATCAAACAACAAACTCTTGAACTCTTTCTCCGCCCCCTCCTCTTCCTCTTCCTCTTCGAGATCCTTGTTAGCCTGCAGGTGTGGGTCCGCCTCGCTTTTACACATGAATGCGACAATTTTGGGAGCCAAGATTTTCTCCCTGTTGCTGTTCACAACGTGAAACGCTTCGAAGGTCGCCGCGTCCTCCTTGAGGGGGTGCGGGTTGTACGCACTCAAGCCGTACCCTGGCAACTGGCTGTACCTCGCCAAATGGAACTTCTGCTCGGGTGGTTTCAAGCAGGGCATGCACCTCACAATCAGGCTGTTCGCGCACTTCTGCTCTCCGATCCATCCGCTAATCATCAAGTAACTCGCCTCTCCGAACTGCTTAATTCCGAAAAAGCACGCCGCCCCAATCGTTCCCATCAGGTAAAAGAACACCAGCACCCTCTGGTCGTCGGTGTACAACTTCTCCATGTCGGTCTTCAGCGTGATGAACGGCCACTTCATATAGAGCACGAGCGTAATCGCCAAATGCGCCACCAAAGTCCACTCCAGCACGAACCTCGCCATGACGCTCATCTTGTAGTCGAACTCGGGCGGCCTTTCCCAAGTCCTCAGAATACAAATTTTGTCGCTCAAGTACGCGATCGTGAAGGCAAGACCTGCCATAAACAGCCCTGTGGGCAAAATGCTGATGTAGAACAGGCACAGAAACAACGTTTTGATGACGTCGCTGTACCTCTCTGCCAAGTACCAAACCGTGGGCTTGAACAGATCGTTCAGCGCCTTCTGCGTTGGCGCTTCCTTCTTCGCCAACACTTTCTGCTTCAGGAACCTCGGCGCGTCAACCAATCTGACCAAACTCGCCGTAACGTCCGCCAGAAGAGTACTTTGGATCTTCGCCACGAACTCGCTGTCTAAGAACGTGCTCGGATCGTTGGTAAATAGCATCAACAAACTGGTGTTGAACACTCTCGCTGCGGTCAGTTTCGTCATCATCGAAAACTGCTGGTCGCTGAACGTCAACGGTCTCTCGACGGACTTGCACCACGCAATCGTAAACACCTTGAGCAATCCGTTCACCCCCACAATCGCACCGGCGCTCGCGAAAGGATGGAAGTTTCCGTTGTTCACCCACACCAGCATGAAGAAGCAGCCCAAGATCAACCCGAAGCACAGCACGTATCCCATGAGTTGCCTGAATCTCCTGTCCCAGATGCCAATGGCCAGATTCTCCCAAATCAAGTCACTCGCCTCGCAACTCTGCTTGACATTAACTTTCTTCAGATCTGCGCAAAGATATAGGTTCGTCCGTGTGTTGTGATTAGTTTGGTTTGTGACCTGTTTGTTTTTCCCTCCCCTTCCCTCCCCTCCCCTGCCCCACTCACTCACTCACTCACTCACCTCCAGGTCCTTTCTTCCCGTCTCCCTTCAAGATAGCCTCTTCCATCGCCATCTCAGAGTCGAAAGTAATAAACATCCTGCTCCCGACCAAAGGGGTCTTGATCGTCTGCAATGCATCAATTTTTTTGTCCAAGTCGTCCAGCTGGCTCATCAAATACGCCGGTCCCACACCAACGCCCATCAGCCCTCCCAAACCACTGGGGGGGTCGTCCTTACTCGCGTGAGGCAATTTGTACTCTGGGTCCTTCTTCTTCATCGTCCTGACCATTTTGAAAAGCTTTTCCTCAAGCTCCCTCCTCTTTTCAACCAAACCGTAAATTGCCCTGACGCCCTTCACGCAAAACGTAATGCTAACCACCTTACCGTCCTCAATATCTCCATCGTTTACATACGGTTGGTCCCCCTCAACGTAATCGTCCTTGACCCTCTTCATTCCCTTTGTCAAGTCCTCAAAGTGCTTCCTCCACGTTCCAACGCTGATCTCCTGGCTTGGCGGGGGGCTTTTGACCACAATTGTGTAGTCTCCGGGAGTTTGAATGCCCGCGTCAATTGCTGCGACCAGCTTCTTCTCCCTCGAATCAGCGAGCATCAGCACAAGCCCCAGCAACCCACAAATAACAAGATCGGTTATTCCTGCGCAGAAGCTCAAACTCTCACTACTCACGTAGCTACCCTTCAACACCAAGTCCATGCTGCTAGGCTGGCTCATTCCGTTACTCAAGATCATTGGAAGCGCAACCATGCCCGCACTCCACAGAATGAAACTCAAACTCTGTAAGTTCTTGAAGTACAGCGAAATGCCAAGCCCAAAGTCGCAATTGTCAAGGTTGGTGCTCCAAACGGGCATCAGCTTCTCGTCCTTATCACCAAACAATATCCGGGGGATGCATGGTTCTTTGGCCCAAAGCGCCGCTCCCTCGCCATCCGGAACCTTGGCCAAGTGGCTCTTTCCGAACTCTCTCGCCACCTCAATGTCCGGCGCTTCCCATGGCGAATTCATGTCCTCGGTGCTGTACTTGTTCCTGTTGACGTTGAGCATGCCCCCAATCGTGCTGTTCACCAACATCTTGAACTCCTCGACTCCCAGCTCGCCACTGCCGTCGTCATCAAACTCGTCCAGCATAGCCTGTGCCTGAGTTTTCGTCCAGGGCTTTCCGGTCGTTTCAATCAAGGCCCTCAGCAACTCGTCCACGTCTATGAATCCGCTGTCGTCAATATCAGCCTTCTTGAACGCCTGCAGAATCCTTCTGTCCTGGGGATCTCTCATGTCAATCCTGTCCAGCTTCTGCATGCCGCACAAATCGAAACCCTCAAAGTTGTGGAAATCGGCGTCTTGCAGCACCTCCGCGTTGTCTCCGCTACTCATCCGAATACTGTTGCTACTCTTCTTCAGGGTCATTTGGCGGTTCATTCTCTTCTCAACCAAGTCATTCAAGTTCGCGGTGCCACTCTCGTTCTTCTTCGCGGCCTTCATGGCCTTCTTCTTGGCCTGGTGAGAGCTGATTCCTCTGTACACGTGGTTCATGACAAGTAAAATCGCAATCAAAATCACCTCTATTCCAACAAAAACCGCAACAACAACGCAGTTGATCGTCTTGGGCATGCAGTCTCCTCCGATGCACTGACCCAGGCTTATGCCGTTATCCTCTCCGGTAAACTCAATGAACCCGGTGTCCTTCGTACTCTCAAACTCGGTTCCAAACACAGTGAACGTTCCCTTGTTCGCACTTGCATCCCCTCCAATCACATTCAGGGGGAAATAGATTAACTCTCCACTTGCATCAATGCTGTCGCCGTCGGCAAACTGGCACTTCCTGTTGCTCAACGGCCCATCGCTGAACAGATCACTAATGAAAATGCCATCCTTCTGGTCCGCGTTCTTCTGCACAACATTGAAGTCACCCTGGAAGCAGCAGAAATCTTCCGGCACGCACAACTCGTTATGGACACTGTAGTGTCCAGCCCACAAAATGCTGCTGCTGTCAACACTGCACGTCTGCGCCACCTCGGGCATCCCTTCCCACAAAAACTCCAAATTTTCGCTGCTAGCCGGCAAACTCAGATCGTATGCAGGATTTTTCACCTTGCTACCTCCCATCGGGCACGCCGCATCCTCCTCGTACGCACTTGGCCCAACAGTGTCCTTAGCCGGGTAGGCTCCAATGTGCGCTTTACCATCCGGGCCGCACCTGACAGTCCTCGTTTTCGTTCCTATACTACTTCCGTACATATTCGGCAAGCAGTCGCCCCACTCTTCGTAGTGCCACGTGAACGTTTCAGACTCGATCGCATCCAACTGCGTCGCCTTGAAATTCGCCACGAAACCACTGAACTCAACACTGTTGTCCGTGTCGAACTGCAGCAGCATCTTGTTGCTCCTCGTGAACACTGTACTGGGCAATGCTCCTGTCATAACATTAACAACGCACTTGTTGCTCTCACTGCACGTCGGGTAAATGTAGCCGTCTTCCCAGTTCTTTCTTCCGCATAGGCTCGCCAACTTGGCGTCCTCGCTCTTTTCTTCTCCGCTGTAAATCTTGAGCTTGTCGTAGGCGCAAGGAATTGGAACTTCGCCGCCCTCGACATGGAAGCTCTCGAACTCCAACTTAATTCCAAAGCCCTCGTCCACCTCGATGAGCCACTCGCAAATGGTTTCCGCAACCTGGTTTTCTCCCTTCTTGTAGCTGCTCGCTTCTCCGTCGGAAATCGTACCACTGATTCTATTTCCCTCGCTCATCTTGGCATTAACGTACTCTGTGCGCTGGCAGTGCTCGCTAACATCTGCGCTCTCCTCCTCCTCAATTTCCTGCATTCTCCGCTGCAAGATTCCGCGCTCTTTTCCGGGCATCACGTTCAGTAGCCTCCTGCTCGGCATGACCAAGTTTTCGACACTTTTGTACTTGATTCCAAATCCCTTAGCCACAACACTGTCGTCGCTCGAAAACACAACCTCAACCTCGTTCGTGCAGGACTCGAACGCACTCGGTAAAATGCTTCCGCAGTACTTAACACTCGCGATGCCGTTGGTTCCGCAAGAATCTTGGCCTCCCGTTCCTACATCAGTGATGGTCACGTAATCGTACTCACAGTTGCTGTCAGTCTCCAACTTGAATTCCGTGAACTCAATTTCCATAATATACCCAAGTCGCGCGTTGAACTTCCACGAGCACTCCAAATCAGTCGTGTACTCGTCGATCAACCCAGCGTAGCCGCTGTACACGTTGCCCATGGCAGATTCTGCGGGTGTGAATTCCACGTGTCTGCTGCATGCACTAGGCCTGAAGATGACCTCCTCCTCTTCTTCGCCTGCGTTATCCTCTTCCTCCACATCTTCGTCTGAATCGGGTTCGCTCATGTCTAAAACCGCCGTCACTACCGCTTGAAACCCTCCGCTGGTAATGAAATCGTCGGTCTGGAATCTGACCCACATGTCCGGGCCGGTGCTCTTGATTCCCGGCGCGGCTACAACTTCCCCCATGGGGTTGCTGTTACCGGAACAAATGTAGCTTTGAATCGGCGCCTCCGAATCGCTTCCGTCCCTCAGCGTGATCCGATCGAAGCATCCCTGCTCCAAGCTCACGTCCAAGAAACTCATGTAAACGTTGTAACCAGGGGGCGCGCTGAAGCTCCACTCGCATTCCATGTGGTTCTCGTAATCCGCACTGGCACTTCCGTCAGTCACGAAGAACTCCAATCTTTCTCCGTACGTCGTGTCTTCCTCTCCGGGCACCAAGAAGTTGGCGTGCGTAAGTTGAACATGCGGGTTCTCCTTCGTGCACAAACCGCTGTCCGGGTTCGTCACCTCGAACACATTTCCAAACCCAAACACGCCCTCCTCAACATTACTGGCAACCACCAAAAAGTAGTCGTTGTCGTTCACAAACCTGGTGAACTCTAAGGTGGCACCAGGCAACCCAGTGGCCCCCTGCTGCATTCTTCCCTCCGTCGATAGGTCGAACAAGTACTCGATGGTGGTGCACTTCTCAAACGCAGCGTACTCGTTATCGTACAGATTGTTGCCCTCGTCGTTTTGCTTGAGGTCCCAGTTGTCCAAGTCACACAGTTCCACGTTACCTTTCCAAACTGATACCGTGACCGCAGAATCAGCGGTGAAACCCGTTCCCTGCCACTTGGCCTTGATTGGATCGTTGACAGCGTACTCCAGTTTTTCATCTCCGGCATTGTCCTCCAATGGCAGCACTTGAATGTTTGTGGGGCAAGCAGTATCCCAAACGAACAGACCTGTGCACGTCCCCACGCTGGCTTGGCACTTTCCGCTGTTCACGCACCAGCCGCAGCCATCCAAATTTTCGCACGCGCCGCAACTCATTGCGTACAAGCACTGACTCGCAGCCGTGTCGACGTCCTCCAAGGGCTCAACGGTAAAGTGCAAAACTCCTCCTTGTCCCTCTGGGTATAAGGGGGTGCCCAAGGGCGCCCTGGTCTCGCCGGTCATTACCCGGACGTTTCCTCCGCCATTCCAGCCATCACCGTACGTGTCAATCGCGTTGATTAAGTAGTTTCCGGGCAACAAGCAGAGAGGCTCGTTCTCAAGTGCTTCGCATTCGTCCCTCCAATCACAATTGTAGTCACTCCCAGAATTCTTCATTATTGTCTTCTTTCCGTTGGTGAATTTATCACTTGTTGCTGCTAGAATTGCCATGTCATTATTGAACTCGGAATACAGGCTCCACTCCATCTCCATCGCCCAGTCAACCGCCTCTGTCACAATCACTACGTCGACGCAACTGGCTGTGAATTTGAACGGTCCCAAGGAGTCAAACTCGTTCACGTTGCTGTTGCTGATCTTTATGGTCCAGTCGTCGTGGGTTGGGACAGTTCCGGGAATCTCCCAAACGAAGCTTCCCGTGTTGGGAGTGGAATCCGTAATGACGTACTCGTGGTGCTTCATCTCACTTGCGGAGCAGTCGTCGTCGCTTCCGTAAACGCAGGGGTAGGTATCGGTCACCAGCAACAACTCCATGGGCAAGCTGCCACCGATGTTCTGCGTTTCCCACGTGATGGTGGTTGTGTTCTTTCCAGACTTGAATGGCGCGGTATTTTCCGGGTCGGGAAGAAGCATGTTGACAGTGGCGGCAGCGCACTGGCCTTGCCCTTCTTGAATCATTTGCTCGCATCCTGAACTGGTCGTGGGCATGCACGAGGCACGGGCAGGGTTATCGACGCAGTAGCCGCATCCAGACTCCCCCAAACAGCTGTTGCAGTCGCTGTGACTGCACGCCTGGTTGCTAATGACAAAGTCTTTGGACGTGCTACTCCCTTCAACAGCAGTGGGGACAACAATGAAATTGCCCTCCTCGATAACTTTCATCTTTCCTCCGGCGTTCCAGCCGTCTCCGAATGTATCGTACCCGGTCAAGGTCCAAGTTCCCTCGTCAACACAAACTGTGGTGATTTGCTGAGTGTCCTTGTCGTCGGTAGTCCACGGTCCAGCAATGGCGAGCAAGCAGGATTCGGACGTCAACTCCCAAGTTGACTCCTCGGGCCAGTCGAAAATTTCAGCAATGACCTCCATGCTCCTGCACGCGTCACTTGGCGCTTCGCAATCAGGCAAGGTAGACTGCTGCAGGCTCGCTGTCTCGATTACGGGGGGGGTCCAATCTTCCCCCCCCGCTTCCCATGTCTCGGCATCAAACTCGTAGAAGAAGATTTCTTCCGAGCAGCTTACCAAGTACGTTTCGAATAGACTTTTTCCATTACCCATTCCGGGCATGTTGTCTCCGATGCTCCAAGAGCATGCGCACAGGTTATAGGAAGGGATGTTTCCTTCCTCGTGGTAGCCACAGCACTCCTCCTGGTTGACTGCGTCACAGCTTGGCGGGAGGTCTTCCCACATCGAGCTCTCGCACTGCCAGCTAGAAGTTGACCAGGCGGTGGTGGCCTGGGGAGAGGTGAAGATCTCGTTGGTGGCAGTCGTGCACTCGTCGTACACGAACCCCATCTCAAAATCGATTGAACTTCCCTCAATTGCCTCACCCCCGCCGCTCATGTCCCAGAACACAAGCTTGACCTTCCACCCTTCAGCTGCCCATGCGTTGCTCAACGAAAAGGTGAACTCCCCGATGTTAGCACTGCTCTCGTACATGGCAATGTTCTCCCAGGCCATGCCTTCTTCATAGCCCGCGTCGTCAACGTTGATCAGCTGAATCTCAATCCAACTTTGGCAATTCATCAAGCCGGTGGGGGTGTTGGCGCAGGAGGCTATGGCAGTGGTGGTCCACGAAACTTTTACCTCCTGACCTACCGGAACGACTGCGTTTTCGGCGAGGGTCTGGCCCGTGGCCGTGTTGGTGACAGTTACAGTGTTGAACGAAGGGGAAAGGCAATTGTCGGTCGTTCCGGTGATCCAGTTGGGAATGTCATCACCCCCTTCGACCACAGTGGTAAGAGGGCAGGAACCGGCGGAATTACGACAGAGAGCCGTGGACTCGCACCACCCACAAGCGGTGGACACGCACTCACTGCAACTTTGCCTCCAGGGGGCTGTGCAGTCCTCAGCAGAGTTTGAGGAAACAGAGAATTGAAATGCCTCCAAGGAGCCCTGGACGGACATTTTCGAGGACTCGGATCCCACGTAGTAGCGCAAGTTTCCGGGAGTATCGTCCTGAATCGTGAAACCTCCAGAATGCCAACCGTCTCCGTAACTGTCGTGGGCCAGGAAGGTGTAATCTCCGGGGTCCATGCACAAACTGTACACTTGCAACGCGGCGGAGGAATACTGGTAGGCCGACACCCCCAAGTCGTCGTCAGCGCCTGTGGGGAGGTGGGAGTTCTGCGTGGTGGTGGTTACGAAGCCTACGCGATTAGACGAATCAGGAATTTGCCAGAAAATTTCCTCGGGATACTCCTCAGTCCAAATTCGCAACTTGACGTCCAGGCACTGCGGCTTGACGGTGAAGTTCGGGGATTTTTTCTTAACAGTCTCGTCAACCAGCAAGAAAATTTTGATCTTGTAGGTGCTGGCGCGAGCGATTCCGGCTGGAACTGTGTACTCGTAGCCAGCCGCACCAACAGAGTGCTGCATCATTCCGATGGTGGCAACCTTCTCCTCGGCAGATCCATCACCTACATGGAACTCCAACCTCACGTTGAGGGTATCGGCCACGTTGGCAGCGGACCACTTGATTTTGATTTTGTCGCCAGAAGAAACCTCCGTGATGGCGTTTCCGCTCGCATCAAGTGGCATCAAAAAGTTGTTAAAGTACATTGCCATATTGGCGCTGCACTCTGCATCGCCAGCGTTGGTTCCTGCTAAGTGAGTGAGAAAAGGCACCGCACCGCCTTCTTCGTCGTTACCGCAGTCGTCGCCCTCGACACATGTGGAACTTCCCTTGGCGACGCACCATCCACAGCCATTTCCTGCAACGCAAGCTTCACAGCTAAAGTACGGGCAAGCGCTGGCGGTCTCAATCGCAAAGGAAGGAGAGTAGTTATCCATGTTCAAGGGGCTGATGGTGGGCTCCATTGCTTCGCCGGCGGAGTTTTCAGTGAAGAAGAGACTTCCTTGGACCTTGTTTGTGAGGGTGTAAGAACCCATGTTCCAGCCATCTCCGTAAGAATCCTGGGCGAGAAGCTGGTAGTTCTTCCCGGGCTTCAAGCAGTAAGTGCGCGAACGAAGCTGGTTTTCGTCCTCGTAGGAGAACTGCCAGTTGGTTTGTGTCTCGAAGCAGGCAAACTTGATGCTGTGCTCATCGGGCCAAGCCATCATCTGCACGTTAAGTTCCACCTCGACGCAGCCGTTGTTGGCGGATCCCTCCTCTAAATAATCGGTTTTTAAGGGGTTGTCAGTTCCGTACTCGGTCATGCAGCTTATTTCATCGGCCTGGTTGGCCTGCGCAGCTTCCATCATCTCGGCGTAAGGGTCAACGAACGTAAAGGACTCGCCCTCAAGCTCGAAAACAGCCGAGTGACCGTATATCTCCTGTCCGGTGTTAACGTCCCACTGGGACATTTTGATGACCCAATTGCCTTCCCAGCCGCCGTAGAGCTGGAAGGTGAAAGATCCAACGTTGGGGACCCATTCGTATTGGGGTGACGTGATACCGTTTGACATTGCGCACTTGATTGTGCAGAATTGGGAAACTAGGGGTCCTTGCCACCCGCCGTCAACTGCGGACCCGCAGTCTGGCAATTCGGCGCAGGTGCAAGTATCTTCGAGGCCAGCCATGGAGCAAACTTGCTCGGGCGACTGATTTGGCGCGTGAGGGCGTTCGGGCACCTCGAGAGACACTTCAGATTCGTATGGCATCAGGTACATATCCAGATAGGAATTACAGTTGTAAATGTTGGAGCAAACTTGAATATCCTCAGTTTCCCATTCGACCTTGATGGTGTTTCCGACCGCAAAAGGATCGTCGGCAGCTGCCATTGCTGTGTCAGAGTGCATGATAACTACGTTCTTGATGATACCGGGTTCAGCGTTGGAGTGTTCGCCGCCGTTGCCGCCACCGTTGTTGTGTTCGCCGCCGTAGTAGTCTTCACCACCGTTGTAGTGTTCGCCGCCGTAGTCTTCACCGTTGCCGTTACCATTGCCGTTGTCAAAAAGAGTACCACCAACTGCCTCCAATTCATTTATATCGTCCCCATCGAAACTGACCCTCCAACCACCTGCCATACTTTGCATATTGGCTCCATTCACCGAGGAGTCCGACGTCCAAACTACCTCAGTGCCCGCTTTGACGTAGACCGACTGGCTGATCTGCAGATTGTCGATTTGGCCGGCGTACTGCGAGCTGCCACCCACAATATCAAGCTTGTCACAGCACTGCTCAGTGTCCAACGCCTCGAACGTGAGCTTGCCAGCTTGACCGATTACGAACTGACAAAACTCGTTATTGATGTAGTTGGTGGACTGCATGCAATCACCCACAATCTCACAAGTGTGAGAACCTTCGTCGGAAAAATCAGGAAAGGCCATTGGGAGTGTAATTGCGTTGAATACGGATTCAACAGGAGCTGCGGTAGGGGCACCAGTGCCAGTTGTGACAGCTACAAGACAAGCGGAAAATCCACCCTGCTGGATTTCGGAGTCGCTCACCCACTGGATCGGCATCCATGGCCATACTACAATGTTTAATGGAGTGTTCGTACCGCAGTACCTCTGGCCATCGACCTGCAAGTAATCATAAGGGCACTAAATTTTGAGGTGTGGGTGTGGAGTGTGGAGTGTGGAGTGTGGAGTGTGGAGTGTGGAGTGTTGAGAGGGAAGAAGAACATTTGTTTTTATGGTTAGAACAATGTTAGAGTACAACAAAAAATCACAACGAAGAAGAAGAAACTCACCTGGGGCCCTCCCATTTCAATATCAAACACAGTGAAAACCAAGTTCAACTCTAACGCATTTCCACGGTACTCAAACTCGCAGTTCTCGAAGGAATCGTAGCCTACACTCCTGAGGCACATGTTGGCAACTCCGGCAGCATTGTCAAACACCTCACACTTTCCATTTCCTGCCAACATCACCAGCGGCCCGTCCATGTCAGATAAAGAATCAGCGGATCCATACGTGTAGTCTGCTCCGTACGTGTAGTCCCCACCGCCAGCGCCAGGAATTCCACCCATGTCACCAGCGCCAGGAATTCCACCCTCATCGTCTTCGTTGTAGTCCCCACCGCCAGCGCCAGGAATTCCAC
>Ga0302114_10002579_pt1 | contig 11589 bp, 10 predicted proteins | sample AG5_Surface_MG_FD_203107 | JGI IMG/M metagenome (GOLD analysis project Ga0302114, IMG submission 203107) | Marine microbial communities from Western Arctic Ocean, Canada - AG5_Surface | ecosystem: Environmental > Aquatic > Marine > Oceanic | place: Canada: Western Arctic Ocean | collected...
GCTTGCCGTAACCTTCTCGGATGGTGCGGTAAATCGAACAAGCGCAACGCGTTCTTTTGAAACGTTTTCAACGTCGAATCGTCCATCAAAAACGCGTCGATTTCTTTCTTCTCTTTCGACGAGCGCCGCCCAAGATAGTGGGTTTTATAATACCGCCCCTTTTTCATCCACGCGGGTATCTTTTTCAGCGCTCTCCGTTTGGCGAATCGAAGGAGGAGGATGGTTTTGTCCACCAGAAACGCTCTTTAAATGTGTGTGCATGTTGTGTGGTATTTTCATCGCCGTTTGGCGGGACGAAAGTGAGATAAAAGAAGGAATACGTCGGTCAGTTTATGGGTAGTTCATTCCTTGTCTCCTTCGTCAAAGTTTCGCCTCGAGAAAGCACATAAACATCATCAAACAGTAACGCATAGAATCACATCTCATCCGCTTTAAGAGAGAGAAAAGGAATAAACGTACCGTAAAGGGTAATACAAAAACAGCAACACCACGCCGATAAAAATGCCGTTTTCGATCCCGAACGCGGAGATGAGGACGGCGAAAAGGACGGCCAGGAAGGAGCCGTCCATTTCCCCCCCGTTTATGTTCTATTCGAGCGCTTATTCGCGTGTGATGTAGAGATGCGCGCTGAAGAATGAAGCAAAAGCAAGCAAGAAAAGACTGCACAAATTCTCCATTTTATCTACTTTATATCTTTTGCGGACGGATTAATGGCCTCAATTTAAGCACCACGAATACTCTCTCAGGATGAGCAATACGAGTACTTTGTCGTCGAGCATGAGAAACCCGCACTATCACCCACCGTCGTCGGAGAAAACGAGCAGAAATCATCATCAGACAACAGTTAAATCGGTTTTATGCGAAAAGCACATGCTCGTCGCGATATTCGCCTTATCCTCCAATTTCCTCGTCACCATGCTCATCGTGGTCGTGAACAAACTTCTATTCACGGAAACGAAGTTCCCAGTGATCACGTTATCCGCAGCGCACATGATCGTGTGCGTGATATTTACGACGATGTGCAGCCGATTGCAAATATTCGAGAGGAGGAAGATGGACGCGAAGAGCGTGATCGCGCTGGTGGCATTTTTACAATCGTCGGCGATATGTCTCGGGCAAGCGAGTTTGAAGATGAATTCGGTGGCGTTTTTTCAACTGACGAAACAAATGCAAGTGCCTTTAGTCGCGATGGTGGAGTATTTCTTTTTATCGAGGACGGTTTCGAGGGACAAGATGTGTTTGCTCGCGAGCATGGTTTTGGGGGTCTCCGTCGCGTGTTTCAACGACGTTCAGTTTACGAGTTTTGGGGCGATTATCGCGTTTGTTGGGGTGTGCGCGACGAGTGTAGAGGTGGTTTTATACTCGTGGTTGCAACAAACGCATAGGTGGGAGACGTTACAACTGTTGCATCAAACGATGCCGTTCGCCGCGAGCGGCTTAACGTTGGCGGCGGTAGAGGTGGATTTTTTACAACCAAGAGGGATGGGCGCGTATAATTTCCTCAAGAACTTTGCGAATATGTTTTACATTGGGAACAACGAGGCAGTCATAAACCCGGAACAATTTGGCGAGGTTGGACGGATGAAAGCGACAGAATTGGCGGTGGACCAATCGTTCTTTAACATGTTCGAAATGTCCTCCTACGCGTGCTTTCTGTTCTTGGTGAGTTGCGCGTTAGGTATGGGCGTCAACGTCTCGTCCTGCTTCGTCGGTGGGAAAGCGAGCGCTTTAGCGTACGCCATGTTAGGTTTGACCAAAACGATTACGGTCATCGCCATCGGCGTCTTGTATTTCGACGCGCCGCCGAGTTACCGCGTGGTTTTTGGAGGTTTATTCGCCGTCGCCGCGATTGTCGTCTACTCAGTCGTCACCTTGCGCGAGAAGCAACAGCAAATGATGAGTAACATAAATAGCAGCAACAACAATAACGGGGCAGCGATCCCGGACGTTCTGCTGGACGAAATCGAAGTAGGTATTGAACCGGCGACGATTAGCCCAAAAGTCAGTAATTTCAGCAGCCGAGGAGACGGAAGCGCAAAGAAGCACGGGTTTTAATAAAAGGACACACACACATATATATGTAGCAGTATTCATAGAAGAAAGAGAGATAAAAATGGGGCATCAGTAGTAGTTTGACAATAATGTGAGTATTTATACTTTATACTAAGTGAATAACACTTTAACGTAAGAATACAAAAATGGCGCTTATTAGGTAAATCCCCTCACTTTAGTCATGTTCGCCGCTCCATCATCGACGACGACATTCATCAAACCATCTCTTCTTCTCAATAAGACAACACCAAAAAACAGCAGCAGCAAACGAAAACATTTGTTCAGAACCAAAATCATGGCGAAAGGCTCCTCTTCCTACTTAGCCCCGGACACGTACCATTCCATGTCCCCCTCGGACGAGGAATTAATCTTCCTCCATTGCATGCTTCGCTCTTCCAATTTGGACAAAACCATGTCGTTTTTCCAAGCGCTCGGGCTAAAAGAAACGAGACGAAAAGACTCAGAAAAAGGGAAATTCACGCTCGTGTTCATGGCGACGAGTCCAGGCGCGCCGGAAATTGAAATCACCTACAATTGGGGCGACGAGGAGGAAGTTTTTGGTACGCGCTTTTTTTCCCCTACTTGTATACATTAATTGATATTTTTGCAACCAAACAGCGCCGCCGTCGCGGTCGATGGGGCATCTCGCCTTTGCGACGGCGGACATTTATACGTTGTGCAAGGAATTGCAAGAGAAAGGAATTACGATTTTACGACCGCCGAGAGATGGGCGAATGGCGTTCGTGAAATCACCGGATGGCATTAGCGTGGAGCTTTTGCAGAAAGGCGAAGCGTTGGCGCCGGCGGAGCCGTGGACGTCGATGGAGAATACGGGGAGTTGGTAGGTTTAAAATTCGTGTCGTTTCTATACACGCGTGTAATAAATAATATACATCAAAGGTAGTACTCTGCACACAAACTAACTTCTCTCTGTGTTTATTCGGACCATAAGGAAAACGCGCCGGATCTGGAGGTTGCGGACGTGTTTGAACAAAATACGCCGCCGGCGGAGATTGAGTTGAACACCCCTCTATAGCGACAGTACAATCCGCACCCCATTTCATCTTCCAACTGTTCGGCCAATTCTTCAAACCCTGAGCTCGATTCGCTCGTTCTTAATTCGTTCACTTCCATCGCCGCTCGCGTTTCGATCTCTTTATTTTCTTCGTTCCGGAACAGAGACACGGGCGGTAACCCCCCGACTTCCGTATATCGAGCGTCCAACGCAAACGATAAGGAGTTTGGATCGACCCACCCTCGGACGACCATAGTTCCCACCGCGTCGACAAAGAAGCCACTGATTTTACCAGCTTTTGTAAATTCCAACGTTCCCTTAAACGGGACGCGTCTATCGCTGCTGTTACTGTTGCTGTTGCTCGTATAATTACTCCTTCGCGCGCCGGTCCACGCGCCGCTCATTAAAGATACGTCCGTTCGGTTCCCATCTTTCATCGCCAACAATTCTCTGCGATGCCTCGACGCTGGCGGGCGAGATCCGAGCGGGAACCGACCTCCACTCGGCAAGCGAGGAAAGTAGCGAAACCTTTCTTTTTCCCGTTCGAAATCCTCAATCGCGGAAAGAGGTTCCAGATACACCGCTTGACACACCGCCAAGGAGATGTTATTGTTCTTCGTGAGACAATCGAATAGCCATTCGGAAGGACACGTTTTATCGAATGTTTTCTTCAGATATCGTTTGGGAATAGCGGGAATGTACGAAATCGACGTGGTTTGCTTTCGATGATGATGATGATGATGATGCGCGTTTGCGTTTGAAGTACTAACGTTCGAAATGATGGACGAGTTCGCGAAGTGCTCGCTGAGGTATCGAGCGACTAAGATTCGAAACGCAGTGGCTTCTTCTTGCTCCTCGTCGAATTCGTTCGTACTGGTTGATGTTGTTGGAAGAATTAACGTCGTCCGCTCTTCTTCTTCTTCTTCTTCTTCTTCTTCTACTCCTAAAGCGTGCGTACCCTCGAAATATTCGTCACCTCCTCCGCTTCCGATTCCACCACCTCCGCAATTGTTGTTAAACTGAAACACCTTCTCCACCATCCTCCTCGCTTTCTTGAACCTGGTCAACACCACCCCGATCAACCTCGCCGCCATCACTCTCTCGGCGAACATCTCCTCGATCTCCTCCGTCCCGTTTTGCACCGCCGTGACCGAAGTCAACTCCACGCTCGTCTCGTCCGCCGCGCGTAAAACGTCCAACGCTAACGTCAACGCTCTTTTCAACACGTCTGTGGAAACGGACTTTAGACCTACCGATGGATCGTTCGAGCACTGACTAAACGCGTTCACTAATATCTGCAATCTGTGCAACACGTGCATCCGAACGCCTTTCTGGGTGCACAACGCGCGTTCTCTCGTCACGTATAATCGTCTCAAATACTGTGCCGTTAAAGAAGGAATCGTCGTCTTCAAAGTAAACGCGCTTTGTCCCCACTTCCTGGTCAGCGCGTGCACCCACATCTGCGCGTCTTTTGACATCTCGAGTAGACTTTTGTTCGTTCTCGCAAGGGCGGAGAAGGATTCGAAATCGTTCCAATCGATCAACAGGCGAGCGAAGATGTGGGAGACGAGGATATCTTTCGGCAAGCGTTCTAAAAGGAAAAACTGACTCGTTTGTTGTTGTTTTGAGGAAGAAGTAGATGAAGAAGACATCATGTCATCCTCTCTGTTGTTTTAGCGCAAATGTGTGACGGAAAACGTCACTTGTTTTCCCCGTAAAGAGATACGAATGGTCGTCGTCGTTTGCGCGCGGTTGAACGCTTCTCCTCGGACGACTGCGCGCTCTGGAGTGCCAGAACATGATTTCAGTGCGAGGAGGAGAAGTCACGGCAGGTTTCGCAGCGTTCGAGCGGCAACGAGAGGAAGAACAAGAACAACAACAAAAGCAGATGCGAACGCGGAGCAACCACCTTTCCCGACGGCGAGGAGAAAGACATCAACATTAATAACGAATCCAGCGGTATATAAGACGCTCTCCGTGATACGAAAACGCGCGGGCGATTACGTGGATTCGCCGCAAATCGTCGGCGTGCCTTCGTCCGCGTTTAAGATGGCGGAGAGACATTTCGTGGCGGAGTTGAAAGCGTTGATTCGAGAGCTCTTCGTGTTGAATAAGAAGGAGATTGCGAAGGACGAAAAGGAAAGAACCGGCGTGACGAAATATTCAATGTCGGAAACGTTCGACAGTTCCTCGGACGATTTCGAGGAGGAGAGTTTCGAGGAGGAGAGTTTAGAGGAGTTCGAGCGACAAGGCGAATTGCTCCTGGAATATTTAGAGCGCATGAAGTTATCGAACGCGAAAATCTGGGAGCGAGAGAAACGGTTGCCGAAAGTGGAAAGTCCGTGGATTATCGAAGGGCCGTATTATCTCTTGTGCAAGGTTTTAGACGTGTGGTTTCCGGAGAACAAACCGGTGCAGAGGTTTTGGTTCTTAGAGACGGTGGCGAGGATGCCTTACTTTTCGTACACGACCATGTTGACGTTGTACGAAGTCTTAGGGTGGTGGCGACGAAGCAGCGAGTTGAGGAAAGTTCACTTCGCGGAGGAGTGGAACGAGTACCATCACTTGTTAATCATGGAAAGTTTGGGAGGTACGTAGTATTCCTTTTTCCTTTTTCCTCGCTGTTGTTTTTTTGTTTTGCGATGATGTTTACGCCGCCGCGTTTGTATTGATGATATTCTCTCTTCTCTCTTGACGTCATTATTATTAGGCGACAGGCGTTGGAGTGACCGCTTTCTCGCGCAACACGCGGCGCTGGTGTACTATTTTGGGTTACTCGTCGTTTGGTTGCTCTCGCCCAAGCTCGCGTATAATTTTAGCGAGAAGATTGAAACGCACGCGGTGGCGACGTACGCGCAGTTTACGGAGGAAAATAAAGAATTGTTAGAATCGTTGCCGGCGCCAGAGGTGGCGAAGAAATATTACGAGGCGGAAGATTTGTACTTGTTCGATGAGTTTCAAACGACGACGATGTTAAAGACCGGCGAAATCGTTTCCTTAAAATTGAACAGTCGCAGCAGCGACGAGGGGGACCCATTATCCGTGCGTCGTCCAAAGATTGAAACCTTATACGACGTCTTTTCAAACATTTGCGAAGACGAAAAAGAACACGTCGGGACCATGAACGCTTGCCAAATCGAGGGTGTTACGTTAGGGACCGCGAACACTATCAACGCGTTAACTGCGTTAGCAATCGGCGGCACCGTGGCGTCCAAGTTTGCCTCTCGATTCGCGGAAGAATCCGCCATTACTGACGGATTGGACGATATCATCGGCAGCGGGAAGTTTATGGATTTATTCACCGCCTTGATGGATTTCTTTTCCGTATTCCACTTGCCGTTCTTTTAGAAAAAGAAAGATAACAAGAAAGAACAAAAAGATACCACACACAATAAAACAGAAGGAGAAGAAGAAAAAGAAGAAGAAGAAGATACTACGCACGTACGTAGTAGATATACTATCAACAGTTGTAACAACATCAATAAATAGCAACTCGAAGCGCGGGCGCAATCAAATAAAAACCATCACTCTACTACAAAAAACTTTGCCGAATTCGGCAATACGCGGAGAGGAAAATAGCCACGGCTGGTCCCCAATACAACACGCGTTCTTGCGCACCGCTCCAAAACGCACCAGCTCCGCCTTCCGCGTAGATTTTCTGAACCATTTCAAACGGACCGTCGACGTTACTGTTCCTTTCCATGGCCGGCGTCATCGCTTCGCCTTCCTCTTGGCTCATTAAAATGCTATCTTGAGCCGCGTCCGCGGATTCCATTTGTTGAATCAATCGAGTGACGACGACATCCAACGGTGTAACGCTTAAACTCCCGGCGATACCCCCGCACGCACCTAAAATGGCTTCACCTAACAGCGAGTTTGGATCAAACGGCGCGTTTTCTTGCGACGTGAGGACTAATTTGAGCGACTCGAATAACGCGATTTGAATAGCTCCGAACGGAATGTCTCTCACGACCGCCACCGTCCAAGTTTTGAAAATATTCTCGCGTCCGCGCGCACTCTTAAAGTTCGATTGAATCGCTTCCGGAATGGTCGCCCCGGTTTGCGTTCTCGATTTCACCGCCTCCGCGGGCACTCGAATGAGGGACGCGATGAATTCGCCGCACCCGCCGGCAAGCAAGTAACACAAAATGACGTGCTCGTTGAAGAACGCAGTATTGTCGAGCAAAGACAGTTTCACGGTTTCGTAAACGCCTAAATATAACGTCAACGGTACGCCTTCTTTCGCTAAGTTCGGGCCTAAACCGTCGTATAAAGACATGAACCCGCCTTCGCCCATGATTTCGTTCATCGTCGGTTCGTACGGTTTTTGTTCCTGGATTTTCCCCGCCGTCGCCGTCGCCGTCGGCGCTTGCATGGTCGCCACGCCAGAGTCATCAAAACTCATCGACGTCGACGCTTCTCCTCCTCTTCCTGCCGATCCTCTGTTGATATTGTTATCTAACTCATCCATCGAATCTCTCTCTTCAATATTCCTTCGACTCTTCAAGGTGATTCGTCTCACCTTCATCGTATCCACCGGGTGCATGGTCGTATTCGCGATCAAACTCGCCGCTAACGCAGAGCCGTACACGATCAAAGGCGTTTGGTTATTCAACTTCCCCAACGCCACGCGTCGATCGACTAACCGTTGCACCAACTCCGCCTCCTCTTTCCTCTTATTCAACAACCTCATCTTTTGCTCGTTCATCTCCGACGCCTTTTCGCTCGCGCTAAACGTGTCCAAATTTTCCTTCACAGAATTCGCCATAAGCAGCGCTCTCTCCGCGTCCATATCGTCCAACTCTTTCGTATCTAACTGTTGTAACTCGTTCAGTTCTTGTAAAAGAATATCGAGGTTCCCGGTCGTGGTTATTCCAGAGAGGCGTTTTTTCGCCTCGTCGTTCATTTTTTCTAATTTATCCATCCGAATCGTATTCACCGGTGGGGACAACACCGCCCCGGTTGGGGCGCCAAAACCAGCCAAAGCTGGGTCCACGAAAGCGACGGATGATATGGATAACGCCGCACAGATAGAAATCGCGGTCGTTTTGAGCCTTTCCTCAAAAGTTTTGTCTTCTCCTTTGTCTTCTTCTTTACTCCTAGACAAAGAGGACGAATTGATTGTTTCCGCCTCGTCACTAATCAAATCCAGAATTACATCATCAGAATCTCCATTACTTCTTTGTCTTCTGCTTTGACTTCTTTTCTTCCCAAAATCGTCGTTGTTCAAAAAACGCCTCCTGGTTCCTCTTCTTTCGCAACGACTACTCGTGGTGGTAGTGGTAGTATTTGTCGACGACGAAGCGCTACTTCTCATCGTCACGAGAGTTGGTCTCATCATCCTGTATTATTGGATAATATCTCTGACGTCACAACAGAGAGATACAAAAAAAACAGCCGAAATTTTTTTTTGCAAAAAAGCGAAAAAAATTTAAAAAGTGAAAAATTTGTCTCGTGCGCGTTGTTTTTCCTCATACAAATATATCCGTTGTTATGGGCAATAAAGGAACAACAGAAACGATGAAGAGGAAACGTTTGAAGGGCGGTGTCTTCGACGATGATGATGAGGATGACGTCGCGAGGTCAGACGATGATTCTTCGTCTCCGAAATCTTCTTTGTGGGAGGTGATCGTGAAGTGGGACGATGTGTGTTTTAAACATATTTTACCGAGGTTGAATGCGAATGATGTGAAATTCTTACACGGAGTGAATGGTGAAACGAGAAAGTTGATTAAGAGATCATCTCGTGCGAGTGATTTGAAATCGGGGTTGGACGTGAAAGAGATGTCCTCGATATCGACTTTGGAGTTTATGTGGGAGCTTAAATCGTTTCGGCCGAGGAGCTGGGACGAAAGACATTTCTGCTGTCTAGTTGCTAAAACGAATAAACTCGAGTTGCTCAAGTGGATACGAGAGGAGAAAAAGTGGGATGATAGGACAATTAATACGGCCGCAAACCAAGGTAATCTGGAAATGGTCAAGTATTGCGTTGCAAATGAGTGTCCTATTGATGAGTGGGCGTGTAAATTTGCTGCCCAAAACGGTCATCTCGAGTGCCTCGAATACTTACGCGAAGAAGGCAAAGCGCCTTGGGATGAGTATACTGCCTTAAGGGCGGCTCAAAATGGTCATCTCCACATACTCGAATATCTTGTTGAGCGTAAATTTGATCAATATGACGAACTTGCGTGTCAGTTTGCGGCCAAGTTCGGCCGCGTAGACTGTTTGAAGTACTTGCACGAAACCGCCAAAGCGCCTTGGGACTTTCGGGCCGTACGAGACGCGTACGAGGCTTGCCGCGACGAATGCGTACAATACCTCCTCGACAACAACTGTCCATTACCATATGATTGGCGATACGAGCACGGAGAGTTACGCCCACCAGAAGAATACCACGACGACGAATAGCACGGCCGAAAGAAGACGGACAAAAAACGCGTAGTTTGTAGTACTATAAATCGTACGACGACGAATTGTAAAACTCGTAGTAGTAGTAGATATTCGCGAAAGGTGAAAAAGAGGTGTAAAATACGAGCTCTTTTTTTTTTGAGCAAATACCTGTTTGAATTGTTGCACCAAAAAAAGGAAAATCGGCCAATTAATACTTATGCTCTTCGAGAAAGATTTTCCAGCTGGGGATATAAAATAATTTTTCATTCGAAACGTCACCACGCAACAAAAGCGTTAAGGCCCAAAGGGAGAAAGGTGAGCAAGCAACGACGAGAACGAGGAGAGGCGCTCGTCGTTAAAGAAACGCATCGAGCGTGCGAAGTATCGGGAACTTGACGACGCTTTTTGGAAAAGATCGGCGGCGAGGAGAAGACGAGAGGCCATCAAAGATTTGGAGTTCAAACGACTCCTCCCGTGTGTGTCTCTCTAACGAACGATCTTTCAAATCAAAATCATTTTAGTAAAGCATAAATAAGGCGAGAATAAAGAGAGAAATAATAATGTCCTTCCTTTCCTCCTCCTCGTCCTCTCCCATCGTCTCGTCTTTTGGGGGGTGGTCGTCGCGGCGAGGCGCGGAGGAGTTTTGCTCGAGGAGGAGGAGAAGATTAAGAACACCAACAACGAGCGCAAAGATCTCTCGAGAAGAGGAGAAAAAGAAGGACAATAGTATTAACAACAACGCCAACGCAGAAAAGAAGAAGAACGATTCAAGCAGCGCTTTTGATAATGTTCAGCAACAAGAACAACGACGACGAAAGAGTGAGACTTTGAAACGAAGAACGCTTTTAAAAAGAGGATCGGGCGGAAACGCGATGATTAAAGGGAACGTATTGAACGTGTCCAGGCGGATGACGAGCGTCGCGGCTTCTTCTTCCTCTTCTTCTTCGATGGCAAACATGGACTTTTCGTCGGAGGAAGAAGAGGAATTCGATGAAATAAAAATTTTTAGCGTGAACGACGTGTACGAGCTCGCCAACGTCTCGAAGCTGAAGGCGTTCGTGTATAACAACACGAACCAGTTGAAAGATCCGCACATGGTGGTTCTGTGCGGCGATTTCTTGTCGCCTTCGCTGTTGTCTTCGCTGGATTCCGGTCGCGCGGCGGTGTCGGTGATGAATAAAGTTCCCGTGGATTACGTGTGTTTAGGGAACCACGAGTTTGATCACGGGACCGCGGCGTTAGGGGCGAGGTTATCCGAGCTCAATTCTGTGTGTTTGAACACGAACGTGGAAGTGAAAACGTGCGAAAACGCAGCAGAAGGCGAGGATAAAGAGGAGTGCGAATTCGACGGCGGCGTCGCGCAGTTTATTTCGGAAACGCCAAAATTCGAAGTGATAACGATTGGTGGATTGAAAATCGCTTTACTCGGGTTGTGCACGACGACGACGCCGCTGTCTGCCGCGAAGAAGCCGCAAGGCGTGCACTTTGCAAACTGCGCGGAGAAGACGTTGGCGACTTTAGAGGAAATCGATCGATTAAATAAAAAAGAGAAAAAAGACGACCCAATCGACGTTACGATTGCGTTGACGCACCAAACCTTGTCCGAGGACGACGAGTACATCCGCAAAGTAGGCGAAGATAAACTGGACTTGATCTTAGGCGGGCACGAACACCAGCCGTTCATCGGGTTAGTCGGCGACGACGAAGACGTGAGTAAAGACGCCAAGAAGGGCGTGTTGTGCGTCAAAGCCGGGATGGACGCCGAGAACGTGGTCGTGGTTACGATTAAAAGAAGTAAAAAGAAAACAGGAAATACTAATAATAACATGGGAGTGAATACTTTCAGTGGTCCAGGGTCGAGGAAGAGTTTCAGCGGCGTGGCCCGAGCGATGTCCACCAGCGCCGGCGAGTGGGACGGGAAAGTATTGAAAAAAAAAGAAGACGAAGAAGACAGCAAGAATAGTAACAACAAGAATAAAAATAACGGTAGTAGCATCTCGAACGCTACTACGTATGTATCATCAAAAATAGAAGAAGATAAAGAGTGCGACGAGGAGTGTCAATCGTTGAAATGGGAAATCGACGCGATTTCCGATCCGATTTCGGACGACTACCCAGGCTGGGACGCGGTG
>Ga0302114_10002582_pt1 | contig 11585 bp, 13 predicted proteins | sample AG5_Surface_MG_FD_203107 | JGI IMG/M metagenome (GOLD analysis project Ga0302114, IMG submission 203107) | Marine microbial communities from Western Arctic Ocean, Canada - AG5_Surface | ecosystem: Environmental > Aquatic > Marine > Oceanic | place: Canada: Western Arctic Ocean | collected...
TACAACTCTCAACAAAATCAGCCCAGCACTTGTCCCCCTCCTCCTCGCAACTCCACCTTCCCCTACAGCTCGCCCCTTCCTTCAATATCCCCTCTACTACGTTTTCAGTGTCCGCCCCAAATTTCACCAACAGGTACTCGTCCTCATCCTCTACAATATCAAAATCGTCGTCAATATTTATTATGAACTTCCGGCAAAGCTCCCCCCGTTCTCTCTGCTTTGCGCTGCTTCCGTCCTCCCAGAAAGGCAAAAAAATCAACGAAATCTGGTTCACGAGGCAAAACTTCCGCAGAAGATACGACTTGTACGCGAGAGTTTGTTGTCCGGTAAAGGTTGACGTGGACCCGCTGGTCGGCAGGCACCCAACGATTATCATTTGGGGGACTTTTGCGCCGGACGTCGTCACAGACATTGTCGCACCAGTCGGAGGAAAAGTTGTGGCAATCGGCCGTTCACAGTTTCCAAACACGCTTTCCACATACGCATTCAGCTTCTTCGCCATCACCAACGGACTTTCCAGCAAATCGATAGCAATCACGAATGTGATGTTTTCCAGATCTTTGCTTTTGCTATTCCTTTCACTTTCATCGGTCAAAATAACTTCATTGAGCATTGATGTGAACGACTCTTTGCTTTGGTGGGTAAGTTTCCACGCGCCAGTGGTGGAGGTGGTGGCGTCTTCTATAATGCTGTAGTTCAAAGGTAGCGGTGAATCCGCCTCTTTGCTGAGCTTTGCAAACACCTTGGATTGTGTTGTTCCCTCCCCAACAACAATGATGGTGCGTTTGCATATTGAGCTTGATGCTGCGCTCTCGGCAGCTTGGGCGAGCATTTTTCGCCACGATGAAGAGTTTGGCATTGTATTGTGTGATTTTTTGAAGCTGGCGTGCACTGTAGCAAAACTAAAAATTTTAAATTTTAATTTTCCACCAAAGATAACCACACCATGTCATACCTATCTCAGCGCCTCAGCCGCATCCGCGGAATTCTAACAGCTCATAGTCCAACCTCCCCCCTTGATGGGATCCTAATCATAGCAGGCTCTGATGGCCGACGATCTTTTGCAAATGCGATAATTGTGAAATACTTGTTCTTCGGGGCCTCTTCTTACGATCTGCAGGACAGCAACATCTCCTCCTCTGACACTATCGAACAAGCATTCGAGGAGTGCTTTTTCCTGATCACCCCACACATGTTTCACATCTTCATTCCTTACCAAGGGGCAAAACTGCTAGGTGAGCAACACGAGCCAGCAACACCACGCACTAGTTGTGACTAGCTCGCCAACAACACCATACAACTAACCTACTCAACTATTTTTGCTCGCTCGCTGCTCACGTGCTTCGTTGAAAATGCGCCTCGATTCGCTTGCCGCAGAAAAACTCATTATCAACATTCCCAACACCAACTGTACAGTTCTCCCCGAGCACATCTCCTTTGGCGTGGACAACGAAAGTGCCGAGATTGCTAAGGTCTCGCACTTCTCCTCTCTCCTCGTGTCTTCCCTAAAACCCAAGGCAAACATAGGAGTGCTCCTCCCGCCAGGCTACGATGGCGAGGTTGCCGGAATTGAGCGCTGGCCGCTCATCCAGTCTTTCGCCGCCAACTCGTCCAAAACCGGATTCTTTACCGAATACTATAACGTCCATGATGTTTCAGCCGCGTTCTTCAAGGTGATTATAAGCGTCGACGCTCTGTCGTTAAAGTCGGCCATGGTAGGCACGAACCGTTTGGCGCGGAACATTGAGGTGTCCCTCTCCACAGTGACAAAGACCAGAAATTCTGCTCGCTTGCGCGGGAAGCTGGCTGAGATTGAGGTTGCAGACGCTGTGGAGTGTTTTTACGAGTTCGGCAAGCCGATCAACAGCGATGCGATTAATTCGGAGATTTGCTTCGACAACGTGGAGGAGGAGGAGGAGGAGGAGGAAGAGGAGAAGGAGGAGAAGGAGGCGACATCTGCAGAAACCAGTTTCCGCGGTGCGAGAGTGCTGTTTGGAAATCGCACGGGGTTAATCAACTCCAAATCGGTCGTGGCCGAGTTGTCGATGGACATTTGTATGACAAACAAAATGGAGCATTTCGTCATGGAGAGCGAGGAGCCTCTCCACGGGGTTAGGTGCGCACGCACTTACTTTGTACAAACTGGAGTTGTTCCGGTCAGTGTGAATGACAGCCCCCCTCCTCCCCCCTCTCCCCACCTCTCCCCTCCTCCGCCCCCCACTCCCTCCCTCTCAAATTCAAATTCAAAGCTCAGCAACACCTACAACAACCTCATCCAATTCTTCCAACACAGCGTTGAAGCCATAATTAAAGAGTTTTCCTCGCATTCTGTCTCTCCCCCCCCCTACTCCATCAACAACATCTTAAAATTCGTCAAGAACCTCGCCAAAAAAGCCCACAAGTTCAACTCCGCTGACGACCACTTTGTTGTGGTCGCTGATTTGATGGATGGCTTTGGACACTCCCCAAGCTCCCCCCGGACGGTCGTCAATAGCATGCACACGTTAACGTACCTGAGGTGAGCGAGCGCTAGAAGACGTTATGCGATGGAGTTTGGGGTGAAATTCACGGATTTTGATGTGCACATTCCCCTGATCTGGACCGGCCCTGCTTTTTTGCTCGCACGTTGCAAAAAGCCACCCAAATCCACTACTTAACCAACCCCTAAATTCGTTCGCACCTTCTTTGCTTCGCTCGGCGCGCAGATTTTCCGTCGCCATTAACAACGACCCGAACACTGTTGTCACGGTCGGCGATACTTTCGATATCGCCTCTCGATTTAACCTCACAAGCAAGTCCGTTCAGTACTATAAAATTTGGAACAGTTCCTTTGATGAAGAATGCGATGGTGGGCAGGCGTTCGAATCCAGTTTGACGACGGCCGTGCTCGGTCCGACTGTTGACACGATACCAAACGTGCCAGTGATCCTTGGCGCCAACTTCTCAATCACCGCCACCTTAAAAATCCACGAGTATGGTTTAGTTCTCCAAGCGAAGGAAGTGAGTGAGCGAACCTTGAGGAAGACGAGCGTACGAACGAGTCACTACTAAACTAACATTATTCTCAATTCTTTGGCTCGCTCGCCTCCCCCCTGATCAATTAAAAATGCGCACAATCTCGCTTCGCTCGGCGTAGTTCTCGCCAATCGCGGTTAGCTTCAAGAAGCACGTGAAATTTTTGAAAACAATCGAAAACCCCGACTCGCTCACTGAACCCGTCGTCCTTCTCCTTCAGCTATCCACCCACCCCAATTCCACTGACGTGAACCCAATTGCCAATTGCTTGCCTCTGTCCGAAGCAAACTGGCTGGCAAAGCACGTAAACTACAGCAACAACAACGCCCTGACCTCCTTCTGCGGCGTAGTTCTTCCCAGAAACTCCCGCCAGCTTTCTGCTGTGCTTTCCATGCTTCCAAAGTGGAGAGAAATTGGGCAGCTGCACGGAGTTCTAGCAAGAACAGGAAGTTCCGACGAAAGCAGCGAGTCGGAGTCGCATTCGTCCGAGGAAGCTTCCAAGGGGGTCTTCTCCGTCCAGCAGTGCTCTGAAATGATGCTGAACTCGCTCCAAGCCAACAACAACTTCAAGCACTCGTCCGCGCTAGATGCGAATCGGGTCAACGAGGCTGTCTTTGTGGAGAGGTGCAAGGTCGACGCTGAGCGCGAGAATGTCACCAATTTGTCTTCCAGCACCAACATCAACACCAACACCAATATCCCCGTTTCTCTCCTCCTCGGGATCACCGGTAGCCCGTTGATAGATGCGGCCGAGAACGTAATATCCATCGGGTCGGAAGACGTGAACTGGTTCTCGCACCACGAGAGCTTCGTAACTGGCGAGTTTGACGCTGAAGTTTTCGCCAACGAGATTTACGATGCGTTCGTGGATTCTGGTAATTCATTTGACCGGATCATTGTTACGCTGAGTGGCTTTTTGGACGCGAGGAAGGTGACCATAGCAATTGACTCACACCCTAGCCTTGTGTTGGCCAGCAGTACCAACGTGGTGTCCAGCGACAGCCTAACCTACTGGTCTTCTGCCCTTTCCTCGAACCAGTGGACACCTTACTTGTTCGACCAGTGCTGTGGAGGATTCATCACTCACGTTCTGCTGTACAACAACGAGAAGGGCGACGAAGACGAAAATCACACGAAAGCTTTTTTGGCCAGGCTAAAATTGATGGAAAACCCCCCCAAGGTGTTAGGCACGAAACTAAACACTTTCAACAGGGAGATTGTGGAGGTGAGCGAGCGAGCGAGCACTACATCCGCTACTGAACTAAACTAACACATATGGGCTCAGGAGATTTCTTCCTTTGCCTTCGAGAACGAGAAATCTTTCGACTCTCGCAGAAACATCGTGCTGACAAATTCATCTCTTCGCCAGACCTCCGCTCTGTATGAGACGTCCATGGACATTTTGAAAATCACCCTGCACAGAGAAACTGATTTCGAGCGTTTAAACAACTGCCTCTCCGCACTCCTAGGAGGCGTTGAGTTCAAATCGGTGTCGTCAATTTTGTCTACCGAGCAGAATGTTGGCAGCATCGGCTGGCGCAAGAAGGCAAAACTGACGCGGCGGGGGCTGCAAGCTGAGCAATCTGGTATTCGGCGTTGCCTCCAGCTGGCTCGTTTCAAGTGCGAGTCAAACTACCTGCGAGAGGTCTCGATGGAAGCGCTTAAGAGTGACTTGGAGAAGTGGAAAACAAAATGGGGTGCTCTCCAGTCCAAGTCAAAGTCCAACACCCGGGTGCTGAGTCTGGAGGGCATTGTCATGATAGAAGACGAAAGGTTTTACAAAATTTTGGGCCATGCTCACAAGAAGAACTCCCTCCACTTCAATAAAGGAAATGCCATCACCAAGAGTATAATGGAGAAGGAAAAAAGTGGCTGCTGCCTAACAATTACCTGCTACGGTCTCGGTCTGACGAAAGACTGCGCCTGTTTGATTGAAGAGTTGTTCGAGTTGGCGGCAGCGGTGAAAAAGCACACCTTGCGGAAAATGGTCAAACCAATCGATTTGGACGTAAAAGCGGTTACGAAGAAGTATGTGGCTCGCCCCCTCCCTGTTCTGTACCAGTTCGACGGGCTGAATTACGTGAACTACGAGGGCCACGTGCGAACCACGAGACCAGACATTTCGGAAATTTTGGCTGAAGAAGCGGAAGAAATTAACAGCGTGAATTCCAGGTACAATGATGCGGTCGAAGGCCGAGACCTAGATAGTCTTGAGCCGTTGAGCATCCACCGGTACATCAAGTATTAAAACACAAAACAACATTAATCTCTTGTATATTTATGCAACAATAATACAAATATTCACAACACACAGCCTTCCATTTCAATTTCTATTGCGCTGCATTCTCAAACGCCAACTTGCTATCGAGCAAGCTGTCGGTCTCGAACTGCTTGTTGAGACTCATGTCAACGTAAGCAGCGTGCAAAATTGTGTAGGGCATGAATTCTTCCAGCACGCTCCTGTCAATCATTGGGGACGTCTCTGTGAACTTCTCCATCAGCACGAACATTGCCCTGAGAGGAAAGTGCTCGTACTTTTCGTGGTTGGCCTGCATCCTGAACAGAACACTGCGCAAAACCGAGCAGGCAAAATATATTGAGTGGGTTAGTTTAGTATTCGCGGGATTCATCGCGAGAATTCTCGTCTTCATCAAGGCTCGCTCGCTTCGCTCGCTCACCTGCTGCTCGCTCTCAAATACTCGACGCAAGCGTGCTTGCAGTTGCTGTAGTCCCCCAGCATGGTGCAGCACAGCGCACTGCGCCGAGCGAAGCGAAGCGAGTCGCATTTTTAATGGAGCAAGAGCAAAACGAATGAAGCGAGTCAAAAGAATTGGGCGAGTTAGTTTAGTGTGGGATGTAGCCATTATGTCTGTAGCCATTTCGCGATTCATCGCACGAGTCTTCGCTCGCTCACCTGATGCAAAATGGAATCACGTGCTCCCCGTTCTCGTGCACGTCCAAGCTCGGCACGTACGTGCACTGCGTCCACTTCTCGCTGGTAACGAAACTGCTCGCATATGCGTACGGCAGCAAGGCCCAAAGGGGCCTCATGTCGTTCGTGAACAAGTGCTCCAAGGTCGCGTGCAAGCTCGGGTCGAGGTGGCCCACGTCGATCCCACTCGACTTGGCCAAGCTGCGCCGAGCGAAGCGAGGCGCATTTCCAACGAAACACGAGGCAGCGAGCGAGCAAAAATAATTGAGTAGGTTAGTTCAGTTGTGGATGAGCCGTCTGTATCAATTTCGCGGGATTCATCGCTCGATTCTTCCTCAAGGCAAGCTCGCTTCGCTCGCTCACCTCATCAGCTCCGGCATCTTCCCACCGCCCTCGTCGGTAAAGCTCACGCTCGCCGCAGCCAAGCTAAGCGCGGAGTTCACCAGCGGCACGCTCGCCCTCTGGCTCTCTCCTGTTCCCTCGTGCACCATCTTACGGAGCATTAACGCGTTTCCAATTCGAATGCTGCACTCGAGGAACTCGTCGGTGCCCTTGATTTTTCCGAGCGAGCTGCGCCGAGCCAAACGAATTGAGTGGAATAATGTTAGTTCAGTAGTGGGTGTAGCCGTCTGTAGCCATTTCGTGGGATTCATCGCGAGTATTCGGGTCTTCGTCAAGGCTCGCTCGCTTCGCTCGCTCACCTCTCAAACGCTGTGACGTCCCCGCTGAAGTGGTTGGAGAACTGGCCAAGGCTGACTTCATTCACGCTCAGGTACAATTTAATTTTTTCTACGTTGACCGCGATGAAACTCAGAATTGCCGAGTCCAACGTTCGTGCCCCTTGCGTCCCTAGCAGAGTGGTGAGCGCAAACATCTCGCTGGGTTTTGCGTACTTTTCCAAGCCCGCGGAAAGGGGCGGGGCATTTTTGTCCTTCTTATTGCTGTGGTGGTGCTCGTCACTCTTGTCCACCCGAATGAACGATTTCGTGTTGGTCGAGTAGACGCATTGGTTGGCGTCGTCGTTCAGAAGGTCGAGGTAGAACTTGACGACCTTGTGGACGGATTTCGTCCCCATGGCTTCGATGGACGTGACTCCCTTGACGAAGCTAGTTTTTGGGTTAGTTTTTGAAGAGGCGTTTTCTCATTCTCAACTCAACTCAACTCAACTCAACTTACTCACCTGCTCACATCGTAGGTCTCCGGCTCGCAACTTTGCTCAAACAACGCCTCCCGAATCAACGTTGCCGACTCGATTTCTATGTGGGCGGAGCACTTTTGCAGTGCGGCGGAGACCTGCTGGAGCTGCGCCGAGCAAAGCGAGGCGCGTTTTCAACGAAGCACGAGAGCGAGAGTGAATTAGGAGTGGGTTATAGTCGCTTCACACTCTTCCGTTACAAGGCTCGCTCGCTTCGCTCGCTCACCTTGGTCAACACCTCGGTTGGAGCCGACATTGGCTCGAACATGCTTTTGGTGAAGTTAACGAATCGGTCTATAAGATGGGACCGAACGTACTCCTTGGGGCGGAGTATTCGGTCGTAGACGGCGATCGGTTCGGCCCGGTTCGCCCCCCAAAGAATGGACGACAGGATCTGCTCGGTTTCGATTATGTTCTTGATGAGCATGCGTCCTCTGGGGTTGAGAACGGACTCCTGCCCCGGCATGGACGTGAGTCCGGAAGCTGCGCCGAGCGAAAAATGGTGCGAAGTAAATTTGAGTGGAATAATGTTAGTTTAGTTAGTGGCTCGTATGCTCGTCTTCCTCAACCCCCCCCCCCCCGCTCCGCCTCGCTCACTCACCTCCAGAGGTGTTGGGTGCGTCCTTGTTCTTCCTGCCCGTGCGGGCCTCAACGCGCCGAGCAGCTTCCATGGGCGTGATCTGTGAGTCGTTTCGTTGTATGTGGTTTTCCATTTCTTGGAGGAGGACAATGACCCTGTCAGCAAGCTGACCACACATGTCGTCGGCTCGGCGTGCCGCCTCCTGCCCAATGGGCATCTGTTCCTCGGGGCAGAAGGGGTGACAATTGCTCTCCGCCATGACTCGAAAAGAGCGGATGAAGGAGATTGCGTGCGCCGAGGCGGAGGCGTTGTGGAGACATTTCGTGTATTCCTTTTGGAATTCGTCCTTGTACCACCAGAGCTCGTGCAGCTCGCTCCTCATCTCGACCGTCTCTCTCAGCACATCTACGTATCTACTGTGCTCCACGACCCTGTTCATCCTCGCAAAGAGGTTCTTGACTGATTCGATTTTCAGCGCGTTGCTCCCAGATGCCGAGAGGACGCAGCTCACCCGGCTCCAGTCCAGCCTGAAGCCCTCCAAATTCTTGCTCTTGGAATTGCTCAGCGCCTCAATGGTTGGGACGATGGAGCCCAGGATTTCCTGGACCCCAACGCTCAGCGCAGCCCCGTGCTCCTTGATGCCCTCCAGGCACTCTTCCACAACTTTCTTGTGGGCGCCCTTCAAATATTCGGTGTAGTAGTTTTCGACAATCTTGCCGTTGCTGTAAACGAGTCTCAGCAGCTCGTCGTGCAGCCCGATCAAAATTGGCAAGTAAGGGTCTTCGAAGTTCTCGGCCATGTAGTGTTTCATTCTCGACCTGACGGTCTGCTGGTTGACGTGCCGAAAGTGCCAAAGGATTTCGCTCTTGGCCATGGTGAGGGAGGCCATTACGAGCGGGAACTTCGGTCCGAGGAGGCCAGGAAGTTGCGTGAAGAGCTGGTTGAGGGTGCCGATCTCGCCGCGGAGGTAGGAGCGCCTCTCCCTGTGTTTCAAGCCCGCAGTCAACGTCGCCTGGGATACGAAAAGGGATTAGTCATGGCGAGGGGGGGGCACTCAGCCTCTCAGCCTCTCAGCCTCTCACTCACTCACTCACTCACCTCCTTGGCCAAATCCTTCATCAACGCTTTCAGCTTCAGCGTCTTGGGCAGCGCCACGCCACTCCAATTCCTCGGCGGGAACCACGCCGCCAGCGTTTCCAGCTCGGTATGGACGTTCAGCACTTGATCCCTGTAGAGGGGAATCACCAAACTGTCCGTCGCAACGATCTTGAACAGTCCCATTATGTCGTCCCTGGACAACAACGAGGGGCAGACCAAAATGCTATACAGCACCCACGTGCTGTAATCCTCGACATTGCACAGCTCGCAGTGGAGCATCGGGGACTTTTCCTTCTCCAAACCCATAATGTTTATTTGAGTAACAACCGGAAGCGGCATTGAGTCGCCCTCCTCGGTGGGATTAAGGATGTTCTTCTGGCGGAGCATATCGACATCGTAGGACTGCATCAGCACAGGGGCAAACTGGACAAGCACGTCTCCCAAAATACGGGTAAATTCCTCCGACTTGAACTCTTCGGTGGCTCGCTTCAGGGGTTCCGAATATTGATCAATGTTGGAGGAAAGGGAGGAGTAGTTGCGCTCCATCTTTCCGTGGACGCAGCTGTACGCACACGCATACAAAGCGAGCAGAACTTTGCGTTCAGTGACCTGTGAGTTTCAGGGGGTGGCAGCAAACGAATTGCGAATTTAATGGGTTAGCAATAACTTCACTGCACTGCACTGCACTGCACTGCACTGCACTGCACTTACAAATGACCAGTATAAGTGCAACTGGGAGTAGAGCGTCAGCAGCTTGCAAAACGAGCGGGACACAGTCGGAGTCTCGAACAAGTTCAGAGACATGATCGTCTGTGGCATTGTTCGCAGCGTCTCCAAACAAGTGTCGTTGAACTCCTGCACATCCAAGAAAGTGAGGTAAATCGGTTCTAGCTCGTCGAGGATGCGACCAGCAGTGCTCTGGAAGGTTTCGAAGCCTGGAACCTCCTGGAGAGTTTGGTGGTTCACTTCTGGGAATTTCTTGTCCAGAGTCTTCCTTATCTTTGCCCACTCAGGATTTTGCAACGAGTGAGGCCGTCCACCGGGAGAGGATAGGTTCCGGTTGAGGAGGGAGACACGAGCCATCATCCCGAGGCCAACATCCGCCAAGATTTCGCATTTCTCGCTGAGCTTGTTGGCCATATTTGAGGAGGGGAAGAGGGTACTTGGTTTTGTTCTTGAGAAAAACCAAAAAAACTAGTGATGTGTAATGTGTGTTACGATTCACGAAGTTGGGGAGAAACCTGTTATAACTGGTTGGACGGAATTGTCTTCGGATTTTTACGAAAAAGGTCAAAAAAAAAAATTAAAAATAAAATTCCAAGCAAAATCAGTTAAACTGCTATAACCTTATTTCCAGACACAACAAGCACCAAAACTAAAACTAGACAGTCCTCTCTCTCAACCATTTCAAGCCCTCTCCCTTTCATTCCCCTTAAAATATAACATAAATATCAAATAACCAAACCTGTCATACCAACTCCACAAAAATAAACACAAATGCCCACCACGAAGAAATTCTACGGTTACCAGGGCTTCACACCCACCCACCTTGTGACCCCACCGGCTTCCAAATATGGCGTTGGAACCCGAGAGTTCCTGATGAACAAATACAGCACAGTTGGGCAGGGACAGGTTTACAAGAAGAAGGTGATCAGCTCCGCTCGGTCGTTTTCAGACCGAACGCTTAACTCTGATTCGTTCGATGTCGAGAGCAAGGACTTCAAACGCGCTGATAGGCGTGGAGTATCTGCGCTGCACGAGTCCGAGGACCCAAAGACAAGGTCCAAGAAGTTTCTTGGCACCACTACTTATGAGGAAACATATAGAAACTTTACCAAGGAGGCAAAATCAATTCTAGGGACGTCCATCGACGATTATTTGGCACCTTACGAGAGTTTGATGGGTGCGAACGGTCAAGTGGGACTTAAGCAGATCCAGAAGATGCTGAATTTGGTTGCTGGCGAGGTTGTTGCTGGTTGGATCAGCATCAAGTTTCTGAAAACTTTCGATCATAACTCGTCTGGCCAATTTGTGAGTATTATATTTTGGAATGGAAAAAAGCGCAAAAAGAAAAGAAGGGAAGTGGTTCCCTTCAAGAAAATTTGACTAACAAAACATTTATCCCCCACCCCCACCCCCCCCACCACCGCCACCCCCAACAGACCTTCGAAGAACTCGAGGCTGCCCTCCCAACCATCATCCACGCAATCAAGCATGACACGGCCAAAAACACGGTCGGACAGCCAGAATGGCTCATTGCCTCGAAAAAGATGCCCCCCAAAGTTCTTACAAACGGAGGAGTCCGCTCTGCGATGCAGATTGACTTTGGAATGGCCGACACCAACCCAGCGGATCGACCGTACACCTACAAGACAGGAATGTACAGCTCGAGCCAGGATATGCTTTTGGGAACAACCCGAGACACTTACCACATTCCCGGCTATGCTGGGCACATCCCATTCAGTAAGCGCAACCCGGTCGTCATGGAGCAGGGAGAGATGAAGGTCCCTCGACCCACGAAGAATAATTTGCGATTGATCTTCAGTCACGATTTGCCAGGCTACACCGGTCACCAGCCGAGGGCGGCGAGGAATGACGTTGGAAGGAAGACAGGTGGCCTCGATCCGAGAACAACCAGTGGGAGCGCCGCAACCGGAATGGATATCTTATAAATTAATTGTGAAAATACTTGATCGGTTTGAAAAAACTTTTTTTTTCCTTTCCAGCGCGCAGAACAGGAGCTTCTTCATGATTGAAGTGTCGTA
>Ga0302114_10002583_pt1 | contig 11584 bp, 8 predicted proteins | sample AG5_Surface_MG_FD_203107 | JGI IMG/M metagenome (GOLD analysis project Ga0302114, IMG submission 203107) | Marine microbial communities from Western Arctic Ocean, Canada - AG5_Surface | ecosystem: Environmental > Aquatic > Marine > Oceanic | place: Canada: Western Arctic Ocean | collected...
AACTTTTGCCATAATGAATTCCTTAAAGTGTAAAATAGTTTACCCAATAACGGAGTGAATATGAAATATAGAATTGAAAAAGACACAATGGGTGAGGTTCAAGTGCCTGCCGATGCTCTCTGGGGAGCCCAAACTCAACGTGCATTAGAAAATTTTCAAATCAGTGGGATTAAGTTTACTTTTCCATTTGGAAGGAGTTTTATTGAAGCCTTGGGTGTAATTAAATTTTCTGCTGCGTCAGCTAATCAAAAATTAAAGTTACTTGAGCCTAAAAAAGCTAACGCAATTAAACTGTCCGCCAAAGAAGTCATTTCAGGAAAGTATGATTCACAATTTCCATTAGATATCTTTCAAACTGGTTCAGGAACAAGCACCAACATGAATGCAAATGAAGTGATTGCTAATCTTGCAACAAAAAAAGCTCGAATTAAAATTAATCCAAATGACCATGTGAATATGAGCCAGAGCAGCAATGATGTTATACCTACAGCAATCTGTATTTCTGCGCTTCTAGACACTCAAAGATTATTGATGCCGGCTCTAGAACACCTAATCAAAACAATTGATAAGAAAGGCATATCTCTTAGGGGAAAAGTAAAAACAGGCAGAACACACTTAATGGATGCTATGCCCATAGATTTTTCACAAGAACTTTCTGGCTGGAGTGCTCAGTTGCAATCTGTGCGCAAGTCACTCATCTCAGCATCCAAAGAATTGTTAAGCCTGCCTCAGGGTGGAACAGCAATTGGAACTGGAATCAATGCTCATAAAGATTTTGGCAAGATATTTGCATTGGAGGTTAAAAAACTATCTAAATTAGATGTAAAGACTTCTGGAAACTACTATAAATCTCTCAGCTCTCAAGATGCAGCAGCACAGCTATCTTCAAGTGTTAAAAATCTAAGCCTCATTCTTATGAAGATATCAAATGATCTCAGGTGGATGAACAGTGGTCCATTGACTGGCTTGGGAGAGATAGAGTTAGAAGCTTTGCAGCCTGGAAGCAGCATTATGCCAGGCAAGGTAAATCCAGTGATTCCAGAGGCTGTTGCAATGGCTTGTGCAGATGTCATTGGCAATGATGTGAGCCTGTCTATTGGCACCCAATCTGGAAATTTTCAGTTAAATGTTATGTTGCCAGTGATTGCCTATAATCTTCTTAAAAGCATTAACTTAATGGCAAATTCCATGCCACTTCTTGCAAACAAAGCTATTAAGACTTTTAAAGTTAACGGTGCAAATATTGCTGAGTCACTTGGCAAAAATCCTATATTAGTAACTGCTTTGAATAGAGAGATTGGCTATGAAAAAGCTGCTCAAATTGCTAAAAAAGCTTACAAAGAAAAACGAGCAATTATTGATGTTGCTCATGAAGAAACAGGTCTGCCTTTAAAAAAATTAAAGCTTTTATTGGACCCATTGAAACTAACTAAGGGTGGGGTGTGAGCAATCTAACGAATCAAACTTGCGAAGCGTGTGAGATTGGAGCTCCCCTTGTGCCTGAGGGCGATCAAGCAAAATTATTAAAGGGACTAGAAGGATGGGAGATAGAGAATACTACTGCAACTTCAAAATTAGTTAATAAATATAAATTTCTTTCATACAAAGAAGCATCAACATTTGTAAATCTCATTGTTGATTTGGCTGAATCTGAAGATCATCATCCTAAAATAACTTTGGAATGGGGCTTGGTTCATTTGGAGTGGTGGTCTCACAAAATCAAGGGACTTCATATGAATGATTTTATCTGCGCTGCTAAATCTAACAAACTATTTCAATCACTTTGAAAGATAAAATTATCCTTATCCTTTCCGGTGGAATGGATTCATTTACATTACTGCATTACGCCCTAGACCAAGGCTATCATGTCGATTGCATTACCTTTGATTATGGTCAGAGACATATCAAAGAAATAGAATGTGCTCGTTTAATATGCAAAGAAAATAATCTTACAAACCTGCTAATTGAGATAGCTAATGTGAAATCTATTTTCGCTAAATCTGCATTAACATCTAATGAAATTGAAATGCCCCATGGAAGCTATCAGGCAGAAAGCATGCAAACAACCATTGTTCCGAATAGAAACATGTTATTTATTTCTCACGCTATTGCATATGCAATATCTCAAAATATAGATAGAGTCTGGTATGGAGCTCATGCTGGCGATCACTTTATCTACCCAGATTGTAGGCCTGAATTTTTATCTGCAATGAATGCAGTTGCACAAACATGCCATACATTCCCTATTAGTGTAGAAGCACCTTTTTTAAATTTATCAAAAGCAGAGATTATTAAAAAAGGCTTAGAACTGGGAGTAAATTACTCCAAAACATGGACTTGCTATGAGGGCAAAGAACGAGCATGCGGGCGATGCGGAGCCTGCAATGAAAGGCTAGAAGCTTTTGCGCTGAATAATTTCATTGATCCTCTTTTTTATCAAGATTAATGTACAAAATTAAAGAGATATATAAAACAATCCAGGGAGAGGGGGCTCAAGCGGGCAGAACTGCAATATTTGTTAGATTTACTGGCTGCAATCTTTGGTCTGGAAAAGAAAAGCATCGTGCAAGCGCTATATGTAAATTTTGTGATACAGATTTTGTAGGAACCAATGGTTTGAATGGAGGAACTTATTCTGCTAAAGATTTAGTATTTAAACTCAATACTTTATGGGGCGAATTAGAAAATAAGCTTATTGTATTTACAGGCGGTGAGCCAATGCTTCAACTAGATGAGGAGCTGATAGAAGAATGTAAAAATAATGCTTTTGAAACGGCAATAGAAACAAATGGAACAATTCCTATAGATTTTAATATTGATTGGGTTTGCGTGTCTCCAAAACATGGATCTGAATTAGTTATCAAGCGTGGAAATGAATTAAAGACTGTCTTTCCTCAGGAAGGCCAGAACTTAGATAATTTTTTAAATTTAGACTTTGAACATTTATACCTCCAACCAATGGATGGCATTGATGGAAAAGAAAATACCATCAAGACTATTCAATATTGTTTAGAGCATCCTCAGTGGAAACTGAGCATTCAACAGCATAAGCTCATAGGTATGCCATAAAATATCTTTTTTTCAATTTCAGCTTAGGCTATAATCTGTTATGGAAAAGATCAAACTAAAAGCACTAACGTTTGATGACGTCTTGCTTCTCCCTCGTTATACAGATTTCTTGCCTGCTGCAGCAGATCTTGCAACTAGAATCTCTCGCAATATTACTCTAAAGATACCTTTGGTGTCCGCTGCTATGGATACTGTGACCGAATCTAGAATGGCTATAGCGCTAGCTGAGAATGGCGGCATAGGGATTATTCACAAGAATAATTCTATTGAGGAGCAGGCTCAGTTAGTTAAAGCTGTTAAGAAGTATGAGAGTGGTGTCGTTCGAGATCCAACAACTATCAAGTCAACTAAAACCATAGAAGAGTTAATGCAGCTAACAAATGAATTGAGTATCTCTGGAATGCCGGTTGTTGATGATGGTGAATTAATGGGCATTGTTACAAGTAGAGATTTTAGATATGCAGACAACCCATTGGACCCAGTATCATCAATCATGACGTCAAAAGACAAATTAATTACAGTCATAGAAGGCACTGATCAAGAGGAAGTAAAAAAATTGATGTATAACAATAGAATTGAAAAAATTCTTGTTATTGACTCCGTTGGTTCTTTAACAGGTCTTGTGACTATGAAAGATATCGAAAAATCTGCAGAACACCCATCTGCAACTAAGGATTCAAGGGGTCAATTACGAGTTGGAGCAGCGCTGGGTACTGGAGAAGATACGCTGGACAGAGCCAGAGCACTATCAATAGCAGGAGTTGACTTATTTGTTATAGATAGCGCGCATGGCCATTCAAAAAATGTTGTGGAAACAATTAAACTCATCAAGAAAGAATTTAAAGATATAGATGTGATGGGGGGAAATGTAGCCACTCCAGAAGGAGCTATCGCCCTAAGAGAAGCAGGTGCTGATGCAATTAAAATTGGAATGGGCCCTGGATCTATTTGCACAACAAGAATCATTGCTGGGATGGGTGTACCTCAAATTACAGCCATTCTTTCAATTAAAGAAAAATTTAGCTCAAACGACATTCCACTGATTGCAGATGGAGGGATCAGATTTTCTGGAGACGTTTCTAAAGCTCTTGCAGCAGGAGCTGATGCAGTTATGTTGGGAGGAATTTTTGCTGGGACAGAAGAGGCTCCTGGAGAAGTTGAACTCTATCAAGGAAGAAGCTTTAAAACTTATCGTGGCATGGGTTCTCTAGGCGCTATGTCAGAAAGAAATGATGTTAATCGATACTCTCAAGACGGTGTCGAAAAAGAAAAAATGGTTCCAGAAGGTGTGGAGGGGCGAGTGCCTTTTAAAGGCTGGGTTGTTAGTGTTATTGATCAGCTGACTGGCGGCATAAGACAAAGTATGGGTTATGTTGGATGCAAGACTATTCCCCAAATGCAAACTGACACGCAATTTGTAGAAATCACGAATGCTGGAATGATGGAAAGTCACGTCCATGATGTGATGATCACCAAAGAAGCCCCTAACTATCAAAGAAGTTAATTATTTACCATGACTCATCCGGATCAACTGGCTTTGGAAAAAAAGAATATTGATACAATTTTAGTATTAGATTTTGGATCTCAATACACACAGCTGATAGCAAGGAGAATCAGAGAGCTTGATGTATTTTCTGTAATTCTACCTTGGGATATCTCTAAAGAGAGAATAGTTGAGCTAAATCCTACTGGCATTATTCTTTCTGGTGGCCCGGAATCAGTAACAAATAACAATACTCCCAGAATTCCTGAAATTGTTTTTGATCTAGAGATTCCTATTCTTGGTATCTGCTATGGGATGCAAACTTTAGCAGAACAATTTGGCGGACAGGTAACAGCCTCTAAAACAAAAGAGTTTGGACATGCATCGATCTCCATTGAAAAATCCTGCATTCTATTTGATGGCTTTGATACTGGATCTTCAATAGATGTTTGGATGAGTCATGGTGATCATGTTTCCTTACTCCCAAATAAATTTAATCTTATTGCATCAACTTCATCGGCTCCTATTGTTGCTATGGCGCACATTGAAAAACCTATATATGCTCTTCAATTTCATCCCGAAGTTACTCACACAAAAGAGGGCAATATTGTCTTAGAAAACTTCGTATTTAAAGTTTGTAACTGTAAGGCTCAATGGAAAATGGAAAATTTAATTGAGCAACGCATTCTTGATATCAAAGAAAAAGTAGGGGATAAAAAAGTATTGCTTGGTTTATCTGGAGGTGTTGATTCCTCGGTCACAGCGATGTTGTTGGACAAGGCTATTGGAAAAAATCTAATTTGTATGTTTGTCGATAATGGATTGCTTCGAAAAAATGAAGCCGAAGAAGTGGAAGATTTATTTAGACAGAAGATGGATCTAAATTTATTAGTTGTTGATGCCAAGAAGATCTTTCATCGACACTTAAAGGGTGTATCAGATCCAGAGCAAAAAAGAAAAATCATTGGCAGAACTTTTATTGATATATTTGATAACGAGTCTGCAAAATTAAAGGATGATATTAACTTTCTTGCGCAAGGAACCATTTATCCAGATGTTATTGAATCATCTGAATCGGAATCAAAGGAAGCAAGAGTAATTAAATCCCATCATAATGTTGGGGGCCTCCCTGATGATATGAAAATGGAGCTTGTTGAGCCATTAAGAGACCTCTTTAAAGATGAGGTAAAGAAAATGGGAGCTGAATTAGGCTTACCGCTTGAGATGTTAAATCGTCATCCTTTCCCAGGACCAGGCTTGGGGGTAAGAATTTTAGGAGAAATTACTCCGGAAAAAGTTTCTACACTGCAAAATGCAGATGCAATCTTTATTGAAGAGCTCATAAAGGCCGATTTATATCATCAAGTAAGCCAAGCTTTTTGCGCCTATCTTCCCGTCAAATCTGTTGGAGTTGTTGGAGATGAAAGGAGATATGCAGATGTAATTGCAATTAGAGCAGTTGAAACTGTCGATTTCATGACTGCTACCTGGGCCAAACTGCCATATGACTTCCTTGGACATGTTTCAAATAGAATTGTTAATGAGATCGAAGAGATTAGCCGTGTAGTCTATGATATTTCTAGCAAACCGCCTGCCACCATTGAGTGGGAGTAGCATAATCAGGTATTGAATGGAACTGACTACCGAACAAGCACTGCAGCAGGGTGTTGCAGCACACAAAGAAGGCAAGCTTCAAGAAGCCGAGCGTCTGTATCGAATTATCTTGCAATCTCAACCTTTGCATCCAGACGCTAACCATAACCTTGGGTTAATAGCAGTATCGGTTAATAAAGCTGATGCGGCATTGCCGCTATTTAAAACTGCTCTCGAAGCCAATCCAAAAATAGAACAATTTTGGCTGAGCTACATTGAAGCCCTTATTAAAGAAAAGCAGTTTGATAATGCAAAGGCAGCCCTCGAACAGGCAAAGCAGCAGGGTGTGGCTGAAGAAAAATTAAATGTTTTGGAAACAAAGCTGACACCAACTGCACAGGCAAATGAGCCTAAATTAGCTGTGCAAAATAAAAGCCTGTCATTTCCACAGAAACGCAAGAAACTATCTGAACAAAATAAGGGGAAGATGAAGGTAACAAAACAAAACTTAAAGGCTAACAATCCACCTCAGAAACAACTCAATAGTCTTTTAGAGTACTATCAGAATGGGCGATTTAATGACGCTGAAAAGCTAGCGGTATTTATTACTAACGAGTTTCCCAAGCACCAGTTTGCATGGAAAGTGCTAGGTGTAATATTTGGGCAAACAGGTAAAAATTCCGAAGCTGCACATGCGAACCAGACAGCAGTTGCATTATCTCCTCAGGATGCCGAAGCCCACAACAACTTGGGTAACACGCTCAAAGAATTAGGCAGGTTGGACGAAGCTGAAGCAAGCTTGAGGCAAGCGATAGCGTTGAAACCTGACTATACGGAAGCCCACAGCAACTTAGGTGCCACGCTGCAAGAACTTGGAAGATTAGACGAAGCTGAAGCAAGCTTTACACAAGCGATAGCGTTGAAACCTGACTTAGCTGAAGCCCACAGCAACCTGGGTGTCACGCTCAAAGAACTAGGCAGACTAGATGAAGCTGAAGTAAGCTATACACAAGCGATAGCATTAAAACCTGACTATACCGAAGCCCACAGCAACTTGGGTAATACGCTCCAGGAACTAGGAAGATTAGACGAAGCTGAAGCAAGCTTTACACAGGCGATAGCGTTGAAACCTGACTTAGCCGAAGCCCACAGCAACCTGGGTGTCACGCTCAAAGAACTAGGCAGACTAGATGAAGCTGAAGTAAGCTATACACAAGCGATAGCATTAAAACCTGACTTTGCTGAAGCCCACTACAACCTGGGTAACATGCTCAAAGAACTGGGCAGATTAAACGAAGCTGAAGCAAGCTATAAACAAGCCATAGCGTTGAAACCTGACGATTTTGCGAACGCCTATGATGGCTTAGGTGTTATTCTGCAGTCTAATGGGAAACATAAAGATGCCGAAATATGTTACATAAAATATCAATCCCTAGAGCCTGACAAACTATCCTCAATCAAGAGCAGGGGAGAAATTTTATTCTATCAAGGAGATTTTGAGCAAGCATTACGTGTCTTTGATAGTTACGATAATATAACTTCAAGAGGGCACGCGCTTGAATGTTTATATTGCTTAGGACGAATTGAAAGTATTTATGCAAGGATTGCCGCTCAGCCTGATTTGAATAGCGAAAATATAAGAGTAGCGGCAATTGCAGCCTTTCTCACTGAGAGGACGAAAAAAGATACCGCACATGATTTTTGTAACAATCCGTTAGATTTTATACATGTTTCAAATATTGCTTCTCATATTGAAGATTCTAATTTATTTATAACAGAAATCATTGATGAACTGCACAATGTGAAAACTGACTGGGAGCTTAATACAACTCGAAATGGTTTTCAGGCTAGTACTAATGTGTTTAAAAATCCGCTAGAAAAAATGAAAATTCTTAAATCAATAATCATTGATGAGCTAGACTCCTATTATACAAAGTTTAAAAATGAACCCTGCTCTTATATTACGAAATGGCCATCTGAGAAAATTGTTTCTGGGTGGCATGTGATACTTAAGCAACAAGGATATCAAAGTGCACATATTCATCCAACTGGTTGGTTAAGTGGAGTGATTTATTTAAAGAATGTTCCTACAATGGGAAAACAGGAAGGTGCAATAAAATTCAGTTTGGACAGTCCCAGCTATCCGGATAATTGCTCATCCAGAAAAATTCATGAACCAGAAGTAGGAGATATAGTTTTTTTTCCTTCGTCGCTCCATCACAGGACAATTCCTTTCACAACAGATGCGGATAGAATTACTGTTTCGTTCGACTTAAAGCCAGAAGCAGCCAGATGCTAAGTTGCGAGACTTACTTAAAAGTCAAAAATCTAAAACTCTTAGGGTAAGTGAACTTTCCAAAATTGAAACAAGTAGGTTGGCAAAACTAAATACTATGCTTGTAATTGATATTAAAAAATATAATATCCACGTTGCTACTGTGTGGGAGTGAATTCAATAACTTTTTTAATGTATATTAATTATCAAAAGAGGCAAAATAAGCCATGAATAATATTAGATTTATTAATCATGCTAGCTACATAATTGAAAGCATTGTTTTTACAGAGATTATTTTGTGACTACTATTGAGTTGGAGCACTAAAGTTGGAATATCGAAAAGAGATTGATGGTTTAAGAGCGCTGGCAGTATTGCCTGTAATACTATTTCATGCTGGCTTTGAATGGTTTAGTGGCGGCTATGTTGGTGTAGACGTCTTTTTTGTGATCAGCGGGTATTTAATTACTACAATTATCATCTCTGAAATGGCGCAAAGTAGATTCAGTATAGTTAATTTCTACGAGCGGCGTGCTCGCCGTATTCTGCCAGCATTATTTTTTGTGATGTTAGCTTGCCTGCCATTTGCTTGGCTGTGGCTCATTCCAAGTGACCTCAAAGATTTTGGTCAAAGTCTTGTGGCTGTATCCACCTTCTCATCAAATATATTATTTTGGTCAGAAAGCGGATACTTTGATATTAATACTGATCTTAAGCCCTTGCTACATACATGGAGTTTAGCCGTTGAAGAGCAGTACTACATTTTATTTCCTATCTTTTTACTGATGACTTGGCGCATGGGTATAAAGTGGATTTTGATCATTTTATTATTTACTTTTATTGGTAGTTTAGCTTTAGCTCAATGGGGCGCATTTAATAGACCAGGAGCAAATTTCTATCTCCTTCCAACAAGAGGCTGGGAATTATTGATTGGAGTCTTTGTGGCTTTTTATCTTAAATATAACTCTAATCTTAAATCACATTTTTGTAACCAAGTGCTTAGTTTGCTTGGTTTTTGTATGGTCATTTATTCAATTGTTGCGTTTGATGACGATACGCCATTTCCAAGCCTATATGCTTTAATCCCCACTGTTGGAACAGGACTGCTAATATTGTCGGCGGTTCCAAACACTCTTGTACATAGTTTTCTTGGCCTTAGACCTTTAGTAGGTATTGGGTTGCTCTCCTATAGCGCTTATCTTTGGCATCAACCTATTTTAGCTTTTGCGCGTCATAGATTCCTTGGAGATGTTTCTGATTTGCTACTGCTTGGTTTATGTGTCGCTTCAATTGTGATGGCATGGTTTAGCTGGAAATTTATCGAAGCGCCATTCAGAAATAAAAGAAAAATAAATCGCAGGGCTATTTTTACTCTTTCAGCTGTTGGGATGTTAGGCTTTGTTTCAGTTGGGACATTCATTCATTTTACGAATGGCTTAGAGCGATTTAAAGTGGCATCCTACTCTGAACAGCAGTCCAGAAACTATACAATGATTCAAAATAGTACTGGCTATGATATGTACAATCATATGTTTTCAAAGGATTGTAAGATGTGGGAAAAAGATACAAGAAATTTGTCACAATCATTAGTGCAAAAATGTAAAGAGAAGTATGGTTCGCCTATTATAGTTTTAGGTGACAGTCACGCTATGAACATACACAATGTATTTTCTAAATCAGATAAATATGAATTTGTTATCGGTATCTCTCAAGGCGGATGTCGGCCCCATGAAACTTATAATTTTTGTCAGTATGACAGTTTTATTGAGTTTTTAAGTCAAAACAAAGATCTTAAACCCACTGTTATATTTCATCAGACGGGTACAGCTTTTATTAAAGATAGCAAGGGTACCTATTACCCCCCACTAAATAAAAAGTTTTTTTTTGATGCTGGAAAAGTTAGAAGGGTTGAGGACTATTTAGGTAAAATAGCCGATCATAATATTAATGTTATCTGGCTAGGGCCTTTTACTGAATATAGTATTGATCCTTCTAGATTTGCAACCAAAATTTTTAATGTTCCTCAAATTAATTTTGTTTCATTCAGTAATATTGAACAGCAGATTGCATCAATTATTAAAGGAAATAGTAAATTTCAATACATGCCTTTCAATGCTCTTTATTTACAAAATGAAAAAGCTGTATTAGATGATTGCCTAATTTGGAGAGACGCTGATCATTTTAGTATTTGTGGAGAGGATATAATTGCAAAGAAGAGTAATTGGGGTTCATTAAATCACCTCATTCGAGTGAAAAAATGATTTTTTTTAATAACCAGTCACTAAAAATACAAGGCTTTTGTGTTTAAAAATATATCCTTTATATCAATAAGCGCGATATTTGGAGCAGGCTTTACTTTTTTAGCTAATTTTATCTTCATAACGCACCTAAATTTATCTGATTTTGGTTTACTGGCTTCAAGTCTTGTAACAATAAATTTATACGCATCATTCGTAGGTTTTGGAATAGGATTATTTTGGTTAAATATTTATGGTGTTGAGGGCTTCAAAGCCGCGCGCTGGATATTGCCAACTCTGAGATTAGTTTTTGTATTAATATGCCTCGCAATAACCTCAATTATTCTGCTTTCTGTGTTGGAAGGTAGCAATGTAAATAAATTTATTTTTTTTCTAATTCCATGGTTATTAGCACTGGTTTTAAATGATTTGGCGGCAGCGAAACTTCAGTTGCAAAATAAATTTAATTTACTGTCTTTATGGCTCCTATTTCCTCACCTGAGCAGAATAATTGTAGCGTTTTATCTTGCCAGCGTCGGTGGAGGCTTAATTGATATTGCTAACGGCTTTTCTTTTATGGCAGCCATTATAATGTCACTAGCACTATTTCAAATAAATAAACTTTTAAATCAAGATAGAGATATAACTCAGGAAGTTTTTCCCATTCAAGTGCCATCTATTATCGATGTTTTTAAGAAATCTTGGCCTTTTGCAGCCTCAGGTTTTTTGTACTACATTTTTTTTCAAACTAACATTCTTATTTTATATTGGATTATAGGCCCAGATGCAGCGGGAATTTATTATGCAGCTTTTATGGTTAGTGTGGCTATTTATATTATTCCTTCAGCTATTTTTCAAAAGTATTTATTGCCTCTGCAGCATAGTTGGGCTCAGAATAACGCATCTAAGCTTTTAGCAGTTTTTCGTTT
>Ga0302114_10002584_pt1 | contig 11583 bp, 3 predicted proteins | sample AG5_Surface_MG_FD_203107 | JGI IMG/M metagenome (GOLD analysis project Ga0302114, IMG submission 203107) | Marine microbial communities from Western Arctic Ocean, Canada - AG5_Surface | ecosystem: Environmental > Aquatic > Marine > Oceanic | place: Canada: Western Arctic Ocean | collected...
AGAATTACTATAATTCTTCTATGTAATTATAGTTTTTCTTGTAAAATTTATTTATATAATTTAAACAATATTTATGTTTAAATTATAATGTTTAAAATACTATTAACAATATTTTTAACGTTACCATTACATCGATTACATGTAGTAGATAATGAATTAACAAAATTAACATCTTTAATTTTACTTATACCAACAGTAACCCGTCATAATGATAATTGTAAAACAGATAATGATTGCCCATTAATAATGCGATGTTGTGAAGTAGGAATAAAAAATATTGTTGTACACCAAACAACTTTGTAAAAATGGGATTATCATATCAAAATAAAATAATTAAACAAGATATCGAAGAAGATGTTGAACAAGATATTAAATAATTTATATAAATATATTTACTTTTTTATTATTGTATTTTATTATATAATAACATTTCAATACCCTGTTCAAATGGTATTGTTATTTCCCATCCTAAATTTTTTAATTTATTATTACTTATATAATATCTACTATCATTAAATGGTCTATCTTCAATATAAGTTATATAATTATCATAATTCTTATTATTCTTCATTTTTTCTATTAATAATTTTGCTACATCCATAACAGTATACTCCATATTTTTATCGCATCCAATATTATAAATTTCTCCTATTTTTCCTTTTTTTATAATATATTTAAAAGCATTAACTGTATCATTTACATGTAAAAATCCTCTTACTGCGTCACCTTTTCCTTGAATTGTTACTTTATTATTCGTTTCAAGTAATTGTATAAAACGTGGAATTAATTTTTCAGGATATTGATTTGGACCATATACATTATTTCCTCTAGTAATAATAATTGGTATATTAAACGAATGACAATATGATTGTGCTATAAGTTCAGCACCTGCTTTTGTAGCAGCATATGGATTAGTAGGACACAATACTGATTGTTCTGTTTTTTGATTTTCATTAATGTCTATCATAGATTCACCATAAACTTCGTCAGTAGAAACATGTATAAATCTATCAAAATTTGGATTTAATTTATAATATTTTCTAGTACATTCTAATAAAATATGAGTACCGTAAATATTATCTTGTGTAAACATAAGTGAGTTTTCAAATGAATTTTGAACGTGTGATTGAGCAGCAAAGTGAATTATTATATCAATGTTTTTATTTGTTAGTATATGCCATACTAGATCAAAAGAACAAATATTACCTTTTATAAAAGTATAATTATTTGCATTTCTTATTTCTTCTAAAATATTATTTTCATTTGCACAATAATTCAAAGAATCAATATTAATAATATTGTATTCATTTAAAAAAAAAATATGGTTAATAAAATTAGATCCTATAAAACCACAACCACCTGTTACTAATAAATTTTTCATATATCTAATACATTATAAAAAAATTTAGTTTTGTCGTTAATAATAAATACTTGGTAAATAATTACATTCGGGGGGCCATTTCCCATGAATTTGTCTATAATGTATTGAATTTATGTTACATCTTTTTTTTATTATTTCCATACGTTTTTTATATATTCTTTTCCAAATACGTTGTATAATTTTTAACCAAAATGTTTTTTTTATTGCTACAGTAGTATCATCTACATAATCTATATCAATTATTTCTAATTCATAATAATTTGGCATAGATATTATGTTATTAAAATTACGAATAATCTTATGATTTAATGCTTCTATATCATAAGTATTAACATTAATAAAACTTTGTGTTAAATGTTCATCATAACATCGTAATAATTTTAATATATATTTTTTATAATAGTTATAAAAGTGAATTAATTGTACATTTTGCATAAATATAAAATGTCCGTTAATTTTGTTTTCATAATTTGTACTATCTGAACCATGTTTATATTTCCACCACAATTCACATATACCCAATTTATATCTACTATTATTTGTATAACTCATATTTTAATTATACAATATCTTGCCAATATTATTTATCAATTTTATTATAATAAATAATATTCATTTTCATTTAATATTATTTATATCAATAATATTTTATTACTATTTGTAAAATTAAAAAATTTATGGTTCAGGTTCAGGTTCTGGTTCAGGTTCTGGTTGAGGTTGTGGTTCTGGTTCTGGTTCAGGTTGAGGTTCAGGTTCTGGTTGAGGTTCAGGTTCTGGTTGTGGTTCTGGTTCAGGTTGTGGTTCTGGTTCAGGTTCTGGTTGAGGTTCAGGTTCTGGTTGTGGTTCTGGTTCAGGTTCTGGTTGAGGTTCAGGTTCTGGTTGAGGTTCAGGTTCTGGTTGTGGTTCTGGTTCAGGTTGTGGTTCTGGTTCTGGTTCAGGTTCAGGTTCTGGTTGTGGTTGAGGTTCTGGTTCTGGTTCTGGTTCTGGTTGAGGTTGTGGTTCTGGTTCAGGTTCTGGTTCAGGTTCAGGTTCAGGTTCTGGTTCAGGTTCTGGTTGTGGTTCTGGTTCAGGTTCTGGTTGTGGTTCTGGTTGAGGTTCAGGTTCAGGTTCTGGTTCTGGTTGAGGTTCAGGTTCTGGTTGTGGTTCAGGTTCAGGTTGTGGTTCAGGTTCAGGTTCAGGTTCTGGTTCTGGTTCTGGTTCTGGTTCTGGTTCAGGTTCTGGTTGTGGTTCAGGTTGAGGTTCTGGTTCTGGTTCAGGTTCTGGTTGTGGTTCAGGTTGAGGTTCTGGTTCTGGTTGTGGTTCTGGTTCTGGTTCTGGTTCTGGTTCTGGTTCAGGTTGAGGTTCAGGTTCTGGTTGTGGTTCAGGTTCTGGTTGTGGTTCTGGTTGAGGTTCAGGTTCAGGTTGAGGTTCAGGTTGAGGTTCTGGTTCTGGTTGAGGTTCTGGTTGAGGTTCAGGTTCTGGTTCTGGTTCTGGTTGAGGTTCCGGTTCAGGTTGTGGTTCTGGTTGAGGTTCAGGTTCAGGTTGAGGTTCAGGTTCAGGTTCTGGTTCTGGTTGAGGTTCTGGTTCTGGTTGTGGTTCTGGTTGAGGTTCTGGTTCAGGTTCAGGTTCAGGTTGTGGTTCAGGTTCAGGTTGTGGTTCTGGTTCTGGTTCAGGTTCTGGTTGTGGTTCAGGTTCTGGTTGTGGTTCAGGTTCTGGTTCTGGTTCTGGTTCAGGTTCTGGTTCTGGTTGAGGTTGAGTAGTTAATGAACCAGTAATCTTATAGAATAATGGTAAGTTTTCATTAAGATTTACACCATAAAATAATATAGCATAATTTGTTCCTGATTGATTACCAGGTAATACCATATTTTCACCATTATCTTTTATTAATAAATTGTTACCAGAATTATCTAATTTAAATTCAGATTTAATTACTTGGTTTGTATTATCATTTTGATCTACTGATGTAACATTTGATTGTATTTCATAATATATTCCTTCACTTGTTCCACTACCTTGTTCAAAACCTTCTAATATTAAATTATCTAATTGACTATCAGCAGAAATTGTAAATGTTACATGATCGTAATGATCAGGATTATTTTTATTTTCAGGTGTATCTAATAAATGATTTTCTATTGTAATAGAATTATTTACAACGTTTACTACTGTAGCATTTTCTAGATGAGAATTATAGTCATCAACTTCCGGTTCAGGTTCAGGTTCTGGTTGTGGTTCAGGTTCAGGTTCAGGTTCAGGTTCTGGTTCTGGTTGTGGTTCAGGTTCTGGTTGTGGTTCTGGTTCAGGTTGTGGTTCAGGTTCAGGTTCAGGTTCAGGTTCTGGTTCTGGTTGTGGTTCAGGTTCCGGTTCTGGTTCAGGTTGTGGTTCTGGTTCTGGTTCAGGTTGTGGTTCTGGTTCTGGTTCAGGTTGAGGTTCTGGTTCTGGTTCTGGTTCTGGTTCAGGTTCTGGTTGTGGTTCAGGTTCAGGTTGTGGTTCTGGTTCTGGTTCAGGTTGTGGTTCAGGTTCTGGTTCAGGTTGTGGTTCAGGTTCAGGTTGAGGTTCTGGTTCAGGTTCTGGTTGTGGTTCAGGTTCAGGTTGAGGTTCTGGTTCAGGTTCTGGTTCTGGTTCAGGTTCTGGTTCTGGTTGTGGTTCAGGTTCTGGTTGTGGTTCTGGTTGTGGTTCTGGTTCAGGTTCAGGTTCTGGTTGTGGTTCTGGTTCTGGTTGTGGTTCTGGTTCAGGTTGTGGTTCAGGTTCTGGTTCTGGTTGTGGTTCTGGTTCTGGTTGAGGTTCTGGTTCAGGTTCTGGTTCAGGTTCAGGTTCTGGTTCTGGTTGAGGTTGAGTAGTTAATGAACCAGTAATCTTATAGAATAATGGTAAGTTTTCATTAAGATTTACACCATAAAATAATATAGCATAATTTGTTCCTGATTGATTACCAGGTAATACCATATTTTCACCATTATCTTTTATTAATAAATTGTTACCAGAATTATCTAATTTAAATTCAGATTTAATTACTTGGTTTGTATTATCATTTTGATCTACTGATGTAACATTTGATTGTATTTCATAATATATTCCTTCACTTGTTCCACTACCTTGTTCAAAACCTTCTAATATTAAATTATCTAATTGACTATCAGCAGAAATTGTAAATGTTACATGATCGTAATGATCAGGATTATTTTTATTTTCAGGTGTATCTAATAAATGATTTTCTATTGTAATAGAATTATTTACAACGTTTACTACTGTAGCATTTTCTAGATGAGAATTATAGTCATCAACTTCCGGTTCAGGTTCAGGTTCTGGTTGTGGTTCAGGTTCAGGTTCCGGTTCAGGTTCAGGTTCTGGTTGTGGTTCAGGTTCTGGTTGTGGTTCAGGTTCAGGTTCTGGTTGTGGTTCTGGTTCAGGTTGAGGTTCAGGTTCAGGTTCAGGTTCAGGTTCAGGTTGTGGTTCTGGTTGTGGTTCTGGTTCAGGTTGTGGTTCAGGTTCTGGTTCTGGTTGTGGTTCTGGTTGTGGTTCAGGTTCTGGTTCAGGTTGTGGTTCTGGTTCTGGTTGTGGTTCAGGTTCTGGTTCAGGTTGTGGTTCTGGTTCTGGTTGTGGTTCAGGTTCTGGTTCTGGTTCTGGTTGTGGTTCTGGTTGTGGTTCTGGTTCCGGTTGAGGTTCAGGTTGAGGTTCTGGTTCTGGTTCAGGTTCAGGTTGTGGTTCAGGTTCTGGTTCTGGTTGGGGTTCTGGTTCTGGTTGGGGTTCTGGTTCTGGTTGTGGTTCTGGTTCTGGTTGTGGTTCTGGTTCAGGTTCTGGTTGGGGTTCTGGTTCCGGTTGAGGTTCTGGTTCAGGTTGAGGTTCTGGTTCCGGTTCTGGTTCAGGTTGAGGTTCTGGTTCAGGTTCTGGTTCTGGTTGTGGTTCTGGTTCCGGTTGAGGTTCAGGTTGAGGTTCTGGTTCTGGTTCAGGTTCAGGTTGTGGTTCAGGTTCTGGTTCTGGTTCCGGTTCTGGTTGAGGTTGAGTAGTTAATGAAGCAGTAATCTTATAGAATAATGGTAAGTTTTCATTAAGATTTACACCATAAAACAATATTGCATAATTTGTTGATCCTTGATGACCAGCTAATACAGTATTTATACCATTATCTTTTATTAATAAGTTATTACCTGAGTTATCTAATTTAAAATGAGATTTAATTACTTGGTTTGTATCATCATTTTGATCTACTGATGTAACATCTGATTGTATCTCATAATATATTCCTTCACTTGTTCCACTACCTTGTTCAAAACCTTCTAATATTAAATTATCTATTTGCATGTCAGAAGGAACTGTAAATGTTACATGATCATAATGATCAGGATTATTTTTATTTTCAGGTGTATCTAATAAATGATTTTCTATGGTAATAGAACTATTTTCAAAGTTTATTACTGTAGCATTTTCTAGATTAGAATTAAAGTCATCAACTTCAGGTTCAGGTTCTGGTTCTGGTTGAGGTTCAGGTTCAGGTTCAGGTTCAGGTTGTGGTTCTGGTTCTGGTTCTGGTTCTGGTTGAGGTTCTGGTTCAGGTTCAGGTTCTGGTTGTGGTTCTGGTTCAGGTTCAGGTTCAGGTTGTGGTTCAGGTTCAGGTTGTGGTTCAGGTTCTGGTTGTGGTTCTGGTTCTGGTTCCGGTTGTGGTTCAGGTTCAGGTTGTGGTTCAGGTTCTGGTTCTGGTTCTGGTTGAGGTTCTGGTTCTGGTTCCGGTTGTGGTTCTGGTTCTGGTTCAGGTTGTGGTTCTGGTTCCGGTTGTGGTTCAGGTTCAGGTTCGGGTTGTGGTTCAGGTTCTGGTTGTGGTTCTGGTTCTGGTTGTGGTTCTGGTTCTGGTTGAGGTTCTGGTTCTGGTTGAGGTTCAGGTTCAGGTTCTGGTTGTGGTTCTGGTTCAGGTTGTGGTTCTGGTTCTGGTTCAGGTTCTGGTTGTGGTTCTGGTTCTGGTTCAGGTTGTGGTTCTGGTTCTGGTTGTGGTTCTGGTTCCGGTTGAGGTTCAGGTTCTGGTTCTGGTTGTGGTTCTGGTTCTGGTTCAGGTTGTGGTTCTGGTTCTGGTTCCGGTTGAGGTTCAGGTTCCGGTTCAGGTTGTGGTTCCGGTTCTGGTTCTGGTTGTGGTTCTGGTTCAGGTTCAGGTTGTGGTTCCGGTTCTGGTTCTGGTTGTGGTTCTGGTTCAGGTTGTGGTTCCGGTTCTGGTTCTGGTTGTGGTTCTGGTTCAGGTTCAGGTTGTGGTTCCGGTTCTGGTTCTGGTTGTGGTTCTGGTTCAGGTTCAGGTTGTGGTTCAGGTTCTGGTTCAGGTTGTGGTTCAGGTTCCGGTTCAGGTTCTGGTTCTGGTTGTGGTTGTGGTTCAGGTTCAGGTTCTGGTTGTGGTTCAGGTTCTGGTTCTGGTTCTGGTTCTGGTTGTGGTTGTCTTGATAATTGACCTCTTAACTTATAAAATAACATTTGATTTTCACTTTGATTTAATCCGTATAATAATATTGTGAAAAATCTACCTGAATTATCACCAATTAACATAGAATGTTCTGAATTATTCATTAAAATATTATCACCAATTGAATTAAAATCAAAGTGTGATTTAATTATATCATTTGTGTTATCATCTTGGTCTATTGAACTAACATCAGATTGTATATGATAAACTATACCTGAACTATCTATAACACCAGATTGACTATTATAAACTATACCTGAAGTATCTTGAATTGTATAATTCTCCAAATATAAACCTTCTAATTGTTTATCAGCAGGTATGAAAAAGTAGACTTGATCATAATCATCTCTTGTATTAGATATAATAAAATTACCTGATTCATTAGTATTTTGTTCATTATAATATACTAAATTACCAGTATATGTGTCTGGTATAGTAAATAATATTTTATTACTATTACCAGTAATTGATGTACCAGTTATTTCAAAAGACGGTGCTGTATTTACAGCACTTCCTATCATAAATGGATTTGTGCTAGTTATTCCATTTGCTTGGAATATATAATCATTGTTTTTCACGAAATAGTATGTTGCTATATCTATAGCATTTCCACTTGAATCTGTGAAAATATAATTAGATGTATTATTAACATCACTATTTACATTAATAGTTGTACCTTTTTTTACGCCGGGTGATTTTAAAATATGATTTTCTATTAATATCTCTTCATTAGAGAGATCAATTAAGGTCCCGGACTCGTTTCCCATACCCACGAAATCTGTTATTTCTGGTTCAGGTTCTGGTTCTGGTTGTGGTTCAGGTTCTGGTTCTGGTTGTGGTTCTGGTTCAGGTTGTGGTTCAGGTTCAGGTTCTGGTTCTGGTTGTGGTTCAGGTTCTGGTTGTGGTTCAGGTTCTGGTTGTGGTTCAGGTTCTGGTTGTGGTTCTGGTTCTGGTTCTGGTTGTGGTTCAGGTTCTGGTTGTGGTTCAGGTTCTGGTTGTGGTTCAGGTTCTGGTTGTGGTTCTGGTTCAGGTTGTGGTTCTGGTTCTGGTTCTGGTTGTGGTTCAGGTTCAGGTTGTGGTTCTGGTTCTGGTTGCGGTTCAGGTTCAGGTTCAGGTTCAGGTTCTGGTTGAGTAGCTAATATACCATTTAATCTATAATATACTTCTTGGTTTAAGTTATCTACCTTTGCAATTTTAATAGAATATGTTGTTCCATTCGCACTATCTGATCTCAAACCACCTTTTAATAAAGCATTTTCACCATTATCTATTAATATATTAGAGTCTAAATCACTAGCATTAATTGTTCTATCTAAAATTTGTGTATAACCGAAGTTTTCGGCAAATTCATAACCCATCCATTGTCCTGTAGGACTTTCTAATATCTGTATACGTATTGTATCTGTAGATATTACATCACTAGTTAAAGATAAAGACAATTTAGTTAATAAAATACCATCTAACTGATAGAATTGTGGTACAGTAAGTGAAACATATTCATATGTATTTGTTATACCTTTATCAATACCTAAACTATTTTCAATATTGTAAACACTATTTATATTAGGAATTACAGATGGTGATAATTCTAATAATGAGTAAGGTTGACCTTCAGGTTCAGGTTCAGGTTCAGGTTCTGGTTGAGGTTCTGGTTCTGGTTGTGGTTCTGGTTCAGGTTGTGGTTCTGGTTCAGGTTCTGGTTGTGGTTCTGATAATAAATTACCTACAAGTTTATATTTGGTAATTACTTCTTCACTTACACGGAAATATATTGTATAATATTCTCCTTTATTACCTTTTAATATATTACCACCTAAAATATCTGTTCCTGTAGAACTTGTAGTTAATGTTCCATATGTAAATAAGTTATCTGCATCAAATATGTCTCCTGTACAAATAATATAGTTAATTACTTGTGTAGCACTAGAACATTCTATATAATCAACTACTAATGATTCAACTTGTCTATATTGTGGTATTAATACTCTTACATAATCATTATAATCAAGATTATCACCTACACCTGCTATAGATAAATTGCTATTTTTATCAAGACCTATAAAGTTTTCAATATCAAACTGATTATCAATTGATGCGATAGTTGTTGGGGCTGCTTCTAAATTAGAATATTCTCTTAATTCAGGTTCAGGTTCAGGTTCAGGTTGAGGTTCAGGTTGAGGTTCGGGTTCTGGTTCTGGTTCTGGTTCTGGTTCTGGTTCAGGTTGAGGTTCAGGTTCTGGTTCTGGTTCAGGTTCTGGTTCTGGTTGAGGTTCTGGTTCTGGTTGAGGTTCAGGTTGAGGTTCAGGTTCTGGTTCTGGTTCTGGTTCTGGTTCAGGTTCTGGATATAAATTATTAACTATTAAACCTTGAATTTCATATTCTATTCTAGATATTTCATTGGCAACAAAGTAAATAGTATATACTGATGATTCGGTAAATTTACCTACTGATGATGATTCAAGTAAATTAGTTCCTAATGATGTAATAACACCTGTTTTTACTAATGTACTACTATCATATACAGATCCTTCTGAAATATAATAACTAACACCATTAATGTCTTGTGAATTTGCTAAAGTAAAGTCTCCAATCATAGTATTATGTAAATTACAAAAATATTTAAGATCAGGACCATTATATGTAGATGGTATAGTAATAGTAATAGATTCACCACTTATGATAGAAGCAACAGATCCTACTAAATCATTTACACCTGTACTTGTTATTGTTATATCAGATGTGTTTTCATTCCATGATGTACCAATATTAAATGGATGCCCATTATCAGTTCTTTCAAATACATAAGTTTTCCCTTTTAATAATGTTAATGGAGTATTCAATGCATCACCATCCGCAATTTCACTGAATATATAATATGGATCAGTGAATGGATCACTATTTAATCTTACATAATATTTTACATTAGATGTTAGTGTAAATTGTGTTACTGATAAGTAATGATTATAACAGAAGTATGCTAATGTTCCATCATAATCTTCTGGTATAGTAAATGTAATACTTTCACCTTCTATTATAGATGTTACACCATCTAATATAGCAGAATTATTACTAGCATCTAAACCTGTACCATTACTAGTAAAGGTTATACCAGTATTATTAGCTCTCCATGCAGAACCAATATTAAATGGATGTGTTCCATCACTTCTTACGAAAGTATATGTTTTACCTCTTACTAATGTAAGTGGTTGATTTACAGCATTAAGAGCATTACCATCTTGAGTAGTACTGAATATATAGAATGGTGCGCTAAATTCATCACTGTACAATCTAACATAGTATGTAGTAGTTGGTGTAACATCAGTTAATTCAAATTTAGTTACATTAAATTCATCTACATATTCATTAGCACCTAATGATATTGTTACATAATCATTATAATCTATATGATCACCGATATTAGGGATTGATGAACCGTGTATTTTTTCTACACCAATATAATTTGCAATATGGAATCCTCCATTATTTCTTTGGATAAGAGTTGGTGATAAGTCAATATTAGAATAATCTTGTAATTCAGGTTCAGGTTCAGGTTCTGGTTCTGGTTCAGGTTCTGGTTCTGGTTCGTATTCAACAAGTGCTTCTAATTTATAGTGTAATGGTAAGTTTTCAGAACTGTCAAATCCATATAATAATAATGCATATTGAGTATTACTTTCTAATATATTATGTACACCATTTACTATTAATAAATTCTTTCCTATATCACTAGGTGTAAAGTGACTCTTTACAACAGTATTTGTAGAATCATTAACATCGACTACATTAGTATTCTTTTGTATTTCGTAATTAATACCTGCACTATCAGTTATAGTAAATTCACGTACCATTAATGCACTTATTTGTATATCTGTTGGTAAAGTCCATGTTAAATGATCATGAGTATCTGGGTTTTCACCAGCAGCAGGTGTATCTAATAAGTGGTTTTCAATCATAAAAGTATATGATGTAGTTGTATCACCTCCTGAAATAGGTATTACAGTAGCAGGACCAACTAAATCACCATAATCAGGAAGTTCTGGTTCTGGTTCTGGTTCTGGTTCTGGTTCTGGTTCTGGTTCTGGTTCTGGTTCTGGTTCAGGTTGTGGTTGTGGTTCTGGTTCTGGTTCTGGTTCAGGTTGTGGTTGTGGTTCTGGTAATACATTATCAGATTGTAAAGTATATACAATAGGACTATTAACATTAACTGTTTTAGAAATTTTAAATGCATATGTTTTACCTTGAGCAGCACTTGTACCAATTAATTTAATTATTTCTCCGTTAACCTCTAATAAATTATCACCAACATTATTTACATTAATAGTCTTTTCTAAAACTCTAGTATAACCTATTGCTTCTGGACCAGATCCTTCAATATATTTACCATCAGGACTATTAATAATTGTAAATGTTAATGAATCTGATGGAATAACAACATCAAATGAATTTAATGTTATATTTACTATTTGTTGATCAGTTGGTATAGTAATATTGAAGAAATCTTGTAATTCACTGGAATCAGTTTCATTAAAGATACTATTAGTAATATGAAAAAGGTTATTAGTTGTAGATACAACTGTAGGAACGTCGGAATCATTAGATAATGGTATTATTTCAGGTTCAGGTTCTGGTTCAGGTTCTGGTTCAGGTTCTGGCTGTGGTTCATATATTGTTCGAATGAATAATTTATTATTTTGTTCTGTTAATGATGATGCATTAACACCGAATAATGGGATATTTAATCCAGTTAATACAATACTTTCACCTGTAGGAATATTAAATT
>Ga0302114_10002595_pt1 | contig 11563 bp, 7 predicted proteins | sample AG5_Surface_MG_FD_203107 | JGI IMG/M metagenome (GOLD analysis project Ga0302114, IMG submission 203107) | Marine microbial communities from Western Arctic Ocean, Canada - AG5_Surface | ecosystem: Environmental > Aquatic > Marine > Oceanic | place: Canada: Western Arctic Ocean | collected...
ATCCCCCAGGACCAAACCTCACCCTCACTACGATCAGGATCAGTGGCGATGTTGGCCTCTGTGCTGGGCAAGGGCGGAATAGAAGAAATCCACCAGTTCCTGCCAACACTAAAGTCCCTCGCCGAGGAGGACACGTGGTGGGAGACGAGGGCTCAGCTGCTCGTTGTGTGCAGCACCGTCCTTTCGTACTACGACGATGATGTCAATGAATCGGTCTTAGAAATCATCCGCCTCATCTTCAAGCCAACAGCTCACAGCAACATCAAGAGAATTGGAGTTGCTTACCTTGCCCCCGTGCTTGTAAGCGCAAAGGGTGACCTGACGCCGTTGTTCGTCGATGTCGTTCTGTCGCTCCGATCCAACGACAGGAACACCCTCTTATCCCTCCAAGCGAATGTTGGAGAGTCGGCGGAGATGACTAGAACGATCGAGCTGCCGGGCTCCGGTGGGAGCAGCGGTCTTCGCTACCAACTCCACAGCATCGTTGGCGAGTTCTCCGCCCTCCACGTGGCGAGCAGCTTGGTTGAGAAGATTTCTCCCAACAACCCTTTTTACGAGAGTCACGCTCAAATCCTGCTGGCCTGCATCGCAGGAGCAGAGAATATCAACAACGATTGGGAGGACGTGTGGAGCAGCGTGAACGGCAGCCTGTTCAACTCCCTCGCCAACTCAAGCTCCGCGTACCTATCCGCCCAGGCAATTGTGGGCTTTTGCGAGAAGAATGATGGAATTTTAAAATCGGTCATTTCCAGCAACAGCATCGGCAGCTCCCTCAACGAACTGTACTCTTCCTCATCGAGTCAGGATGACGGCGGGTTGTGCAGGGAGATCTTCGTCTCGGACCTGCTGGAAAAAATTGCTTCAATCTCACCGTCAGCTCTCACTCACGTCGAGAACTTGTTAGAGGGGTACAGCAAAGAAGGCGGCGATTCTTCCGATTTGTTGAGTTTGCTCCAGTTCTTGCAGAACTAAATGATAACCTATTATGTTGGGATTTGTTTAAATAGAGAGTTTGTTTTATTCACAGAACGACTGCACGACGAGGCGAATCAAGCCTTGCCTCATCGTAATTATTGTTTTCTTTAACCCACTTGTCTACTGACAACCTCTCTCGCGTTGCATAATTGTACGAACGATCGTTTTCGATCATTTTCAAAGACTCCTCGTTAATGTTCGGTTTGTAGCTGAATTCATCCTTCACCAAGTTAACCTTCATTGGGGCCATGAAATTTGCCTTTCGCCTTGCAATTTCTCCAATGATTTTAACTGTCTCCTCGCCCAAATGAGGTTTGTGGGCGTATTGACTGCTCAACTCCACCTTTTTATTCCCCATGCTTTTCATTCCGTCGTTGTAGAGCCCTTCATAAACGTCTTTCTTGTGATTTGGGCTGCCAACGAGAAGTTGTTCCGACTCCTCGCTGACCTTGAACTTGTTTGAAAGGATCGAGTTGAGCTGGCCCTCGTAGGCTTTCTCCAGAGAATTTTCTTTCCGCTTCTTGAAATCGCATTGCCGCTGGACAAAATCGTTGATTTCTTTTGGTGGCACCTTTCTGTTAAGGGTGGCGGATAGCTCCGGTTCCTCGTCGGGGCTCGGTCTCTGTCTGCCCGTTTTGTTGGAGTATTCGAAAGGGACCTTTGGGGTTTCCTCGCGCATGTAGCGCGGTCTGGCTAGTTTTTCAACCTGATGCTGCTGTTCCTTGAGAGAGATTTTCTTGCCTTCGACGCCGACGACGATTTGGTTTTGGTTTTGCTGGACGATGAGTTCGCCTTGGTTTGTTGTGTTGGCCTCGGTAAGTCCGTCAGTCTCAATCTCCCACGCGAGCCTCTGCTCAAACTGGGAAGTGATTCGATCATTGGCCAACTTTCTCCGTTCAATGTGAAGGCGATCGTGCTCCGAAAATTTGCTTGGACTGCCGACTGCTGAGTTTTGCAATGTTGCGGCCATAGACAGTTCCGCGTTGTTATTGGGACCGGGACTGGGACTGGTATTGGGATTGGTATAGGCATCAACATCTGTATTGATTGTGGAAATGGATTTGTTGACTGTCATCTCCTCCTCCTCCTCCTCCTCCCTCTTCTCCTCCCTCTTCTCCTTCTCTTCCCCCCCCTCCTCCTCCTCTTTCTTTCTCGCCTCCTTCTTCTCCTTCCTCCCTTTCCTCCTCGCCTCTTTCCTCTCCCTCTTCTCCCTCTTTCTTCTACTCTCGTTTTCTCTCCTCTCAGTTCTAGTTGCGACGTCGATGTTCATTTTGGAATTTTCCTCCAGTTTTTCCATGATACTGCCGAAGAGCATCTCCTCCTTGCTGGGGTGGTAGTGGCTCGAGTGAGCGTGGCTTTTGTCAGCCATCTTCTGTGTGCTGCGCTCAATCATGGCGTGACTGTGACTCATGTTAACACTCGAGTTTGTGTCTGGGTTTGCCGGTTTGTTTTGCGATTGGGATTCGGAGTTGATTTTGTTGTTGTATTTGGACTTTCGTAGAGCCACAGTGTCTCGCTCAATCTTGTCATCAACCATACTCTTTATCTTGGTAATATTCACAAAAAGCTGCTGGCGACTCAATTTCCCCGAGAAATTACTCCCTGAGTGAGAGCGAATGAACTGCGAGGTGTTCACACCCATGAAATTAAGCACATTGTCGAAGTAAACGAGAATGTTTTCGTAAATTTCCTTCGTTGTTCGGACGTCGTCAGGGAGCGAAAAATTGTAAAAAGCATCTGTAATGGAGAGCCCGGACACGTCGCATTTGCTCGACTCGTAGCCGCCTCCTGCGATAATATTGAGCTTCGGCGCGCTTTTTAGGTAGACCAGGATGATGTTGATTTCGCCTTGGCTCAGCACCTCACCTTCACCCCAAACGACGACTTTGGCCTGTAGCAGGTGGCGCTCCATCAACTTGAACGACGTCCTCATAGCTTGTTCGGTGAGATTAACATCGTCGCGTGATTGGCGCGGGGACTTGATGCAATCGAGCCATTCCTCGGGAGTGCCGAACTCGCTTCTGACGAGATCGACGAACTTCTTCATAGCTTTCACCATAGAGGCCAAGTAGGAGGAGGGGGAGGAGTCGGGGGAGGGCGCTTTATAGTACGAGCCGAACAAGGTCCTGTGGCGGAACACCTGTCGCCGAGAAAGTCTGAAGAATTCGTCTAAATCGTCGATTTTCAAGGAAACGGAAGTTTCGCTAGGGTTAAGAAGGTAGAACAAAAAATAGCAGAAGGAGGAAAGATCGTTGGTGTCGGAATTATCTCTGTCGTAGCTGTCCTTGTCCTCGAGGTATTTGTATTTTTCGGAATTAATTAGGTTTTTTGTGGAGGAGGTGATTAAGGATTTGTTCAGGTAGAAGCGAAGTCTACTTTGTTTCGTAGATCTATCTTGGGGAAGGAGGTGGTGTTGGGGAGGTTGTGGTGGTTGTTGGGGAGTTTTATGGGGAAGTTGTTGGGGAGGTTGTTGGGGAGGTTGTGGTGGTTGTTGGGGAGGTTGTGGTGGTGGTGGTGGTTGGAGACGGGAATGATTGGTTTTTCCATTTTCAATTTCATCGTAGTTGATATCCGAGAGAGAGGAGTCGTTGCTGTTGTTGTTGTTGTTGTTGTTGCTCTCCAAGGTGACTTCGCCCAAATTCTTCTCTCTCCCACGCGCTATTTGCATGAGGTGGTCCTTAAGAATTTTGCTCTTCAGCCAGTTCTCCTTCTCCACGCCGCCCCACTTTTCTCGGTCCTCCATCTCCTCTCGGATTCGCACAAACTCCATCTCGCGAGCTTGGTCTCTCTCGTTCTGGCGCTCTAGGAAGCTAGCTTCGAACTCGGTGGACGAAAGCTTTGCGCTGTTCCATTTCGTTGGGGTGTTGTCAGTGGGGGACAGGAAAGAATGCGGCTTGGCTATCCGCGTCAAAAAGGTCTCTTTCTCTTTAATAGATCTAAGAAGAACCGAAGCACGCCGTGTTTTCACAGGCGACACGGAAGACCGCCTCTTCTTCGCGCAAGACATTAATTTGGGCTTGAAGGTGCATGTTGCCAGCTCAGTTTCAATCTTCTCGTTTTGCGCTTTGATGTGTTGTGCATCGCGGTTTTGAATCATCTTCTGCCCATTTTTATACAAACGCGAGAACAACTTCTTCTTCGCATTTGTTTCATTCTGGTGCACTGGCTGTTGTTGCAGTTTCGCCGACTGCTTTTTGACATGTGGACGGAATGTGAGCTCCTGGTTTTCGGGATCGTTGTTCTTCTTCTTCAAGCGCTCAATCTGCAATTGGTCCTCCAGCCTTGATTTCCATTGTGCTGCTCGAAGAGCAAAGGAAGTGTTTTGGTTCATTTTTATTGAGCGCCTATCCCGGGGAGAAAAGAGAATGTTGTTGAGGTATATGTAAGCGTGTGCGGAGTTTTGAATGAGAACATGGTAAAAATATTCATCAAAACAACGGCTGGAAGAAAATCTAAAATTCAAAGCGAAATATGACACACATTTTACGTGGCTCATGGCTAGTTGCAATATTATCAATAGTCTTAGAAACAACGGGGGTATTGTTTTTGTTGGCGGTGACTTCAATAAAGAACATGAATTACTTGCTGAGCCTCTTGGAACAGCCATTGCATTAAATGGGCTGAGTTTGATGACTGGTGGCGGAACTGGTGTAGACTTGGCTGTTTCGAGAGGATTCGTTTCTGTCGACGGTCGAAAGGGAAAATGCTGCGCATCCATCTGGCGTGGCATGAAAGGATACAAACTGCCTGGCATATATCCGAACAGGTTCATCGAGCTGGAGCTGCATCTTAAGCCCCCCAATTTAAAAATAGGCGAGCACCAAGTCACTTCGCGGAACCATATGAACGATGTTGACATCTGTATTTTCCTCCCAGGCGGAGCGGAAACAAAAACACAAATCGAAATTGCCAGAGGCTACGAGCATCCAATTGCGGTATCCTCATTTTGGATTGACACTTTTCCTGATTGCTGGAATTTCGAGTCTATCGAAGATTGCATAGCGCTCTGTAACTCGGTGTTGCGCGACAAGAAAAAACGGCCCGATATTCACAAAAAGAAGGTTGCTAATGTTTTGGACGGTAAAAGTGGCCACTATCTTCGGTCAGAGGAAGTGAGGAGGTGCCACGATGCGAAGGAGAACAACGAAGCGTACGTAGCTTTGCTTGAGAAGCTCGAGAAGTCAAGATTCACAAATGACAGTTAAATAAATCTCTAGTTGATTAGCAGCATGTCGAATAATATTTGAAACAACAAAAACTTGTCTTCGTCATCATTGCCATTGCCCTCGTTATTGTCGCCCCCCCCCCCACCACAATCCGCAATGAGCTGAATCACCGTCCAATCTACCTGAACTCGAGTCATTTGCATTTTGTTGCCACCGGTGGACCCCCCTCCGAGTGTCGAAACTGCCAAAGCCGCCGCCTCGTATATTGCGTCTTCTGTCAGCAGATTTGCGCTCACCATTCTATTGTGAAAGATCTGGGCAACTTCCGCTACAGGGGCGAACCCGTCGCATACCACAATGGACCAAATGGCACCCAGAGCGTCGATAAGAAGGTCGCCGATAATCTCCTCGGATAGTTCAAACAACTTGCACTTTGGTGGTCGCGCGCAGACGTTTTCACTTTCTTCCAAAATTGTCTTCGTCGCCGTTGGGAGAACTCTTCGGAGGAACTTCGTGTAATCCTTGATTGCGAGTAAGTTCGCCTGGCAGCTCTCGTGGTAAACATGCTTCAGTATAATTTTCATCTCATCTGCACCCAAAGCATCCCGCCCAAAGCTCATTTCTTCCCAAATGTAAAAAATTGGGACGACTCCAATTTCGCCCATGTTAAGCCGAACGCATATCTGCAGAGCGTTTGAAAATGTAAAACGATCGTCGTCGTTGTTGACCACGGCCTTCAAAAATACATCGAGCTCTTCGTCCTCGTTGGCTTTTGGGTTATGGTGCTTGAAACTTCTAAAAAACACCTTGTTGTGGGGGTCGATGGACCGGAAGAGGACATCAAGGTGAGCCTCCTTTTCGTAGTTTTTCTCGTTGTCGTTGTCGTTGTCGTTGTCGTCGTTGTCCATAATGTCGGCCAACTGCATTGCCAGGCCGCTCCTCAGAAGACACTCAAGAAATCCGACAAACGAAACCTCGCCGCTCCCGCCCCCAAACACCACAAAAGGATCGACGACGTCCGAGTTCAGCCTAGCAAAATTCAACAGCTTGCCGCTCGACGCGAAAATTGAGCGCACGTCGTCGAGGGCAATCAGTGAAGGAACGATGTTGAAATCGTTTGCAAACTCTAGAAAATTCGCCTCGCTCATGCCCAGCTGCGGGGATATTTTGGAACCCCAGCACCCACGCTCGCCATTTTGTTTATTGCTGCTTTGGAATTCGTTGATGTTGCTGCTGTGAGGTCGCCTTGCATTTGAGTTTACCTCCACCTCCACCTCCACCTCCACCTCCACCTCCACCTCCACCTCCACCTCCACCTCCACAGCTCCCAAATTGACGGTACTGTACCTTTTGTAGATCGCTTCGAGTGCACTCTCGTTCTGGCGAATCATTCCCATGCTCATGAGGTCGTAGGAGACATTTTTGTGCAGCTGAATGTGCTGGCAGATAAGATTGTCGCCGGCAATGACTGGCAACAGACGGTTCTGCAATAAGAAGTGAAGGCACTTGTTCTCATTGTCCAGCGACAGAGCCCCAGGCACAGTCCCAGCCTCAGCCCAGTCCACCGCGATGATCTTCCAGAACTTTTTGAACACAACAAAGCTCACTGTTGTCTTAAGGCGCCCGGCCCAAACCGTTAACGAAGAGTGTGACTGTGTTTTCTTCAACTTTTGCACGTTCGTTCCGTTTCCGTTTGGCTGGTCCATCGCTTTCTCGTACGCGTTAAGCACGCGGGTGAAGGTGAACTTGTTGTCCAGCAGTCCCGAAATGCGCGCCATTGCACATAAATCGTTGTACGCCCACGATAGCGACGCCAACTTGTCCTCGACGAGAAACTTAGGGGGGTTGTGGAACATGTAGCGCAACTCGTCATCGCCTCCACTCAGGGCAGAGAGGGGCGCATCAGCATCCAACAGAAGCAGCACATCGTCCTCAGTGTAGTTCTGTGCGTTTGAAATGTGCGAGCAGATTTCTGACAAGGACGAAGAAATTAATTTTCCTGCGCCGGCCGAGCGTTTGTTAGCGGATGTGGATGCGGATGTGGGTTGCTGTGGCGCTTACCTGCTTTTTTTGAGTCGCAGTTAGTTGTGTTTGTGGCCAGTTTGCCGACTAGAAGTCCAAACTCGCCTAGGGATAATGTGAAGGACGAAAAGGAGGTGGAGGTGCGAATTGAGGAGCTCATCGAGGAGGCCCAGAGCAACGTTTCGAGCTCGTCAAAGGGAGTCACGCCACACAACCCAACCAAGTTGAGAAGGGCGAGCGCCACGTCTCCCGGGAGGCCGGCGCCCAGCGACTCGAGAGTTGTAATTCTCAGACAGGGAAAGTGCACATTTCGTAGGTCGTGTAGGTTTTGGAGATTATTCTGGTTAGCTTTGTCAGCGGCGGCGGCGATTCCGAAGCTGAAAGCAAGCCGGATTGCATCGTCGCTGTCTACTAGTGCTTGTATCACGTCCTGCTTGAACACGGCCTCCTCGTGATTGGGCGTTTTCTTCCTATTGTTGCTGTGCTTTAAGATCATACCACCAATATAATCGCAAATGACATGTGTCTTTGGGGCTGGCAGACGCTCGTCCATAAAGAGCAGTAAGGCGCCACTCACCGCACCCGCATTCTTCAAAACAAAGCTTTTTCCATCCTCGGTGATGACTTTATTGGGGGGCAAACCGACCCGAACACAAGCAATCCTGCAGATGAAGTTTGCGAAGGCTAGAAAGGAAAAGAAGGTTTTGTTTTTCTCGTCGATTGAGATCGACCTGGTCTTAGCTCGCTTTCTGTTCAGCACGGTAGGTTTGCGCTGGAGCTGCGAGAACGAGTTCGTGGGGAGATCGAAGGTTGAACTTCGTTTTTTGGTGTTGTTTTTTGATAATTTTTCGTCTACATTGTGCTGATACAATTCTGCCTTTCTCAGCGCGGTCGTTAAGGTGGTCAGGGTCAACCGCGAGGAATCGAAGAATCCACACTGTTTCGCGAACAGAAAAAGGAGTTTTTTGGAGACTCCTTTCTGCAGGGCGGGGGGTTGTTTTTGGTTGCTGTTGCCGTTTGTTGGGGCTTTAGGATTGCTGGCATCGCTCTTGGTGTCGAGAATCGCCTCCAGCTCAAGTAATTGATAATAAATTCCTTCGATCTCCTCGGCAAAGGGGAGATTTAAATAGTACGTCATTTTGTCAATGTTGGTTGGTTCGTGTAGAGGTTGTTGTTGCTGTTTACGGGAGGAGTTGTAGGTCGGGGTCTGTGCGAGAGTTGCAATCGTGGTGGTTGTGAGGTCTTCACTGAAACTTTGTGTTGGAGTGGGTGAAAGAGATTGTGATGATGAGAATGGATTGTTGTTGTCATTTGTGGGTGGAGGAGGAGAATGCCGACCTTTGTGGTTGTGGTTGTGGTTGTTGTCAGGGTGGAGAAATATATGCTCGGCAGGATCCATCGAACGCAAAAGCGCAGAAAAGGCGTTGCAAAACTTTTCTGTCTCAGATGTGTGGTCGTCCTCGATTTCGGAAGCAAAGAAAGTGACCGCGATGACGCAGAGAATCTCGAGCATCTGAGAAAAGGTGAGGTCGTCCTTCTCTGGTACGACGTTGGACACGACGCTGTTGAGCATTGTAATGTTGATATAGCTCGAAAGACGAAAGTGGAGGCAAAACTCCTCGAATTGGGAGCGCCTCATTGCCAAACGGGACTGTTTGGCAATCGCACGGTTCCACGCAACTTTAACCACCTCCTTTGTGCAACCTTGGGTGAAACTATCCAAGTTGTTCGAGTAACGCATAAAGACGTACTTTAGTGGGGTCAGAGAGAAGGTGGAGAAATACTCCAGGACGCTGGAGCTGCAGAGCGGGGAAGTTAGGGACGGGGGTGTGGAGTTGGCCGGAGGAAGTGTGTAGAAGACGCTCTAGTTTTGGAGGGGTTAGTTGAGTTGAGTTGAGTTGGTTGAGTGAGTGATTGGCTGGGCTGAGGGTTGAGCTCACCTCTATCGCCTTGACAACCTTGACACTTGCTTTGCCACTTTCAGAGGGGGAGACGGCAGAAACCGAACCTAGCACGGGAAGGCAAGACAACAACACCTCACCAAACAAGTCCACTGACAAAATAGAGTCAGCAGCAGCATTGCTGAGAACGTCAACGTTTGCTTTCCTCTCCGAGCACTGCCGGGTGAAGATGCTCGCAGCTGCGTGGTAGTCAAGGCGCGAGTCCAAAATCTGGGCGTCCTGCAAAAGAGCAAGGAAGCGAGTCAGAAGGGGGAACTGGACACATTTCGCGTAAACATTGCACGTATGCACGAATTGGTTCTCGGAAATTTGCTCTACGAGGGTTGTGACCGCATGTTGGATGGAGGAGTTGGAGTCGATGTTATTGGAGACTGAGGAAATTGTAATTAAAAGCTCCGCAAACGTGGAGTAGTTGATGTAGCGGAGGGGGGGAGGGGGTTGGGGTTGAGTTTGAGTTTGAATTTGAGAACTATTGTGTTTGTTGGTTCGAGGGTTAGGGGGAAGGGAAGCTTGCGGCACCAGGTGATTTTGTGAAATGGGGATGTGAGAATCGCAAAAAACAACCATCTTATCAAAAAGGTCAAGACAATGCTGAACATGGTTGTTACTGTTTTGGAAGTGAATCTGGTCGACGTTGGCAGAAGCATTGCTGTCGACTAGAAAATTTAGAAATTGCACTTTGCTCACGCTACGAACTTTGGTTACGTAGAGTGAGAGTGGGTCGACATCAACAAACCTCTCTCTGGAATAGTGGTTGAACAAACTTTCGAATGTTTTGCTGTGGAAGAGAAGACTCCCGATAATTTGGGGCTGGGAGAAGTTGAGGGGGGAAGAGTAAGAGGAGGAGGAAGAGGAGGAAATGGCGCTCTTCTTGCTGCTTGCCAAAGGGTAAAGGTAATCAGTCAAGAGATTTTGGAAGTCAAACGTTGGGGAGGGGGGGGGGGGCTGTTTATTGGAGGTTGAGGGGTGCTTCTTTGCATACAAGGATGTGGGATAGAGGGAAGGAAGCAAAATATCTAGAAATGCTTGGAATGAAACAGGGGAAGAGTGGTCGTCTTCAAGCTGAAGCAAAATATTGTGAAGCTTGTTCGTGCTCAAACACGAAAAGGGGGAATGGAAACCCCCAAACACACGAACGAAACTAGCCAGGGAGGGGAGGGAAGGAACGAAATCATTGAAGGAACACTCCGGAAAGTGTTGACGATGTAAATGCATCAACAATCGAAATTGTTCATTTGCGCTTGCGACTGCTTTCGACTTCACATTTCTTTTTATATGTGCGCTTTTTATTCGTGAGTTACTTCTTCTGCTGCCCATTGAAGGTTATACTACGAACTTGTGATTTTTAAAAGTGTTCAATTTTTCATTTTTGCACTATTTTCATAGACTCATATAAGCAGAAGCTGATCGTAGACTCTAACAATCTTACCAACCAGTATAACCCCAATCTTCCCCATCCGCTCGACACAAATTGTGACAAATACAATGAATGAATCAACCACCGCTCTGCCCCGAGTTCATTCTGTGACCGTTCACCCTCTTGTTCTCCTGAGCGTGGTTGATCACTACAATCGATCAGCGAAAGGAACGAACCGCCGAACAGTTGGTGTCCTTCTGGGCACTGTTGAAAAAGGCCATTGCGATGTGATCTCATCCTTTGCGGTGCCCTTTGAGGAAGACAGCAAGAACCCTAAGGTGTGGTACCTGGACCACAACTATCTGGAGAGCATGTTTGCAATGAGCCGAAAGATTAATGCCAAGGAAAAAATTGTTGGCTTTTATTCCACAGGTGTGGAGCGAAGCGAGCGAGCCTTGAGGAAGACGAGCCAACACTCGCGATGGATCTCGCGAAATGAATGACTGCAGAGCTACATCCACAACTAAACTAACCCACTCAATTCGTTTGGCGCCTTCTTCGCTCGGCGCAGGACCCAAAATTCGCCAGAATGACTTGGCGATTAGTGATTTGATGAAGAGGTTCTGTAAGGAGCCAGTTTTTCTGATTGTTGACGTCAGGGTAAATAACGAGGAAATCCCAACGAGCGCCTACATGGCAGTGGAGGAGGTGCAGAGCGACGGCAAGGAGATGCAACAGACGTTCATTCACCTGAACAACGACATTGGTGCCTTTGAGGCTGAGGAGGTTGGAGTAGAGCACTTACTGCGAGACATCAATGACCCCACCGTGTCGTCCGTTGCGACCCAGATCAAGCACAAGATTGCTGCGTTGGAAACTTTGTCCGTCAAGTTGTTGGAGATGAAAACCTATCTTGACAATGTGTTGGAGGGGAAGGTGAGTGTGGAGTGGAGTGCAGGGCAACGGCAGAGCAGAGCAGAGTTGAATGGACATTTCTAACTATTTACGTTTTCTCTCTCTCTCTCTCTCTCTCTCTCTCTCTCTCTCTCTCTCCCTCTCTCTCTCGCTCTCCCTCTCCCTCT
>Ga0302114_10002603_pt1 | contig 11557 bp, 11 predicted proteins | sample AG5_Surface_MG_FD_203107 | JGI IMG/M metagenome (GOLD analysis project Ga0302114, IMG submission 203107) | Marine microbial communities from Western Arctic Ocean, Canada - AG5_Surface | ecosystem: Environmental > Aquatic > Marine > Oceanic | place: Canada: Western Arctic Ocean | collected...
TTCTCCTTCGCCTTTATTTCGTTGGGACTCAGCATTTTGTCCGGCTGAATCTTCTTCAGGGTGGTTTTGACGCTGCCTGGCAAATTGCTAGGCCTGTTCTGCTGCGCCGAACCAAGACTCGAGTCAAGCATTTTTGGGTACGAAGACCTAGCAATGCCACTCTGGATGTTGTACTTGTAAATCGTTCCTCCCCTCGTGCCAACCAGAGCGTAGTTTCCGCAGGCGGATATGCCAACGCAAGTGGCGTGGGTGCTCCAGTGAGTTGGCTTTTTCATGAGCGAAATTGGCCACTCCGGCTGCCTGAGAACGGCCCCGGTTTGCGCCTTTCGCTCGGAGGACCAAACGTACGCGTTGGCGTGGCCCTGAATATCGGTTGGGTTGGGTTGGGTTGGGTGGGGTTGGGTTGGTAAGCATTTGAATTAGTTGAATCGAGTTGAATGAAAACCACTACTATCTCACCTTGTGAATCGTCACAATTTCGCCAAAGTCGCGAGACCGCGACTCGGCTGTGGCAAAGGCGGTGATCTCCGGGAGAAGCATCTCCTCAATGTCAATGTTCTTGGACTTGGCTCTCTTGGCTAGGCCTGGAGGGAGGGAGGGAGGGGTGGGGGGAAACACAGATTAGAAACTATTATAGCATTGCATTGCATTGCACCTCGCCTGGCATACTTACCTTTGCCCTGACTATACTCAGTGTCCAAAACGCTCCTCGCAGTACTGAACATTCGCAACGTTCGGTCAGGTCCCGCCGACAATATGTTGCAGGTGTTGGCATCTGTGCTGTCGGACTTGCTCAAAACTCCATCGCCACCGCTGAACATGTACCGAATTGTGGAAGGGGGCTTCAAGTGGCCCGACCGCTGCCGGAGCAACCGCCCGGTGTCGTCGTTGCCGTCGAAGATCCACATTTTAATCGAATTGTCGCTGCCAGACGTTATTAATAGGGGTTCGTTGGCGATGTAGTCAACGGACACGACAGGGCCTAATTTATGGGCGTTAGTTATTGTCGTGAGGAGGGATTTCTTGTTCAAGTCCCAGACAGATACACTGCCATTGCTAAGTCCAACCGCCATTGGCGAAGCGTCACCCATCATGGTTGTTTGAAACGAGATTGAAGTGACCGAGAATGGAGATTTGTTCTTCCCGGCATTGGTCAAGGTGAATAGTTTTTTGTCTTTCTTCAGATTGATCAAGTGAACAAGACCACTTGTCATGCCCACAGCGACAGTGTCTATTATCGGTGATTGGACGAGGGAAGTAATTTTGGAATTGGAGATGGAATTGTTCGAACCAAAAAGGCAGGCGAACTTGTGAATGAGCTTACTGGACCGAATGTTGAAGAGGAACAGCGAGCCGGAGGAGTTGGAGGAGGAAATTAATATTTTATTCAGGTAGGTATGGGGGTGGCACATTTGGGTGGCTTTGAAATCGAATTTGATTGTTTTGGCCAGTACGAGAGAATTGGAACTGGAATCGGGATTGGAGGGGGAGGTTGGGGTGGAGGTGTCGCTGGTTTTGACATCAAAAACGTAGAGAGTAGACATTGAGGGGGGGGAGGAATCTGAGGAGGCAGAGGAGTCAGAATCGGAATCAGATCCGGAATCAGAACCGATATCACTGTCTACAACCATGGAGGTTTGGGAAAAGGAAGAGGACGAGGAGGAGGTCAACGCCAGTAGAATGTCACCAATGAGCAAGAGCTGACGAACCCTAGCATTGCAAGCATAGTTACAAACGCATTTCGTCCGGAAAAATACGCTCACCACCTTGTTTGAAGCCACAAAGGAGAGTTTCGACGATGTTACCAGGCATGTGATGTCGTCGTCGTTGCCAGAACTGGTGATGAGGGGGGTGGAGACAAGGGTAGGAGTCAAGTGACGCGTATTCAGAACTTGGAACTGGTTTCCAATTGAGGATGTTATGAATGTCTCTGTGCCTGCTTTTGTTATTGACGGTCGACAAGTTGCTGTGGTTGACAATCCCACTTCGCGATATGGGCTATAATGGGCCATCAATGTAGCTGCCAAGAGTGTATGTTTAGGAGCTTTGAAGGCAAGGAAATCAGGATGAAAAAAGTAAAAATGGACAAGATTAATGGTGTGTATAATCAAACACGCCATTAGATGCATCTAACGTCGATGCTCGCATCGACACTGCCTCTTAGCCGGCCGTTCTCATCTTCCGCACTGAGGGCCTTGATCGCAAAAACTTCATTAACAATGGTGGGAGGAGGAAAGCTCGAAACCTTTGTTCATCCTTCCTCTTCCAATTCATGTGACATGACCTTCAAAGTTTTTTCGCCGGCAGCAGCCAGTTCATCCACACCCGTTCTCTACTTTCTCTCCGGTCTCACTTGCAACACCGAAAATTTCGCCACTAAGGCCCCCCAAGCATTTGCTGCTGCCAATAAGAGAAATGTTGCCATCGTCATTTCAGACACATCACCCCGAGGTGATGACGTACCTGATGTGCCAGACAATTATGCTCTCGGTCAAGGTGCGGGATTTTACGTAGACGCCACCCATCCCAAGTACAACAAACATTACAACATGTTTTCGTACATAACAAAAGAGCTTCCACAAATCATCAACGACAATTTCTCCTTCAACAAAAAGGCAAAGGGCATTTTTGGCCATAGTATGGGTGGCCACGGTGCAATCGTCATTGCTCTCACCGAAGGCAAGGAATGTTTCCAATCAGTATCAGCGTTCTCTCCAATCACGAATCCCTTAAATTGTGATTGGGGAAAAAATGCTTTCAACGAGTATTTCAGAGACCCCAAAGAGGGAGCTGCCTACGATGCAACAAATCTGCTCTCTCGTTTCGACCCTCTAGAATCCAGAGTGGCCGAAATCCTCATCGACCAGGGGTCCGAAGACGAATTCCTCGAAAACCAACTTGGGCATCCCGCCTTTCTGAAAAGTGCGAAGGCTTCTCTCAAAACCAAAATCAGTTACAACCTCAGGTCGGGTTATGACCACAGCTACAACTTCATCAACACGTTTGTTGAGGATCATGTGAACTTCCACGCCGACAGACTGTCCAGGGTTGTAAACGAGGACAAGTTTGCAAATCTTGAACCTCCCGTAGCTGGAATGGAGAATAAAGTTATCGAGTGCAACGCGATGGTGGCCCGAGGGGTGGACGATATGAAGGTGGAACAAATCTTCGTCTACCCTCCCAAGGCGGGCGAGGTGAGCGAGCGAACCTAGTGAAAGGAAGTGAGCAAGCACCGCAAGACTAACCCAAGCCCAAAGGTGAGGGTGAAAGTTGTGGCCAACGCCCTGTGCCATACTGATCTGTATACGCTCGAGGGTAGCGACCCGGAGGGCTTGTTCCCGAGCATTTTGGGACACGAAGCGGGATGCATAGTTGAGTCGGTAGGAGAGGGAGTGACAAGCGTGAAGCGAGGAGACCATGTCGTCCCAGGATATACACCCCAGTGCGGTGAGCCAGATTGCATTTTCTGCATGAGTCCCAGAACCAACCTGTGCCCTGCGATTCGCAGCACGCAGGGACAAGGCGTGATGCCGGACGGCACCACGCGGTTCAAGGACAAGGACGGCAAGGAAGTTTTCCACTTTATGGGTTGTAGTACAATGGCGGAGTATACGGTGTTGGCCGAAATCAGCTGCGCCAAGATTCAGAAGAACAACGCACCTCTCGACAGGGTTTGCCTCTTCGGGTGTGGGGTCAGTACGGGCTTGGGAGCGGTGTGGAACACCTGTAAGGTGGAACGGGGCGCCACCGTTGCGGTGTTTGGACTCGGTGCTGTAGGACTAGCAGTCATCCAGGGCGCGAAAATGTCTGGCGCGTCCAAGATAATCGCCGTTGACATCAACAAGGACAAGTTTGCTATGGCCACCAAGTTCGGAGCGACCGACTGCGTCGATTCGATGAATCTACCGGAGGGTGAGACAGTAGGTGAGTGAGCGAAGCGTCGACCTTGAGGAAGACGAGAATACTCGCGATGGATCTCGCGAAATGGCTGCAGACGGCACATCCACTACTAAACTAACTCACTCGATTCGTTTGGCACCTTCTTCGCTCGGCGCAGTAACTAAAATTGCTGGTGGGCTGACGCAGTGGGGAGTTGACTACTCGTTCGACTGCACCGGCCTCACTAAAGTGATGAGAGACGCCCTTGAATGCTCGCATAGAGGATGGGGAGAATCGGTTGTGATTGGCGTTGCGGCGAGTGGGCACGAAATCTCAACGAGGCCGTTTCAACTTGTGACAGGTCGATCATGGCGTGGTACTGCCTTCGGAGGTTTCAAAACGAGAACAGACGTGCCTCTTCTGGTGAAGCGGTATTCCGAGGGTGACCTCCCCATTGACGATTACGTGACCCACGAGTTCGAAGGCGTTGAAGAGACTCAAAAAGCAATTGATGCACTCCACGGTGGCAACTGTCTCAGAGCTGTTGTGAAATATTAAATAGCCGAATTTTTTATCTAGGTTTCAGTCACTCTCCTCGAAGCTGTCCTCGCTTCCCCTCCCATCCTCCTCGTCCCCCCAAACGGCATAATAATTGCTGATCCGAGCATTTCGCGAATTAATATCCCGCTCCCTCAACGCCTTGATGAACGCGCTAATCTTCGCCCTTTCCTGCGCATCATCAATCCCCATCCCTTCGCTAGGGTGACTCAAATCCCTCTCCATATCCCCACTAGTCCAGTTCCTGTCCATAATCATTTCTCCGTTCATCTTGAATTCGTAGAATTTGTCTGCGACCTGTGGGAGCTTGACCTGGGTGGTAATCCAGGTTTTAACCTGCTCTCTGGACCATCTGCGAACGAAGATTTGGGATGGGAACTGGGTGTTGACGGAGTCGTTGAGGGCTTTTTCTTCCTCTGTAATTGTTTCTTCTGGTTCTTTTTCAAACACTTCTTCCTCTTCCTCTTCCTCTTCCTCCACCAACTCTTCATCTTCCACCTCTTCTTCCACTACCACCTCTTCCTTTCCCTTGACCCCCCCCCCCACAGCATCCGTATCAATCTGAATCCAATCTGATCTGACAAACTTCTCGATCCCGCCATCGTCGTACTGAACGTGGAACGTGATCGCGTCCCCGCTCCCGATTTCTGGAATATTTACCGACAGGCACACCCCCTTGAACCAGCTTCTGAGGCCTTTCCAGCGAGCTTTAATTCGGTCCCCCTGGCGAGGGTACTGGGAAAGGTCGGTTTTGGTTGGTGCTGATGTTGCTGCTGCTGATGTTGTTGCTGTTGTTGTGGTTTTTGTTGTTGAAGTTGCGGTTCGCTTCACCGGTGGCGGAACGAGCTTAACTGCCTCGACGAAGTCGCACGGACCGGCCATTAGCGCTCCTCGGAGATCTGTAGAGAAGTCTACGAATGCCAAATCTTCGTCTTCGTCTTCTTCTTCTTCTGTTTCTGCTGCTGCTGCTGCTGCTGGTGGTGCTGGTTTCGCCGGCTCGATTTCCTTTTCGATTTCCTTTTGTTTCTGTGTTGTTGACCACCCAACCGGCTCACTCTTGGTTGCAATTGGCGGGGGAGGTGCCGGTGCCTTCACGAGTTTTGGTGGTTGTGGTTGTGATTGTGGTGGTTGTTGTGGTGGTGTTGGCTGCTTTTGACTCGCCAGTGATTGTGATTGTGATTTTTCCAATTTCTCAACCCTGGACATAGCCTCATTGACCCGCAGCTTCAGCACGCTCATTTCTAGCCCAATCTCCTCATCCTTCTCATCGCGGGCTGAAGAGGCCTTATCGAGAGATGAGGTGTGGAGGCTGGAGGAGGTGGTTAGGGCGGTAATATTTTCCTTTAGCTTGTTGAGCTCCTGGGAAGTTAGATTGTGTGTTAGTTAACTGACGAAACGTAGCGTAATAATCACGCTCGCTCACCTCGCGCAACCTGTCCGCGACGAAAGCATCGCCGTTCCTTTCCGTCTTCAAATTATCGAATATTTCTTCGAAATCCGTCACCTTGACGAATTCATTTTCGTCAACCTGTTTCTGTTTCTGTTTCTGGTTCTCCTCCACCTTCTTCTTCTGTTCCACCTCCATCTTCTCCTCCGCTTTCTTCTCCTCCACCACCTTCACATCCTTCATCTGTTCCTCCAGCCCCACAACAATTTCTTCGAAGTCAGTCACCTTGACTAACCCCGCAATCGTCTCTTCCAACCCCACAAGCTTTGACCCTTTTTCACTCAACTTGCCCTCCACCTCCCCAATTCTCTCTCCATAATCAACTAGCTCCCTGTCATCCATTTTCCCCTTCACCTCTTCCTTCAACGCCTCCAGCTTACTCTCCATCTCCTTCTTCCACGTCTCGACTTCTTCCAGCTTGCCTTTCAGCTCCTGGCAAACGTTTCCTATTGTCTTTTGGGCTGCCGCGGATTTTGCCTTACTCTCCTCCGCCTCGTCTGCCAGTTTTACAATTTTGCCTTGGAGCGCTTCAAGCGCGTTAGTGCTTTGAGCCTTCAATTCCATTTTCGTTTCTAATATTTTGTCGTTGTAGAGTGTGGTGAGCCTTTGTTCGAGCATGGGGTCGGTTTGTGGTGGGGGTGGGGGTAGGGGGGTAGGGGTGGGAGGGTGAACGATGGTACTGGCGCTGTTTACTGATGTCTCCTCCGCAAATTTCTTAACCCGCTTAATCTCGTCGCTCAAGTACTCGACCGTTTTCTTCAAATTCAAATTTTCTGACTCGGTCGTCTCCAAAAAGTTCTTCCACTGGGAACGCGAACTACCGGTGAGGTTGTTCAGTGATGCGTCGAGCTGATGTGCGCGGGGGTTAGTTTGAAAACTGACAAATCTAATATTTGAATCTTTCGCTCACCTCTTGTCTTGATATTTGCTGCTGCTGGTTCACGTTGAGCTGCATGATTTGGGTTTGAATTAGATTTTCCTTGCTCTCAGTCTCGTTTAGCATTGCGTCGGCTTGCGAAATCCATACTTGGTGTTTCGTCGAAATTGAGTTGGCATAATCTATCGATTGGGAGGTGATCTGCATCTTGTGCTGAAGCTGCTGATAGTTCGATTCAAGGGCAGCAATTGTGCGGTTCTGAGAGTGTAGCTGCGAGTAGAGCTCCTGCACATTTGTGGAATTCTCGCGCTCGGATCGTGTGAGGGCTTGGATCTGCAACGATGTTGATGTCGAGTGGCTCTCAAGTTGCTGCTGATGGATGTGCTGAGATTGGTTGATTTGGGATTGGAATTGGAGAGTGGAGAGGTTGGGGTTTAGATTCGGGTTGGTGAAGGAGTGGGAATACGTTGGCACATACGGGTCGTTCTCTATGTTTGTGTTTGTTGGAGAGGAGGGTTGGTTATTATTGATATAGGAAGATTGATTCTTTGTTGGGGTGGAAGCGGTTTGGTTGAAGTTTTGGTTATGAAAGGAAGAATTTGTTAAATCATGGAGAATCATCAAGGAGGAATTATTGTTATTATTTGTCAATGGTCCCGGTGGAGGGAGATTGGAGAAGTAATTATTAGTCTGTGCTGTCACCGAGGCTTCCAAGGCACCCCAGTCTATAACTTGCTTTCTTGTGGGTGTCGACATGGAGAAAGTGGATGTCAAATGAAGAGTTGGATTTGGTTTTATAGCGTGATTTGTTTGAGATCGCGTGGTGTAGTATAGGTATGGTATAGCATATCTTTTTTAAATCATCATTTATTCATTTTCATTTTTAAAATATTTCAAGCAATTTTTTTAAATTTCCTCATTTAAATTTTTGTCAATTACCCAACCCACCACAATCATCGGGTATTTCCCTCATGAAGTAATACCCTAGCTCGCCATACTCCTTCCATTTTTTACAACCCCCCTCCCCCCCTAGCCCATGCTCGTCCTCACCATCAACAAAAACAATCTCCTCCCTGCCATAATTCTCTTTCACTTCATCCCAGAACAACATCCCCCGGTGCACAGACCCGAACACCACCAAATCGAATTCTCTGTCCTTTATTCTCCTTGCCAGATCTCCTCGCTCCACGTAGCTCTCGTCGTCGTCAAACTCTCGTAACCTCCTTGCCATGGTGAATCCGTGGCCGTACAAATTCTCGTTAGTCCACTCTTTCGGACCAACATTTTCGTCAATGTCGTACAAATGGGGAGGCTTCACGTAGTCAACAACGACCGGTACAATTCCCTTCAAGCCGTGCAGGAGCATGTCCCGAACATAGTCAACCCCCTCGTGCCCACTCAGGAACAGCACTCGCTGGGCGTTGTTGCGATTCACCGTGTTCAAAACATACTCGGCAACGGCCTTCGTCGTTAGGTGCTCCCGAGTGTAATTTAGGAGGGAGGAGGCGGCACAGTAGTAGGAAGGGTAATCGAAGGATGAGAAATCGATGGAGGTGGGGGAAACGCCGTTAATTTGTTGTACTTTGAGGAGGAGTTCTTTTGGGAACCAGGCAAGGGTGTCCTTGGGACACTCCTCCAGCCCCACAAAGTACGGCACACTCCCACTCGCCAAGATTTCGTAGTGCCTCAAACAATCCCACCCGCTCTTTTTCGTAGTCCTCCCATAAAAGCTCCGCCGATAGCTACGTTTGTACTCGTGCTCCTCGTTGTGACCAAACATGTAGTTGTTTCTAGCCTCATTGTCGCCGTTGTAATTGTTGGGCTTCATCGGTGCGAAACCGCCCCCACCCCCGCCCCCGTTATTGGTTTTCCGGGGCACGCAGTCCACCACGTCGCCCTCCGGGACACCTATTATTATCGGGTACACAGCAACACCCTTGCAGAATTTTGGTTGAACCCGGTCGAACGGGTTTGTCGGCGATGCCCATTCTGAGCAAACAGCCTCCTCCGGTATGTCAGCACAGCGGAAACTGCAATAGGGGGGGATGCAAGGGACTGGTGCGAATGTGCTCGTGGATGATGTGGTGGAGGTGGAGGTGGAAATTGTGCTGGGCGCATTCGCTTCAAGCTCCCTCGCCTCGCCATCAACCCCAACTTCCATCATACCAAGCTTAACCCTCGCAGCAGTTGCTCTTCCACTTTCTTCAATTGTTGCTCCCCCCCTCTCAAGTGCCTGCACTCTCCTTATCTCCTCCTCCATCATCCCCAACACGAACCGCGCTGGACACGAATACCAGCTCTTCTCGCGAGCACCATTGCACCCCTCACCTTGGGTGATTTTGTTCTCAATCACAAAGGCGGTGGCGAGGACAGACAGGTTTGTTTCGGCCGAGTAGGTTAATGACCTTGGGGAGCCGTTAATTTCTATTGTTATCGTATAGCGGGTCTTTGTTGTTTTTGAAAAGGATTGGGATTGGGATTGGAGGAGGAGAAGGAGAAGGAGGAGAAGAAGGAAGAGGGGAGGTGAGGTTCGGAGTCCTGTACTTTTCATTGTGTTTTGTGTGTGTGTTGGTTGTCTTCTGGGGTTTGTTTTGACTCACTTCGACGCTTTTATAATCTCCTGACCCCTTTTCTGCTTGTAGTTCTCAAAGTTCTCCTCAGTGTTGAATGTGGAAAGGCACAGGTTCATGTCCCGGTTCTCCTGTCTACACTGGAAAACGACCCCGAGCCCAGTTCGTTTCGCACAGTCCCCAAAGGCTTTTGTTGTGCTCTGACAGCTGACGAGCGCCTCTGCGTTGAATTTACTGCGGAGCACGCTATCCGCCTTATGCGAGAAATTCACCGAGAGTCTTGCGTCACGAGATTGATCCTTGGCAGACATTTTTTGGGTGGGGATCTTGTCAAAACTTTGGTTTTTGTGTTGCCGGTATTCAGAGTTCTTTGGGCCCATAACTGTAAATATCCGTAACGTCGGCTCTAAATTAACTCTTTAATACAATTATTCCGAGGAAAGCCCTCTGAAGGCCGACAACAAAAACGCCAAAAGTGCAAAACCAATATACAAGGTTCATCAATAACTCTCCCAGCTGTTCTTGGATATAGCATTATCCATACCCAGCGTTTTTTGAATAGCACTATCCTTGATGTCTGCTCCTCTCTTCCTCGTGGAGCAAACATTTTTCATCCCGGGTGTTGAGAAGAATCATGTGGTTGAAACATCAGCAAGAACAGCAGTGCTGAACAAGCCTGTGGCTGAGTGCATTAAACCGGGAGCTGGCAATTTCTCCTATTCAGGTGTTCACGATCACGGTGTAATGGAACAATTCAAGATTGGCGGTCCGCTGGCAGATTTAATAGGTGCAGTTGAGGATGCTAAACAGAGCTCAAACAAATTTCTTACCGAATTGATTGAGAAGGAGAAGAGTGAGGCTGCTGCTGCTGCAGATATAGATGAGAGTGAATCCAATAAAAAACCTCGGCTGGAATGATGGATTAGATGTTGTTGCATAACCGTCAAACGAAGGTCTAATTTCGAAGTAGTAGCAAAAAAATGGAAATTAACATGTATGATTACAAAATTGGCTCCCCCCCCACCCCACCCCCCCTTATTTTACGTCAAACTCATCAATTCCCTCATCAGAACCTCCTCCTCCTTCTTGACGAACCGGCCCTTCACCCTCATTCTCGAGTCTGCAAAGTTCTTTCGTACATCGTACTTGACCTTCTTTGTCCAAACTCTGTGCTGGCGCTTTGCCAAAAACCGGTCAGGGCTGTACGCTCCGACCCACCCCTCTGGTCGGTTGGGCGGCACGTACTCCTCGTCCATGTTTCCGAGATTTGGGTCGCTCATGCTTCGAGGCCGTCCCCCCTGCCCCAAAACGTATTCAATTCCTTCCGAGTCCAGGTTGGTTTTCTTGTCCTTGTTCTTGTTCTTGTTCAGGTATTGGTTGTGGTTGGAGGAGTTGGCAGTCTTCTTCTTCTTTAGCTTAGTTTGGGGAAGTCCGTGGTGAATCGTTGCCGCATAGGCGTTGCCGATTTCGTTTCCATGGGTGTCTCTCATGCCCAGGGGGGTGTTTACCCGTGTGTTGCGTGGGTCGTAGTTGGGGTTGACCTGTCCAGCCTCTACCCCCCCCCCACCACCTCCACCCCCATCACCCCCCCCAGCCCCATTATTCAACTGAGTCTGCAAACCAGGACCCCCCATGTACATTTCATCCATCCAACTATTTCCCCCGCTACTTGTTCCAATGTTGGCATTGTTCATATTCACATTCCCATTGTTAGTTTCGGTTGTTGTGCTGTTGTTCACAGAAATTGAACTAGAATTGTTGGCCTTGACGCTCCCAAACAGACTCGAACTGAACTGCAAAGAATTGTTCAAGCTCCCCATTCCAAGCCCACCATTGACGTCGCTCAACGACCTGCGTCGGTTGGCTGACGCCGCGGCTGCCTGCTGGACGATGCTGGAAGACCTGTACGAGCCAATGTCGTTGGTGTTGTCTGTTGAGTTCGAAGTTGACCTGGTTAGGCTGTCATTCTGCATTAGGATCTGGTCGCCATAATCAGATGGATTTCGGGATCGCGTGTTGTGGCCGTCCCTCGGGGGAACAGCGTTGTTGTTGGTTGTTGTTGTTGTTGGGTGGGGTGGTTTGGGGGGATTGTTATTGTTATTGTTGTTGTTGTTGTTGTTGTTGTTGTTGTTGTGGGTGGGAGGCTTTGTACGGGAGTTGAAGGAGGCGGAGGAGGAGGAGTTGGCAATGGAATTGGGTTGGAAGAAATCTTGGGAATTAGATCGA
>Ga0302114_10002607_pt1 | contig 11551 bp, 10 predicted proteins | sample AG5_Surface_MG_FD_203107 | JGI IMG/M metagenome (GOLD analysis project Ga0302114, IMG submission 203107) | Marine microbial communities from Western Arctic Ocean, Canada - AG5_Surface | ecosystem: Environmental > Aquatic > Marine > Oceanic | place: Canada: Western Arctic Ocean | collected...
AGTGATGGAGGCGGAGACAGCCACGTTAGTTAGGCATGGCTTAATAAGAGTTGTCTCTAGTGGGACAGGGAAAAGCCTCGCTAAGGCACTGCCAGCCTTCCAGCCACTGGCTGGTAAGACGGGTACTTCAAACAAGAATAGAGATAGCTGGTTTGTGGGGTTTGGTCAGAATTTACTTGGAGTCGTTTGGGTTGGGAGAGATGACAACTCACCCACTGGCCTGACTGGGGGCAGTGGTGCTCTTCCGTTATGGACCGCGATTATGGCCGGGGCGAAAGTGCAACCGATCACAGAGCAACTGTCTGATGAACTAGTTTGGGCCAATATAGACCTGGCGACTGGAGCATTAATTCCTGACTCTTGTGATGGTGGTGAGTTGGTGCCGTTACATAAAAAATCGTGGATACGCAGAACTAGTGATTGCACGAGTAAAAGCAACGGTGCCTTTGTCCCTGTTCCTGCGGAAGGTCTCTTTGACCGATTCAAAAAATATTTTGATTAATGTTATGTATTGCTGTAGCTGTAAGTTAGTATATTCCTATGACGACCTTTTTCGATTCCAAGCAAATTATGCTAAAACCTCTTTCCTTGATGAGCATCATCTTCTTGACTAGCTGTTCTTTAACAGTGCCCAGTTTGAGGTTGCCGTTTCTACATAAGGAAGAAGCGCTTGTATTAGAAAAGACTAAAGCAATAGTTGAAGATACCAAACGCGCAATGCCGAAGTCTGATGAAGAGTGGGAAGCCACTCTGTTCCAAAAAACGGATGAGGACTCGCGGGTTCAAACGAACTTTGATAAGGAAACTGTGGCTACCGAAGAAGATAAAAAGCGTAAGCTAAATCCGGCTGCTCAAAGTTTGAGTCGAATTGCCTCGCAAGCTTTTAATCAAGGTCACTGGGACCTCGCCCAGTCAACGCTCGAGCGCGCAATAAAAATTGAGCCGAGCAATGGAGCGCTCTGGCGTCAATTATCGTACACGCATATGCGAGAGGGTAATTACGAGCAAGCATTGGCCCACGCTCAACGTTCGCTTCTACTGTCTAATGATAGCGAACGTCAAATGAGTGCTGGATTGTTAGATAAAATTTTAAAAAGAATTGCGGACAACTAAGAAGAATCAAGTTGTTTATTTTTGCCCTCTTAGATCTTGCGTAACTTGGGCAGTTAGATAAAATACAGTTATAAATAAACAGGATTACCTCATGTCTCTTTTATCTGATCCCGCTTTTCAAAAAAAATTCACGACTGCATTAAATAACAATGCTGATTTTGTGATGCAAACCCAAGTTTTTGACGGTTCTATCCAGCTGGAAATAGGCTCTGATTGCTTTTGGCTTAAGATCTATAAAGGCACTGTAATTGACTATTCCCCGCATCCTTCCGTATTCGGTTATACGTTTAAATTTAAGGGGACAGAGCAAGCCTGGAGCTATCTGCTGTCCGGAGAAAGGCTTTGGGCTGATTTGACTTATCCAGGGAAAAGATATTTTTCTGATGACCCTGACCTAAAGAGGGTGGGGGAAATGTCAGTTGAGATAGCCACGGAAGGAAATCTTGTTGAAGCAGGGCGTCTGACAGAAGCGATGTTCGAGTTGGCGTATACGTTAAAAGCGCTTGCTAGGTAACCTTGGAAAGAACAAATCTACGGAGATATAAGTTATGAGTACACCCGAAGCTATTACAGGTCATTACATCGATGTGAAAGGCACTCGCACTTTTTACGACGAAATTGGCGATGGGAAACCATTAGTATGTGTTCACACGGCAGGCGCCAGCTCACTAGAATACCATTTGGCATTACCTTTATACGCATCCCAAGGGTTTCATGTGTTCGCTCTGGATTTGCCTGGGCACTCTCGGAGTTATCCTGTTAATTGGACCCAGCATCGTAGCATTCATCAGCACGCGGAGTTTGTCCATGAGTTTGTATTGGCTCTCGGACTGCACGCTCCAGTTATTACAGGTTGCTCTATTGGAGGTGACATAACTTTTGACTATGCTGTGAACCATTGGCGAGATATGGCCGCTGGCATTCCAATGGAAGGGTTGGGACGGTCGCCAACATTCCCTTGCCCGGATTCGATGGTGCATCCTGCGTGGGCACCAGGCTGGCAAGATATGATGGAGCGGGCGGCGGTCGAGTCTCTCGGCCGCAACGTATCCGAAGAGAAGCGGAACGAGCTTAGGTGGCAGCATAAAAATGCCCAAGTGAGCTCCGTAGGCGATCTAGAAGGTTGGTCGCAACATGATGTTTTGGCCGATCTTGCTAAAGTAGAGCGTCCAATGCTTGTGATTCGAGGTGATGATGACTTTTGGGTCCCTAAAGAGTTGGTTGAAGAGTCAGTTAATAAATTGCCTAGTGGGGAAGCAATCCATCTCCCAAACGTTGGGCACTACCCAATGTTTGAAGATCCCCAACTTGTAGCTGAGATCACCGGTGACTTTTGCAGAAGACATGGTGTGCTGTAAGGACTTTTTAAAACGTTTAGGAAAGGGCAGTGGTATTGCTGATTTTGTTGAGGAATTTTAGCGATTTACAGATAGTCCTTGAACAATTGGCTCAGTATCATTAAACTTCTGCCACATCAGTTGCGGGGTGGAGCAGTCTGGCAGCTCGTCGGGCTCATAACCCGAAGGTCGTAGGTTCAAATCCTGCCCCCGCTACCACGTTTTTTAAAGGCCCCGGGTGATCGGGGCTTTTTTGTTTCAGAATGGAGTGATGATATTGTCTGATAAGTTGCTCGAGTTGTTACAGCCCATCGTCACAGGGCTTGACTATGAATTGTTAGGCATTGAGAGACTTAGAGGAGGGGAAGGGTTATTAATACGGGTTTACATAGACCACGATAACGGTATTTCCGCGAAAGATTGCGAACTCGTGAGCAGGCACGTGAGTGATGTGTTAGACGTCGAGGATGCTGTTCGAGGAGGTTATACCCTTGAAATGTCATCGCCCGGTATAAATCGCCCGCTGTTTACATTGGAGCAACATTCAAGATATGTTGGAGAATCCGTTAAGGTTAGGATGAGAACTTTAGTAGACGGTAGACGGCGAGTAAAAGGCACACTATCTTTAGTGTCTGACAATACAATTTCAGTCACTGTGGATGGCGAGACTCTGGAAATTCCTTTCGAGGAAATAGAGCGGTCAAATTTAGTGAATTATTAGAGTAGTGACGATTAAGTGGGCTTTCATGTCCTAATCGATGCAGGTTAATTAAATATGAACAAAGAAATTCTTACAGTTGTCGAAGTAGTATCCAATGAGAAGGGAGTGCCCAAAGAGACGATATTTGAAGCGCTAGAAGCTGCGCTTGCGATGGCTACAGCTAAGCGCTTCTCTGAAGGCGTTGCTTGTAGGGTTGCTATAGACCGACAAACTGGGGATCACGAAGCGTTCCGCATGTGGGAGGTTGTTGACCCAGAGAGGCTTGTGGTTCCAAACCCAGATTCAGAGGATTTTCAAAATGACCTTTCGCTTGCCGAAAGCTTGCGGGATGGAGAATTGTTATTCCCGGACAAACAGATTTGGCTTGAGAATGCTTTGCAAAAAAGCTCTAGCTTAGTAGATGGTTCTTTTTATGAAGAGCCACTTGAACCGGCAGAGTTTGGTCGTATAGCAGCCCAAACCGCGAAACAAGTGATCATTCAAAAAGTTCGTGAAGCTGAACGCGTCCAAGTCTTTGAGGCCTATAAGGATAGAGTTGGCGAACTAGTTATGGGCGTAGTGAAGCGGATTGAAAGAGGGAATGTATTTTTGGATTTGGGAGGTAGTGCTGAAGCTATTATTACCAAAGAAAACTTAATTCCTCGTGAGCTTGTCCGTGCAGGGGACCGTATTAGAGGCTACCTTGCTGAAGTGAAATCAGAAAAACGTGGACCACAATTATTTGTTAGCCGAACGGATAAAAACCTACTGATGGAGTTGTTTAAGCTGGAAGTTCCTGAGATTAGTGAAGGAGTGATAGACCTCTTGGGAGCGGCAAGAGACCCCGGTATGCGCGCAAAGATTGCAGTCCGCAGCAAAGACAAAAGGATTGACCCTGTTGGTGCATGTGTCGGTATGAGAGGTTCTAGAGTTCAAGCCGTATCCAATGAGATTGGTGGAGAAAGAGTAGACATAATCTTATGGGACGAAAACCCTGCACAGTTTGTAATGAATGCTATGGCCCCAGCTGAAGTAGTGTCGATTCTAGTTGATGAGGACTCTCAGACAATGAACGTTGCTGTAGTGGAGGACCAATTATCTCAAGCTATTGGGAGAAATGGGCAGAACGTGAGGTTAGCGAGTCAGCTTACTGGTTGGGAACTTAATGTGATGACCGAAACGGAAGCGGAACAGAAAAGTGAGGAAGAAGTTGTCAAGCATCAAAAGCTATTTATGGACTATTTGGACGTTGATGAAGAAGTAGCTGTTATTTTAGTGCAAGAAGGTTTCACCTCTGTGGAAGAGGTGGCATACGTTCCTGAGCAAGAAATGCACGATATAGAAGAGTTTGATGAATCTTTGGTTGCTGAGCTTAGGCAGCGAGCAAAAGATCTACTTTTGACACGAGCTATAGTGAGCGAAGAAGCTATCGGTGATGCAAGACCTGCAGCAGAACTATTGGAAATGGAGGGTATGGATGAAGATCTAGCCTTTCGTTTGGCAGGAGCCGGTATCACTAGTATGGATGACTTGGCTGAGATGGCCGTCGATGAGTTGTTAGAAATAGAACCGATGCCTGAGGATAAGGCGGCAGCCTTGATAATGAAGGCTAGGGAACCATGGTTCGCTGGTGAGGAAACAAGTGGAGTTGAGGTGGTTACTGATGCCTGATGTTACAGTCCGTCAATTTGCTGATGTGGTAGGGATTTCAGTTGACAAGCTAGTGCTTCAATTGGAACAAGCAGGACTCGCTTCGAAAGGTGCAGACGATAGCATCTCTGATGACGAAAAAAGCTTGCTACTCACGTATTTGCGAAAAATGCACGGGAAAGATAAAAGCGGTGGTGAACCCAGCAAGATTACGTTGAATAGAAAAACTGTTAGTGAACTCAAGGTTGCACCCGAGCGAAGTAAGCTGAGAGCCCGAGGCGCGACGCCCGGAAGTACTAAAACAGTTAGTGTAGAAGTTCGTAAGAAAAGAACTTATGTGAAAAGGGCTGCTGCGCCAGAAGCAGTGTCAACGTTGAATGAGGAGGATAAGGAGCAAATAACGGAAGCTCAGATACTGGAAGAGCAAAAGAAAAAAGACGCCGTAGTTATTGCAGAAGCTGAAGCGCGATTGCGGGCCGTTGAAGCAGAAGCTCGGCTGGAAAAAGAAAGAAAATTAGCCGTGGAAGAAGAACAGCGTCTTTTAGCGGAAAGATTAGCTGTTGAGAAAACTGTCGCTGAGGTTCAGAAAGCGACCCCTGCACCTGTAGAAAACCCCAGTTCTCCTGATGTAAAAAAAGCATCCACTAAAGGTAAAAGCAGAGATAAAGATAAAAAATTCAATGATGGCGGGAAGCAGGGAAAAAGTGATTCAGGTCGAAAAGAATTGCATGTGGCAAGTGATAAATCAGGGCGTAGAAGGAAGAAGAAGCCGACTTCACGACGTGTAGTTGCGCCCACTAACGGGAAGCATGGATTTGAAATGCCAACTGAGGCAGTTGTTAGAGAAATAACTATTCCCGAGACGATCACTGTAGGTGCTTTGGCTCAACAGATGTCGGTTAAAGCTGGCGAAGTGATCCAAGTAATGATGGGATTGGGTAGCATGGTCACCATTAACCAAGCCTTGGATCAAACCACCGCGCAACTAGTCATTGAAGAAATGGGACATGAGGCCAAGCTTTCGACGGAAAGCATAGATGTCGGTCGTGACTTGTTTGACCAAAATGACGACGAGCAGGATCTGGAGAAAAGAGCACCTGTGGTAACTATAATGGGTCACGTTGACCATGGTAAAACCTCTCTTTTAGATTATATTCGCAGTTCTAAAATTGCATCTGAAGAAGCGGGAGGCATCACTCAGCACATAGGTGCGTATGGAGTTGAGACCAGCCATGGATCTATTACATTTTTGGATACTCCCGGTCATGCAGCTTTTACTTCTATGAGAGCTCGGGGTGCGAAGGCAACTGATATTATAGTGCTAGTTGTGTCAGGTGATGACGGCGTGAAACCTCAAACTGCCGAGGCTGTTAAGCATGCCAAGGCAGCTGATGTTCCAATAATAGTTGCTGTGAATAAAAGCGATAAGCCCGAGTTTCAACCCGACAAAGTAAAACAAGAGTTAGCAAACTTAGAAGTTATCCCTGATGATTGGGGTGGAGAAACGCAGTTTATTTCAATCTCCGCGTTGACTGGCGATGGTGTGGACGATTTGCTTGAAGCTATCTCCTTACAAGCAGAGATTCTAGAACTAACAGCCTCAAAGAAAGGGGTTGCTCGCGGCTTGGTTATAGAATCAAGACTTGATAAAGGCAAGGGCACAGTGGCAACGGTCCTCATTCAACGTGGAAAGTTAGAGCGCGGAAATATATTGCTTGCTGGTAGCGAGTACGGAAGGGTTAGAGGCATGTATGATGCCAATGGTAAACAACTTGAGTCCGCAGGCCCCAGTGAAGCTATAGAGGTCTTAGGTTTGTCTGGAACACCTAATGCCGGTGACGAAGCAATGGTTGTGAGGGATGAGCGTAAAGCTCGCGAGATTGCCTCATTTAGGGAAGACAGAGACCGAGAACTCAAATTGGCTAGGCAGCAAGCTTCTAAACTAGAAAACATAGAGGCGGAGATGGGTGGTGGTGGAAAGGCATTTGTGCGAGTTGTACTAAAAGCCGACGTTCACGGTTCTAGTCAAGCACTGGTTGATACCTTGAAAGGTTTGAGTCATGAGGAAGTAGAGGTTGATGTCGTAGCAAGTGGGGTAGGTGCGATAAGCGAGTCAGATGTAAATCTGGCGCTCGCGTCTGGCGCGACTATTTTTGGATTCAATGTGCGTGCAGATAATGCAGCTAAAAGACTAATAGAGGACGAAGGTATAGAGCTTCGTTATTATAGTATTATTTACGAATTGATCGACGACGTTAAAGCTGCGATATCTGGTTTATTGTCTCCCGAAATCAGAGAGACGATACTGGGTGTCGCTAGAGTCCAAGATGTCTTTCGTTCTTCGAAACTAGGCGCTATTGCAGGTTGCTTGGTAGAGGAAGGTACTGTAAAAAAGAGCAGTCCTATCAGAGTCCTGAGAGAAAGCGTTGTTATTTACGAAGGGCAGCTTGAATCCTTGCGGCGATTTAAAGAAGACGTTAAGGAAGTTCGTTCTGGTAGCGAATGCGGCATCGGAGTAAAGGATTATAATGATGTTAAAACAGGCGATCAGATTGAAGTCTTTGAGCGAACAGAAGTGGCCAGAACTGTTTAAAATAAAGATAAAACATTGAACGAGAAAGGCTACAGTCGTATAGATCGCGTCAGCGCTGCAATCGTGAAAATCTTGGCTGTCCCCATCAGCGATATGGCGCGAGAATCTGGAGCCGGTATGGCTACAATAAACAGAGTTGTTGTGAGCCCTGATCTCCGAAGAGCGACTATTACTATTAGCTTATATGCCGGAGATGACGCCAAAGCTACGTTTAAAGAGCACCTTGAACAACAGGGTTACCTGCTTCAAAAACAATTAGCTGGTCATTTAAAATCTAAAAGAACTCCAGTCATTAATTTCGAAATTGATGAGGAAGCTGAAGCTATTGATAGAATCGGCCGTTTATTGTCGGATGATGAAATCATCAATTAAAGTTGTGACAAAACAGAAAAAAAGCTGTTGAGCCTGTGAAGCCGCTACAAAGAAAGGTGAATGGAATATTACTTTTAGACAAACCTAAAGGTGATAGCTCCAACCGTGCCTTGCAAAAAATCAAACGACTTTTTAACGCAAAAAAAGCTGGACATACAGGCACTCTGGATCCTTTGGCTTCAGGTCTTTTACCTGTGTGTTTTGGTGAGGCTACTAAAGTCGCACAATATCTTTTAGATTCAGACAAACGATATCTTTCAGAATTTATTTTTGGATCATCAACTACAACAGGGGATGTTGAAGGAGAAATTTCAGAAAATAAAAGCTGGTCCAACATAGATGAAGCAGATGTCGTGCGACGCATGTTTGATATGACAGGGGAACTCCGCCAAATCCCACCCATGTACTCAGCAATCAAATCTGGTGGGAAGCGATTATACGATTTAGCTAGAAAAGGTTTGACCATCGAGCGCGAAGCGAGGAAAATTAACATCCGCAAGTTCGATTTGCTGTCATACCAGGCGCCTATCTGTAGCATCGATGTGACTTGTTCAAAAGGGACCTATATAAGGGTGCTAGCTGAAGATCTGGCTGTAGCGCTTGGCACGGTAGGGCATGTTGCGTCTTTGCGACGAACTCAGAGTGGCGCATTCCACGTGAAAGACGCCTATACAATAAACGCCCTAGAACTCTTGGCTGAAAAAAATGGTGTCGAATTTTTGGACAGTGTACTTTTACCTTTGGATCATGCGCTTACTCATCTAAATAAAATAACTTTGTTACCCGAGATAAGTAGGATGTTCGTGAATGGCTTGACTTTGGCGACACCGTCAGACTTTCTTGAGGGTGAATTACTTCGTGTTTATTCCAAAAGCAAATTTTTAGGTATTGGGGAAGTTGATGAAAACGGACAGATTGTACCTAAAAGAGGCTTTAATGTTTAAGATATCGGTAATGTATGCGTCTTAGTTAAGAAATTTGTTGTCGTAGAATACCATGGCGGTTAGAATTAGCGCCGGTTCTACGGTCTATTCATAAAAAGTGCTTAGGAAAATATTAAATGGCATTGTCTAGCGAGCGCAAAAGCGCAATTATTAGTGATTATCAGAGAGAAGGTAGCGACACGGGTTCACCTGAAGTACAAGTGGCCCTCCTGTCAGCTCAAATACAAAGTTTAACTTCCCATTTTAAAACGCATACACATGATAATCATTCACGGCGTGGTTTGATTAAAATGGTAAATAGTCGTCGAAAGATGCTTACTTACTTAAAAAATAAAGATGGCGGTCGATATCTCGAGCTTATCGGTCGTCTGGGTTTGCGAAAATAAAAAAGGATTTAATCAGGTTGGCATCACGTAGTATTTTAGTATGCTGGCATTAACTAAGCACAATTATTTACACAGGTATTAATCATATGACGGCAAAGGCTGTTTCATTCGAATATGGAAGCGCGACGGTAACGCTTGAAACTGGAAAAATAGCGCGACAAGCGTCAGGGTCCATCATGGCATGCATGGGCGACACGGTAGTCCTTGTTACGGCGGTGGGTCGTAAATCAGCGAAGCCAGGGCAGGATTTTTTCCCGCTAACTGTCGACTATCAGGAAAAAACTTATGCAGCCGGGAAAATACCTGGAGGTTTCTTTAAAAGAGAAGGAAGGCCGACCGAGAAAGAGACACTGACTTGTCGGCTCATAGACAGACCAATCCGGCCTCTCTTCCCCAAAGGCTTTACGAATGAAGTCCAGGTGATATGCCAAGTGCTCTCACTAGATCCCACTGTAGACCCTGATATTCCAGCACTCTTAGGAGCCTCAGCTGCACTTGCTATATCAGGAATGCCTTTCGATGGTCCAATTGGCGCAGCAAGAGTAGGTTATAAAGACGGCGATTATATTCTTAATCCTAGCTTTGCAGCGCTGGATGATTCGGACCTTGAGTTAGTTGTCGCAGGTACTGCATCCTCAGTCCTAATGGTTGAATCTGAAGCGAAAGGCTTAAGCGAAGAAGTTATGCTTGGGGCTGTGACCTTTGGGCATGAAAAAATGCAAGCAGCGATATCTGCTATCAACGAGTTAGTGGAGATGGTCAATCCGGAAAAATGGGAATGGTCTACCCCTGAATTGAATTCTGCCCTCGTCTCTTCTATCAGCGAGAAGTACAAAGCTGCTATTACTGATGCGTACAGCGTAGTTGATAAGATAGAAAGACGCGATAAGTTAAGTGTACTCAAAAGCGAAGTTCTGGCGAGTCATTCGGATTCTGAAGATTACGATGGAGCAGAGGTTGAAGCTGTGTTCTATAAGCTAGAACACGACGTGGTTAGACACAGTGTGCTAGACGGAAAACCGAGAATCGATGGTCGGAGAAAAGATGAGATTAGAGATATCTCAGTAGAAGTCGATGTATTACCTAGAGCGCATGGCTCGGCCTTGTTTACTAGGGGAGAAACGCAAGCTATCGTGGTCGCTACGCTAGGGACAGGTAGAGATGCTCAGGTGATAGATGCTATTGAAGGGGAAAGACGGGACCCGTTCATGCTTCATTATAATTTTCCTCCTTTTTCCGTAGGAGAAACGGGACGGGTAGGTACTCCGAAACGAAGAGAAATAGGACACGGGCGTTTAGCTAAAAGAGGTATCCAGGCGGTACTTCCTTCGCTCGAAGAATTTCCATATGTCTTACGAATAGTATCTGAGATAACCGAGTCAAATGGTTCTAGTTCAATGGCCTCTGTATGTGGAACAAGCCTCGCTTTAATGAATGCAGGAGTTCCAACGAAAGCGCCTGTAGCTGGGATTGCGATGGGTCTCATCAAAGAAGGTGATCGATTTGTTGTGTTGTCCGATATTTTGGGTGATGAAGATCATCTTGGAGATATGGACTTTAAAGTTACTGGCACTGCAGAAGGCATTACAGCTTTGCAGATGGATATAAAAATAAATGGTATTACTCATGAAATCATGGCGGCTGCTCTAGAGCAGGCCAAGGGTGGACGAATTCATATATTAGGTGAAATGAATAAAGTCATCTCAAGTCCTAGGGAAGAAATGTCAGAGCACGCGCCTAGAATTGTAACGTTCAAAATTCCACCAGATAAAATTCGTGATGTAATTGGAAAAGGCGGCGCGACGATCAGGCAAATCACTGAGGAGACTGGCGTCACTATAGACATAGATGATGACGGCACTGTGAAAATAGCTTCAGTAGATAACGCTGCCGGCGTGGCTGCAAGGTCTAGGGTGGAGTCTATTACCGCAGATGTTGAAGTGGGAACTGTTTATGAAGGGAAAGTAGCTAAGTTAATGGATTTTGGAGCCTTCGTGAACATCCTGCCGGGGAAAGATGGACTTGTGCACATTTCACAAATCTCTGAGGAACGGGTTGAGAATGTGAGCGATAAATTGAGTGAAGGTGATCTAGTTAAAGTTAAAGTTCTAGAAGTAGATAAGCAAGGCAGAATACGGTTGAGTATGAAAGCCGTTGATGAATAGGCTTTAAATTTATTACTGCCTATAAAAATCGGAACGCTATCAAAGATTAGCGCTGGTGCACACTATCCGGCGCTTTTCTGTGATTATCTCAGCTACATTTACATCATGTCTAGACGTTGGCACCGCACTCAGTATCTGGTGCTCATATGCTAGAGCTATTGTGTTTGCATATGAATTTTCTGTAAGCCAACGATCATAGTAACCTAGACCCTGGCCGAGGCGTGCACCCTCGATGGTGAAAGCAAGCCCAGGTGCAATAACCATGTCGATTTCGACCGCAACTTCTGCAAA
>Ga0302114_10002609_pt1 | contig 11545 bp, 6 predicted proteins | sample AG5_Surface_MG_FD_203107 | JGI IMG/M metagenome (GOLD analysis project Ga0302114, IMG submission 203107) | Marine microbial communities from Western Arctic Ocean, Canada - AG5_Surface | ecosystem: Environmental > Aquatic > Marine > Oceanic | place: Canada: Western Arctic Ocean | collected...
AACGTAACTTTGCGCCATCAAAACGAATTTTCAAAATCGGTCCCAACAACTTTGAAGCGCGGTTCGTGGGCAACGGGAAAACCAGGGTTTTATTTTGTGCAGCGCAAACAGCTCCAAAAAATAGGCTTTCTTTCATCGCGAGTACTCCTATGAGCAAACAGTACGATTTTCCAAAAGGTCGGTTTTTAAATAATTAGTGCCCCCCTGTCCTTAACTTGATTACAGTTAAGGATAAGTCGCTTACGTGAACATAAGCGGAATCTTTAAACTGTTTGCCCATTGGAGTGATTGTGTGGATCGTAATGATAAAGTCTTTACGTTATTATATAAAATCGTTATGCATTAAAAAGTGTCACACCCTGATGAAATTCAGAATACCAATCATATATATCTTCATTCGAAGTTACGTACCAATAATCAACGACCAATAATAGATACTTGTACAGCAGAACCAATTTTGATCGTATATATGGTGCGTTACTAATTTCATTTTTGTGGCAATTTTTGACTTTGTTGCCGAGAATTATTTGTAATAAGGTCTAAGGAGTTTTTCAAAATACGCAACCTGCAGCTCAATTCAAACACCGTTCAACTTCGAGTAGAGGTGCCGCACCTGCAAAGGCACGAACTTCCGCGAGCCCATGAGAAGACCGGCCACCGACTCCGCGCATGCTGCTCTGCAGGTCGGTATTTCTTAGGCGGACTTAGAGCTGATCACCCTGACAGGTTTGAACTCTTTCGCAGGGCTCGGTTGAAGTCACCCCACACTTCCCTGATGAAGGAACGCAGAAGAAGTCGACTTTAAAATGTATCCTTCCGGGGCAGAAAATTTTGAAATTACCAGCTCATGAATTGCTACTGCTTGGCGATGCGAATGTTTCTCGTACAGTTGCAGACTGGTACCGACGGCTTGCTTTAGATTTTGAAGCCGCAGCTGGGGAGCTGTGCACTCTTCTGGCGCAGGTGAGACAGGTTATAGGGTTTTTTGGGCGCGTCGCCTCATGGACCGCACCCGGCTTCCCTGGTTACAACCGGTCCGATATTCAGAATGCTAACTCTTCATTTTTCAGGCTGGTGGCTGTCATGTGACTGTGACACTGCAAGACGTACAACATTTGGACTTGCACGAAGTCGGTGACCTTGTCTTTCACGCGCTTTGCGAGGGAAATCAGGGCAGTGCAGCTCGACTTAATAGTCCTGGGACCATACTGGTCAAGGGAAGGTCTGCTGGTCAAAGGAATGTTTACTTGGAATTTTGGGCCGAGCTCTTTCGAACTAGTTCTGCAGATAAAAAGCTTTTTTCCATGGAAGGGCCGCAAGAAGGGCTTAAACTACAGGGAACCAATGGCCTATCCCTATTTCATTTTGTATCAGAATTACTTGCAACTTTTTCTGGGCTAAGAGCGAGGGCATTTCGCATCGTTGCCACCGAAGCCGGTTTACAGTTGATTACTTCGCTAGTCCAAGCTGTGAAAGTAAACGCGGACACGAGAGACCTAAAGCAGCGGCAAATGGATGCCGAAGCTAAAAAGGCTCGACCAAACATATCAATGATCAAATCATTGAAGGAAGGCATCTCACTCATGCAGATTCGTATTTGCGAGCTTGAGTTAATGATCCGGTACGTTTTCGAGAAGTTATTCACGCACAGATTTCGAGACGCCGACCCAAATATTCGTGCAGCCTGCATGACATCTATCGGGTGTTGGATGCGTGATCATCCACTTCTTTTCCTCTCTGATTTCTATCTAAAGTACCTAGGCTGGTCTCTGAATGATAAAGACTCTTCGGTCAGGCTAGCGGCTCTTTCGTCACTTTGCACTCTGTATGATAACTCTTCTGAAAACTTGGCAATAATGGATACGTTTAACTCGCGGTTCATTCCACGAATTTGTGAGATGATCAGAGATACAGATTCAAGTGTTGTTGTAAAAGCAGTTGAAGCCATGAAGCTGCTCTACGAGGCTAGTATTTTGCCCAGGCAAGACATGGAACCGGTCTTGGCTTTGCTACTGGACGAAGAGGTGCAGATTCGTGTTGCAATTGCTGCGCTAATACCAATTTTAACCCCCTCTGACTTATGGACAACCCTTGACGGCGTGAAGAAAGCAGAAGACCATGGGACTTATCTGAGGAGACAAAAATCCCAACATATATATTCGACACATGCGACACTGTTGTTCATCATCCAAGTAATTAAAATGCAAAACGGTGGAAGTCGCGCACGTACAGCGAGCATCGTCGATGCGCTCTGGGATTCCCAACATATGATTTTCACGGATTGGAATCTGATTTGCGATTTGCTGTTATCTGAGAATGACCAGATTGCCAACTATGAAGCTGCCAGAGGTCGGGCACTTGATACAATCGACGCGGTTATACTTTCGAACATATTGGTGTGTTCGGTGCGTCGAGCAGTCGGGGAAAAGTTGATTAATTGTGGGATCAACCGATATCATCCGATTCACCAAACAAAAACAGGGCAACTGACAAATGGCCAGAGATATTCAAACACATCGCGTCAAGAGTGTTTCACACAAGCCTACGCGAGTAATTTACTTGCATTGCTCCAAAGATGGAAGTCAGACGAAGCTGTTGTTGGGCCGTTGATAGAAATTCTTCAATACCTAAAGCTGGAACACTTTTCACTGAAGCGCAGAGAAGCAGATTACGGACGTGTACTCCAATGCATAGGAGACATTTTTCTCCAGCACTCTAGTCGACGCGTTGCAGATGCGTGCACTAACACACTTTTCTACGCTATAACCGAAAGGGCGTCACCCGTCTGCACTTTTGGCACTCAGACCTGCAAGTTTTTGTTCAAGAGTATTTTGCAAGCTTTTCAAGACATCCAATTGGCCCGCAATGCAGCTGAAGCAGCATCAGAACGACTTATCCGCGGTAAAGAAGATGCCAAGCAGGTCTCAGCTGGTGAAATTTTACAAAATCGAATCATGTTGCTCCGTTTGAATTCTTTACTAACACACGTGCCACTTGCTGAAATTTGCAACACGGCTGAGCTCTGCAATGAGCTTCTGAAGGCGTTACTCACAAACATTTCAGATGTTGCCTCGAGAATTCCTACAGGTGCTAAACTCGAGATTGTTCTACTTTCAATCCGAGCGGCATCTTTAATACTGGTTCACCAAATGGTATCAATAGTTGAAAGTGACGCGACTGTTGCGGCTCTTCTCCGTGAGCACATCGCCCTGAGAGACGCTTTCCTTGAAGCGACCATTCTGCTTCTGAGAAAAACACACCAGGCAAAGAGCAGCAACATTTTGTCGAAAGCTATCATTTCAACAATAACTGCGGTAATCATATACTATCAACACGTGTGTGTTGTGCAAAGTAATTGTCAAAATAATCCTGCAAAGGACTCAATGCTAATTAGCCTGAAGTTTCTTCCATCTGATGGTATGATTCATGCACTCTGGGAGGCTTGCAATCATATTTTCGATATTCCACTTGAAGGTCGTCATGGTGGTATTACAGAGGACCGATGTATAGGCGAAGATGCAGCTCAGATGGGCTATAATTTGGCCATGTGTGACACTGCACTTAGTGATCATGCTCGTGTTCCAGCAGAACTTCTTGCAAACCGGGGTCACTCTGGAAACTGGGCTGACTGTGCAATAGATGCGCTCATGTCAGATCTTCGTCTGCTAGGACCGCACGCAAGTGGCAATACTATAATCACGTCTCTCGCATCTGCTTTCGAAGAGTTAGGGTTCGAGAAACAGCAAACAGGCACAGAGCTTCAGGAGGCGTTCGGGGAGCTTGCAAACAACTTGGCAGATCTGTTCACAGTTGGAAGCCAGCGTGACCGCATGATCGTAAGATGCATAATCGAGGAGGGCTTGAAATTTGTTGTTCCGGATAGCTCCCCGAATCCTACTAGGATGAGATTCCTTCCGCTCGGGCTCGGGGGATTCATAGCAAAGCTTGCCTCTGTCGACGCAAAAAAGTTGATGAAACCGCTGAACGGAGTTATTGCTGTTGTTGACCGAGCGGATAAAGATATCTATACACCACTGTTTGATTTTGTCAAACTTGTTGCAGGTCGTTCCCGTGGGGTTGCAGGTTAAGTGCGCTGATGGACAATAGGAATGAAGGCACGCCTTTGAAATGCAGGCCCAAATTTACTGAACGCTTATTACATGCCTGAGAATATACTATAACCATACCGCACTATACCGGTAGTTTGGGTCTGACATCCTTCGATTTACTCGCCCTCGTGGAGAATTCATCTGCTACGCTTGACTGTAGAGGAACCTTTCAGCTTGGTTCCTGGATTCCTCAAGGTAATTATTGGAGGTGGTACAAATACGATGCACAAAATATGGATCAACAGGGAAGTCGGTTGAATGAAACCGCTCACAGTGTTCACAGAAATTTGGCTTACAAGGCTATTTCATGACGACGTAAAACACCAAGGGTTGCAAACGGTGTTCAATTTCAATGGTCAACCTATTTTCATAATCTAAAATTCTGAGCTTGGTCAGGTTTTACAACACTGAGATTTATGTTTTTTGACGCCTTCATTGACCGCCCTGACTACAATGGTAGACGAATCCATCTGCTGATCATCTGGGCTGCATGTGTCTTGAGCTCTCTATAAGCAAAATTGTTCAACTTAACTTTTTAAAAATCACACCGATGGACTCACCTTTGATATGATGTGATATATTTCAGTGAGAGTTTGCTGAAAAGCAGGCTCAACATTCGTTGAATCCAATGCCGAAGTTTCAATGAACGACAAGCCTTCGAAGGTGAATGAAAGACTATTTGAGAATGATAGTGTCAGCGGGCGAAGAAGAAGGAACCTCACTTTCTTTAGTAGCAAACAAAGCACCAACATCTCGGGACACGCATCGCAAGTGCTCAAGGTCAGACTTGTTGCCAACTAACATGATAACAATATTTGCGTCTGCGTGATCTCTGAGTTCTCTGAGCCATTTTTGGACATTTTCGAATGATTCTGGAAATGTTCATATTTTAAATGAGCCGGGCACGAGCAATTAGCATTCTTCACCTGACTTAGTGACGTCGTAAACCAACAGTGCGCCAACAGCACCTCTGTAATAAGCACTTGTTATGGCTCTGTATCTTTCTTGACCTGCCGTGTCCCAAATTTGTGCCTTCACTGCTTTCCCGTCCACCTCTAAACTTCTCGTCGCAAACTCGACGCCGATGGTTGACTTAGATTCGGAACAAAACTCGTTTCGAGTGAAGCGAGAGAGTAGGTTCGATTTCCCAACGCCCGAGTCGCCGATCAGAACTACTTTGAAAAGATAATCGTAACTGCAGTCGGAATACTTGTGAGGGCAAATTCACTCCCCTACTAAAAGGAGAGAAAATCCAAAGTTGCGGCACTTACTCGTCATGGTCCCTCGTGTGAGACATTTTTTGGTGCTCGATTTGCGGTACTCAAGGCCGGGAAAATTGTTCCTAGAGATCGAGCTTGCGCTTGATATGCAATGAAACGATGAAAACAAACTGTTTCTTACTTGCTGAACGATATATATGCGCACAATGCCTGGCTACCGGCGTCGAATGGTTCTGGCAGGGATACGATATTCGATAATTGTCAAGGTGCCTCAAATGGTGCGGAGGGCTCCAGATATTGGCCCGTGGCTAACATAAGCGGAACCAATCAAGGTGAAATTAAGATGATTTTTTTTCGATGGAAATAAATAAAGGTCAAACATTCCGCTAATAAACTATCTACATAATTTAGTTAAAAAGACACCTGGTGACGTATGTAATTATTTTAAATTAATAACCATATAGTGCTATACTAATTCATATATATATGAATTAATAATTATATACTAAATAAACCGATACTTTGGAAAATCAAAGAATGTGCTCATAGGTGTGTTCGTGCACACTCGCGGAGAAATATCTCGAGCGAGCCTTGACCTTCGCCAGATTTTTTCACATCGGTTGAAATGACTCAGATCCGTACAAACCACAAACCAGTCCTGGACACATGATGACATAGACACACCAAAACCCTACGTCATCTAATTATCTGTAATATTTATATGTCTTATTAGCCATGGTTTTTACTGTACGTAATAATTGTCACATGTGAAATCTTAATTCTACAAGTACCTTTCGGATTCGCGTGCCCTACTTTCACAAGTAGTGACAGAGCCGCCGAACGCATACCCAACGGTCAAAGGCACATTCTCTTGATGTCGTCCCCTTCAAAACTACCGATGTTTGTTGGCGACACCACGGCTCTGCATCAGGGGCACACTCGAACGACAAGGCGCGTCGCCACGGTGGTGCGTCCATTCCCCCTCTCCTGTTTTGTATGCGCCGCTCGAAGAAGACCATTACACGTTGAAACTTCTTGGTTATCGACCACCTCAGTGCAAAGCTGCGAAGGCATGGACGAATAACGCTATGAAATCGAAGACTGCGAGCGTCGATGCCATTAGAGCGACGCGCCTCATCACTGCAATCAAAACTCCGTATTTGCCCAACGGGAAGGTGGACCTTGCGTCCTACGATGGGCTGGTCGAAAGGCAGATCGAGGGAGGAGTTGGGGGCATAGTTGTGGGTGGCACTACAGGCGAGGGCCAGCTGATGTCATGGGATGAACATATCATGCTGATTGCGCATACCGCCAAACTTTACGGCGATGAACTGAAGATAGTTGGCAACACTGGATCTAACTCCACTCGCGAAGCTGTTCATGCCACCTCCCAGGGTTTTGCTGTCGGTGGGAAAATATGTTATTATCCACTTTTTTGATACCATGTACTGAAGCGTGATTCATTTATTTGACCCTGTGCGATAGGTATGGACGCATCGCTGCAAATCAATCCTTACTACGGGAAAACCTCCACGACTGGAATTCTTCAGCACTTCCAGGCGGTGATGGACTACGGACCAGCAATAGTGTACAATGTCCCTGCGCGAACTTCGCAAGACATCTCACCAGATATCATGAGGCAGCTTGCGGAGCATGAAAATTTCGCCGGCGTCAAAGAATGCGAGGGCAATGATCGGATTAAGGCGTATACCGATGATGGGATCGTGTGCTGGACTGGAAATGATGATGAGGCACATGCTGCTAGGTATGAGGCAGGCGCTGCCGGAGTAATATCTGTAACAAGCAATGTGGTCCCCGGCCTGATGAATGAACTGATGAGTGACGGGCCAAATCCGGAGCTTCGCGACCGGCTTTTCCCACTCATGAAGTGGCTGTTTGCGCAGCCGAACCCTATCGGTTTGAATACTATGCTAGCCATGTTGGGCTGCATAGAGCCTGTTTTCCGCTTGCCGTATGTGCCGTATGATTCTGACATGCGAGCCGAAGGAGTTGCCCTGATTCAAACCATAGGATTGGAGCACACTCCCGGCAAAGTAATCCGCAACATAGCTGATGAACAGTTTGAAATTCTTAAGGAGTGGTGAAGTTGACAGGAAGTTCTTCATATATTGGTTTTATCGGGCGTTCGTTCAAGTTTAGCTTCCCTTCTGCTCATAAGAATCACGTTCCCAACATCTACGCTCAACAATTTCCGATAATATTCCTTGAAGACATACTGCTGACTTGGCAAGTCATATCAAAGAAAATAATGGCGGAATCTTAATTGACAGTGTTTCTAAATATCACAAGCAGCAAATCTTATCAACTTCATATTCACCTTCGTATCACTTATATACAATGGGAGAACTGATAGCCTATTTCCATTTCTAATTAGGTTGACTCTCGTGTCATGAGTGGTCCGCCCATTATTATACATCTGCTTTCGCAAGCTTACCACTCCGAATACACAAGGGAATCACTACAATTGGGATGTGTAAATCACTTGATGTAAATTCCTATGTAAAACTGGGCTCAAAAGCTGATTTTCCACAATGTCGACCGTTCAGCTCAAAACCTTTGTCCTGATGGATCTACTATATTCAATACGATGCTTTCATTAAACTAGATGTACACAATAAAATCGAATCAAGATGATTCTGGCACAGTGCTGCACACGAGTAATAGCTCATCAAGGCGTAGCAGAGAACTCTCAAGCCGTGTGGCTGCAGATCTTATACGCGTAAGTTGTGTTCGTTGTGATGTCGTCAACGGAATTAAATTTCTATCCTGCACTCTCTCGAGCAAATAGAAGATCTGGGCCAGGGGAAAATGTTTTCATCCGGTTAATTCGTGGCAGAGCACATGGAGCATATTACCTCTTGCTGTCGTAACAACTCGTGCATCATACGATTTCGAAGGTTGGAAAGGGCACGAAAGAGTTCTCTCTCTGAGGTTGTGGGCATTATGAGGTTAGAATCATGCAAAAACAGTCTCCCTTCGACATACCGACTTGCTGACTAACATGAGATGAGTTGACACGCCACAAATAAAATGTCCGTGATGGAGCGTGATCTACTGTCCGCGCCACCTCTTGTATTTGGACATATTGTGCCTTAAGAAGTTTGTAAAGTAATTCTCGGGTGTCCTTTACCGATATCATTGCCTGATCCAAAACGTATGAAGGCAAAAGGCGAGGCAGCATCGAGAGTCATTCAAGCAAGTACTAACCATTTCGGCAATTTGCTTTTGCTCCAGGTTTTGCTTCAGTAATAACAATCTAAAAATTCGGCATGCTGGACCCCCGAACCTCTCCCGAACAACGGCTTCCAACTATGTGGAATGGAAGAGATCTTAATATACATATTTTTTGCTTTCCCAAGAGATATCGCACACCTCTTTCGCACGAATAATGTTGAAGACCCGTGAGAAGTCGATGCTGTAAAATATTTGTCTGTTGCCTGCACCGTCTGCCACGTAACTAGTAACAAGTTTCCAAGGGTTGTTCTTGAGAGAGTCAAGATTTTCTTTCATCAATATTTCCACGTCCGATGATTTCTCTTGATCAATGTTACGCGTCAACCTCTCTAGGATGTCGGCCTGAGAGAACACTTGGGTCTGCTAAAGATCTCAACGTTATTAAATCACTTACTTTGCGCACTTGAACAAGCCCCCCCTCACTTGCTGTGTTTCCTTGCAAACGCGATACCTCTAGCATTGCCTATTGAGGGTAAGGATTGCTCGCCAAAGTAACAAATGAAGAAGAATAGATGCACACCAGAAGAAGCCGGCTGGCAGGCTCGCTGATCTGATGACAACGTCTGATTATCGATGGGCAAAACAACAAAAAGAAATACTGACTTTCTCGCGGACATCTTCTGCGCAAACCACATGTTGCAAGCATCGATTGATGTGACCAAAGTTCACACGCCTAAAAAATGATAATGATAATGGCTTGCACGTTAACTTCAGAAAATTGAAACACACCAAAACACATCTTTGCTGAAAGAAAACTCCTGCCAAAGAATGCTGTCAGAAGACAGCCAAGAGCACAATGATGAGGATTGGTAAAGTTACCTCGCCGGAAGTTTTGGCGTTAACATTTCCCCCCTCAGCATTGCCTAGAGACTTCCACAATCACAAAGTTGTATCCATCATAGTAAAAAATGAAGACTGTCTCACCAAATGCGTTCAACATGCTCTGTAGTCAAATAGGTAGAGGAAAGACAGCTTAAATGTGAAATCATTTAATACCTTCGAAGGTAATAAAACTGCGTGCCTTACCGGTACAGTCTCGACTAATCGCTCGGCAGCAAGTTGAGAGAGTGCTGCAGAAAAGGAACATTAAAATAATTTCGGAAAGGAGAAAAGAATTTGACGATGCGCGGTATGGGGGCCCTTTTTCAAGTTTGTACCTTGCTTGAGGAAGCTGTTGTCAGGTGCCTATAGTTATTTGAAAGGACGTTAGGGCAAGCAAGACGCAAATGGAATCTTGTTCACCATACCAAGGTATCAAGATCATGCTGACTATCCGAAATTCGAGCAAACAACTCGTGAGTTTTCAATGTGCCGTGCTGAAATAGAGCTTCGAAATATAACTCCTGAACTTTCCCATAGGACTCCTGGGGAAGGATAGTTGGGTGTGCAGCGAATAGAATCATGTGGCGTGATGCTTGCCCTGATGTGTAAGAGATAGCGGGGATATCTGAGCCTATACAGTACGGCTTCGACGTTTATTTGATACGCATAATCCTCTTCGTCCGCGTTTAGCATAAAATGGATTCTTTGAAAAAGTGTTTTAAGAGGTTACTTTTACGCTCGGTGGGATGTTGTTGCCCAGAAAGTGTTGCGAAAGACGTTACTCGGGGGGATGCGGCTGCCACTCACATAACATTGTTGTGCCGAATCATCACTAGCATAGCTTTTTGACATCTACTTGATTGCATGTGCTGATGAGGTGGATATCGATCAACTTAAGAAGACACAGAGAATATTTAAGGAAAAGAGCACCGTATCTCTTACTAACTCTCTTAGAGTCATCGATCCCCGCCGTGCTAATGCGCGACAAACGACTCCGCAGTCGTATCCAAAAGCATCGGCAACAATATCGCAAGCGAGGGCCGATGCCTCAGTTTTGTGACACTTTGCACGAGTCATTTGGTGTCGTCCACCGGTCATGGCGCAGCTAAAAAGAGTATATGCGTCGGCAGTTTCAGGAGTTATTACCTTCGAAACGTACATTCTTGGCGACATATTTTACAACCATACAAATATACAAGTACGAAGGCACGTATAAATATCTTCGAACGAAACCTTATTATTATTATTACCTTCGCATTCATTCATTCGAAACCTTGCATATATACGAAGAAGGTATATATATCTTCGTTCGAAGGTAATAATATATAATAATATGATATAATAAGCAACTAAATAACGATAATAATATAAAATATAATAATAAAAATCTTCCAGGGACCAACGGTAGAAGTAGTGTTTAACGTGATTGCGTGGGTTTGTTCCCAGGTGTATCGGCATAGCCATGACTTATTAATTAAAACATGATGAGACTGTGAGGGTACGTACTACATACGTACGTTTATTTATGGGTTGCTTGGTCGGATGGTATGATGTGAGTATATGTTTATTACATGTATGGGATGTAGTTTCGTCTAATTAGATTGCGCAGCGAATATCGAATTTTCGTACCTGAAACCTGAAAGCCATTGTGATCATCGGTTGGAGCTTATCCTCGTCAGGATTAGAACTCGACGTCGATGGTCACGGCTGTGGGGTTGCGGTAGAACTCGGCCGCCTGCGTGGCGTGTCCAGCTCCGTTCCAGCGCGTGGAGGTGACTGTGTGTCCCAGGACCCTTCGCATGATGGTGTTGATAAGAGTGGCGTGGACAAGGGCGATGTTGTGGAGGTACGCCTTGTTCCGGAATTCGAGGGGTGGAGGCTCCTCGGTGTGTACGCCCTGTGTGTGTGCGTTGACAGCTCCGGATGTGCGGTGGGCTTGGTGGTCGGCGATGTCTTTTATCAGCTTGAGGAACGGTTTGCCCATGCGGCCGTAAGACTAAAGAGTAATAAATGCCGAATAATTATAACGTATGGGTAATTCGATTAAAATATGTCCCAATAACCATTACAAAAAGTTTATTTGTCTCCGATACCACTAATAATAATGCTCGCATGGCACCTTTGTGGGAGGGACTCTCT
>Ga0302114_10002612_pt1 | contig 11540 bp, 19 predicted proteins | sample AG5_Surface_MG_FD_203107 | JGI IMG/M metagenome (GOLD analysis project Ga0302114, IMG submission 203107) | Marine microbial communities from Western Arctic Ocean, Canada - AG5_Surface | ecosystem: Environmental > Aquatic > Marine > Oceanic | place: Canada: Western Arctic Ocean | collected...
CTTGCTTACTAGACAAAAGAGATCAAGCAACAAAGATGAAACTAAATTAGTAAATGAATCTTCTTTAGGTTCATTTTTTAAATCGTGTTTATCCACAGAAGAAAACAAAAAAAGGAAAAAGAAATGATAGACGTTAAAACCCTTTACATAAAGATAGCCACACACATCATGCGGTATTTTAGATTTGATCTACAACTGCATTTCTTCTGGTCTTTGTTCTTAACATTACTAGCAATATTCTGGCAACCATTGATATACCTAGGGCTCGTGGCAACTATCGTGAAAGAAGCACTGGACCTCTGGACCAAAGGACATTGGAGTTGGGATGACTTCTGGTTTGGATTCGTTGGATGGTTAGTTGGGGTGTATGTTATATTGGAAGTCCTATGAAGTGGTACTCCATACAAGATCTTTACACTGTAGAAAAATACAAAATTAAACATAGCAAAACTCCCAAGACACAATGGATAAAAGTACCTTGTGTGTACAAGATTAAAATTGGTAATAAAATCGTACATGTTGGCAGGTCAGATACTTGCAGAAAACATGGTGGTGCTGAAAAAGTTAGGAAGGCACTAGTAAATCTATTAAATATCCACGACTACAATCCATCTGTTCCAAAAACAAAGACATGGGATAAGATAAGGTTGCAACACAAACCAAATAATAGTAATATAAAGATAGGAATTCTAGAAACTGATGACATCGAAAACACCTATCTTCAAGAAGGAATATGAACCTATAGACCACTATGGGGAAAGCACGTGGGTGGGCAACGATACACCATTTATAGAAACTGAATACACAGGGGTCTTCCGTGACCGGTATCCGTGTGTTCCAGGACACACACTTTTTATACCCAAGAAGGACACACCAGAGTATGTTGGTAAGTCTTATGGAATGGCCTATGAGTATGGCAATGAAAAGATCAAGTCAGGTGAGATAGCAGGATTCAACGTTGGCATGAACACAGGAGTCTGTGCAGGACAGACCATAATGTGGCCACACATACACTTCATACCAAGACACAAAAATGATAGCAAAAAGATAGGTGGAATGAGGCATGCACATCCTGGGGCGGACCATAAGGAATACTACTGATGCCAAAAAGAAAACAAACAAAGAAAATTACAGCAGGTCCAATATTTGTTTCTCCCGATGGTGGGGAGACTGTGTACCAACAATTACCAGATGGCAACCGTGTCCTAGTGGAACAATCACAGAAGGCTAAGGACGAGGAGACCGCCTACGATGAAGCAGAAATGGTGGGAGTGGAAGCCATTGAGCTCCGGAGAAAATATCCCACACTGAAGAAAGCATGGGATAGATATCGTGTCGTATGGCGTTTAGTCAGTGATAATGACTGATATGTACAACTATTCCAACTTCAATTTTACCAGCAGTGTGCAGGCTTCTGTGTGCATCTAAAGGGGTGATTAAATAGTATTATGACCAAGTATGTTAGTATAATAGGCAACGGTGAATCGAGGAGAGGTTTTGATATCTCGCCATTAAAATCATTCAGCACGGTAATTGGTTGCAACGCGGTATACAGAGATTTTGTCACAGAATATCTAGTGTGTGCAGATAAGCATATGTGCCAACAAGCTGTCAACGCCGTTGGTAAAAGAACATCAGTATACACCCGAGACGACTGGGCCAGTCAATTTGCAAATTGGCCTAACGTGAAAGAATTTCCAAAACTGCCCTACAGCGGAGACAAGAGGCAGGATGAACCATTCCATTGGGGCACAGGACCTTACGCAGGTGTGCTGGGACTGACCTTCAAGCCCAAAGCAATATTCATGATAGGTTTTGACCTACACCCTTTGGAGAAGGACAAGATCAACAACATGTACACAGGTTCCGAGGGATACAAGTACATCAAGAGACCTGTGGATCCCAGTTACTGGATATACCAATTCCACAAGTTGATGGGATACTCTGATCCTGACACTAGATGGATCGTGGTAAACCATGATCGTTGGGAGATGCCAGAGGAATGGAAACAACACGGCAACGTTTTCCAGGAGACGTACGACGGCATGGCCAAGTTCATCAACAAGCAGTTGACAAAAAAGTAATCTCGTATAAAATTATTGTATGAATAGACCGATGGTGGAACACCTGATGGTGCAACAACAACTGAGAGCACCACACAAAAAATGGAAACACATGGTGGCTGTCATGTGCCTAAATTTAACCTACAGGAAACACGTAAAGATAATCTTACCAAAACTTTTCAAGAGATATCCCAATCCCGAAGCGTACCTACGTGGCAGATTGAAAACACAACAAGAGATGTTGAAACCGTTGGGCATGTGGGAGGTGCGATCCAAGAGACTACGCAAGATGTCTGAACAGTACCTGTCATGGGACAAGAAAGAAGCCAGTGACCTACACGGCATAGGCAAGTATGGATCTGATAGTTACCAGATATTCTTCCACGATCATATACCACCCAATGTCCAGGACAAGGAACTGAAGAAATACATTGACAAACTCTTAGGATAGTTTATAATAGTGATATGTTTGAAAAATACAAAGATGGAGATCTTATTACTCTTAAACTGGCTTCAGGTGAAGAAGTTATTGCAAATTACAAAGGCGGAGCAGACTCATACATCAGTATAGAGAAAGCACTTGTATTGATGAACGGTCCACAGGGTCTTGCATTTGGTACATTTTTCTCCACTGCCAACCAAGTTGAAAAGATAGACATATCCAAGACACACGTGATATCCATTGCAATGGTCAACGACAAGATCGAGGGCGAGTACAAGAGGATATTCTCTAAAGTGGTCGTTCCTGACAAACCAAAGATCATCGTATAATGTCACACTTTGGGAAACACAGCAAAAGCATAGAGACCTTGATCGACGTCACAGAGGCCATGCTACACGTGATGGAAGACAAAGGCATAGATCCAGAGAAAGTGTCCAAGAGCACGGAGTTCTCTGTGTTGATACATTTTTTAAAGAGCATCATTGATGGCGAGTTAAATATCCCAAACGAACTCACAGACACTATCAGAGAGAAATCCGCAGAATTTGGATTTGAAATGGACAACATAAAAAAGAGGTTAAACTAATGGCATACTACTCGACTAAAACATACGGACACAACATAGGACTGGCTTGTGTGTTTAGACAACCCAACGCAGATCACTCACACTGTCACCTGTTACACGGATACAGTTTACAATTTAAATTTACATTTGGTTGTGAGAAGTTAGATGATAAAAATTGGGCGGTAGACTTTGGCGGACTCAAACCTTTGAAGAAGTGGTTGGAGGATCAGTTTGATCATAAACTTGCATTGGACATGACAGATCCGCATCTAGAAAAGTTTAAGGAACTTGAAGCATTGGATCTAGCAGAGATTAGACTGTTCGATGGTGTAGGCACAGAGAAGTTTGCCGAACACGCCTTTAACTTTGCAAACAACTTAATAACAGTCAAGACAGATGGAAGATGTTGGGTGGAAAGTGTGGAATGTGCAGAACACGGAGCCAACAGTGCAATCTACTCAAAAAAATAAATTCTTATTTGACCTTGTAAGGGTAGCCCTCGACGACAGAGCCTACTACATACAGACCTACGACACACCGCTGGGCCAGAGATGGCTAGAAGCACTACAGGATAATCTCAAACAAGAGAGAGTTCTGGAGAAGAACTTCTGTTTCCTAGGATTTGCTGATTCCAAGAGAGATCTACCTCATCTGGTCAGGGAGTTGAACAAGTCAGTGGAACAAATAAACTTATTCACATTTGAACCTCCATACCAACAGATACACCCGTTTGTTTCAGATGATTTCCAATACAGCAGTAGCCTTCCCATCGGCAAGGCGGTAAATGGCGATGAGAAAGTAACACCCGGTAAGAGGCTCAAACACGAAGCATGTAATTTACTGCATAGGTATTTCGAGGAATTGCAAGGTACAGCATGGGACGTATCTCTATATTATAAACAAGCCGACTATGATACCAAGTATGCTATCAGACAACTGAACAACATATGCCACGAGATTGAAAGTTGGGTGAATGCAGACAGGAAGAAAGCATTTGAGCCTGAATGGATGAGACCGTCTCAGATAACAACGTTCCTAAACGCACCGAGGAAGGAACTGCATGACGAAGACTTTGATCTGTTCAAACAGAATAGGTACGACAGAGAGTTGGGCGGTGTTTACCTACACTGGTCACAAGTGGGCAAGACACTGTACGAAGTGTTTAAAGATGAACACGCACCTGTCATGACGGAGGCACTGTGTTCGGAGATCAATCACCAAAAGTACTACTCCGGGGAGTTTGACGTGGAGTGGGGGCAGACAATAACAGAAAAAGATCATTACTTCAAAAAGGAAGAGATGGATGACTACAGGTCGTGGCTTAATGACAATGGCTACGATTGGGAAGATCCCAAACTATCATTAGGCTACATCAAGATAGGACAAGTGGACCTGCAGAGGACATTCGGGGCCGGTGCGACGTTTGAACAAATATACGAGACCATGTCAAATAATTTAAATATAACCAGTATCAAGACAATGTCAAACAGGACTATCGAGTGTGCGTATCCATACACACTGGACAGTGACGATTGGCGACAGATACAGATGGAAGGACTCAGAAAAGGATATGAATCACGTAGTATGCGTTAAGTGGGGAATCAAGTATCCTTCGCAATATGCCAATGTGTTGAACAGCATGGTCAAGCGACACACCACGGTGCCTTTTCAATTCCACTGTCTCACTGATGATCCCGCAGGATTAGATCCAGAAATAAATGTTATTAAACTACCAAATGATCCATGGATCAAATCATGGTGGAGTAAACTATGGATGTTTGCACCGGAGATGCCACTGAAGGGCAACATGTTATTTTTTGATCTTGACGTTGTGATATTTGACAACATAGATCCCTTGTTCACCAACCCGGGCAAGTTCAACATAATCAGAGATTTCAACAGGTGCAGGGTTAAAGATTGGAAACTTTCAAACTCCAGCTGTATGCGTTGGGAGGCAGGCACAATGGATTACCTATGGAACGAGTTCAAGGTTAGATCGTCTGAAATCATGCAACAGAATCATGGAGACCAAGACTGGATAACAAAGAGGGCCAAAGACGACATCACATGGTTTCCGGACGAGTGGATAAGAAGTTACAAATGGGAACTGATAGGACTCAAGGATAACAAACTGCTGACCACAAAGGATGGCAAGAAATATTTCAGAGAACCTGTGAAAGTAGAACCTGGTAATCGTGTGGCAGTATTCCATGGATCACCAAACCCCATGGAGTGTCAAGACGAATGGGTAATAAAGAATTGGAAATAAATACACATAGCAACGCCACATACGTGACGTCGGCAAAAACACTGACCTCTTAATGTCTTAAATGCGTGGGCCAGGCCGTAAGTAGAATTCATCTACAAGTCTTTACAAAACAGAGAAAAGAATATAAAATTAATGATGTTTGAAAACATTCATAATTGGCCTTTAGAGCATTGGCACATAGAGTTATGCTCAAAATGTAGTCTACAATGTCCTAGGTGTTCTAGGCAGGAGGTTCCTGAAGGCCTAACGAATAAAGATCTAACTCTAGAATGGTTCAAAGAGAATTGGACGGGTAAACTTCTAACAGATGTCAAAAAAATAACTTTCTGTGGTGACGATGGTGACCCTATATATGCCAAGGACCTGTTGAAAATTCTTGCATGGTTAAGAGAGAACAATGACCAAGTGCAATTTGTAATAATCACTAACGGGTCATACAAAATAAAGTCTTGGTGGCAACAACTAGACAGCATACTGAACGAAAAAGATCATATACATTTCTCCCTTGACGGTTGGGACCAAGAGTCAAACAACCTGTACAGGGTGAACTGCAACTGGTATTCGATAATGCTTGGAATAGATGCATTACGAGAAAGCAAAGCATACAAGACATGGGCCGCGATTGCATTCAAATTCAACGAGGGCAAAATAGATGTTATGAGAGAAATGGCCAAGCAGTACAAGTTTGACAGTTTCCAACTGACCTTGAGTACAAAATTTAACAAGAACTACGGAAGCTACCCTGTCAATGACCCATTGCAACCTAGTGATAAATTTATTGCCACAGGAAGATTTACCAGGACTGCTACACAGTTAACTGGTAAACAATGGCAAGATAACTGTATTGATATTTTCACAAAAAGGTTTTATAATACTAGTAATACTCCTTCAATTATACCTTTGTGTATGATTGGCAACAAAGGGCTTTACATAAACGCAGAAGGAAAGTTCTACCCCTGTTGTTGGACAGCATTGAGATATGGACACAATAAAAACATATTCGAATACATTGAGTCTAGCCAAACACTCGGAGAGGTGCTAGACGATCCTATGTGGAATAAGTTGTTTGGAGATATGAAAACAGGAAATGCACCACAAGAGTGCGGTGAGAAATGTTCTGCAAAAAAATGGAATTTAGATCATGCAACTAGTTGGTAATAAAAAGTACGGCAAAGTAAAAGTGAAGAAGACCAGTCCAAGGATGGACGAGGTACCCGATGACTGCGGTTACATGCAACAGTTCGAGTTCAACGTTGACATGAACAGCAATGGCATCATGGCCGAGTGCATAGAATGGTGCCAATTGAACTGCGAAGGCAAGTGGGGTTGGTGGTTCGAGCCCGCGGTGGTTACATTGAACGAGTATCATACAAACCACTGGGAGGCCCAGAACGCATACATGAGCTTTGAAAGGAAACGAGATGCTACGAGATTCTGGATGACTGTTGGAATTCAGAACAGTGGCAAAAAATAGGGATAATTACTAGTATGGCACTATTTGAAATAACAGAAGAAGCAAAGCAACAGATCGAAAGATTACTAGAAAAGAATCCAGGCAAGTACGCAGTGAGTCTAGCGGTGCTGGGTGGCGGTTGTGCAGGATTCAAGTACGACTGGGGTTTTGCAGATACAAAAGAAGCTGTAGGTGGCGGAGACCACATAGAAGACTGGCACACAGGTAAATTTGTTGTGGACGAAACTTCCATGATGTATGTGGCAGGTACAAAGATTGACTGGGTGGAAGAAACATTTGGTTCACAGTTTGAAATATCCAATCCCAACTCAACAGCATCATGTGGATGTGGTGAGAGCTTCGGTGTCTAATGGACACAGCATTCGTTATAGGTAACGGAGAGTCAAGGAACATTTTTCCAATAGATAATCTAAAAGATCAGGGTGTGGTGTATGGTTGCAACGCAATATACAGAGACCATCCCATGTTGTGTGATCACATCGTGGCAGTGAATACTCCTATGTACGAGGAACTGGCCAAGTGGCACAACAGTGGCAAGGAATCCCCAAACATACATGGCACAAATGACATCAGTAACTGGAACTATATCTGTGAAGGAGACAATGAACAGGACGTGCCACAAGGTCTCAAGATATACAGGTTCTGGCGTGGTGGTGACATAAAGAAGGGTGGCATGATCAAGACAATCGATTTTTCAACAGCACGTGGTTCAGGGTGTAGTGCTGTGTTGATGGCCGCCGAGTCGGGAATTAAAAATGTTGTAATAATGTCATTCGACATAATGGGAGCCCAACAATGGGAGTTGGAAACACCCAGCAGGATACAGAACAACATCTATAAAAACTCGATCAACTATCCAGGCAGGGCCAGCATGAAGGCGTACCTCAAGTACGAATGGATGTATCAACTTAGACAGATAATCAGGAGATTCCCCAGCACCAACTTTCATTTCATCAATCGCAAGGAATACATAGAGGGCAATCCTTTCCTGCGTTGGTACTTCGATCAACCAAATATAAAGTGTGGCATATACGCTGACCTGCAGAGATGGATCACGGGTTCTCGTGATGACATCAAGTGGAAACAATTATAGAGTCTTGGTACTGCTGGCGTCCAGCTGATACACCTTACGCATCTTGACACCCACTGATTGTGCGAACTTCTTGGAATCACATCCACTGCACACATGCTTGTAATCATTTGAGGCACGATCTGGATCCACCTTGCTCTTGGGCCTCATGAATTTCTCCGAACAGGCATCGCATTTGAACACATAGATCAGGTTCTTCCTGTGATAATTGTGCATCGTACCCAGTTTGCTCTCCCTCTTGTGCAACTTCATTGTTTTTAGGGTTTCTATGAACATATTATTATTTAATAAATACGAGTATCATATTATGGCAAGATTAACGATAGACACAGGAACAGTAGGAAATCCAGCTACAGGCGATACTTTACGTACCGCTATGACCAAGGTCAACAGCAATTTCGCAGAAATGATGTCTGGCAACCTTTCATTATCCGGAAATTCATTAGTGAGTGTCGATACCAACGGCAACATCACACTGGATCCAAACGGCACAGGACAGGTGCAGGTAAATGCAGACAGACTAGTGATCACAACAACAAAAACTGCAACTGCGGTTGGAAACACAGGCGACGTAGCAGGATCCATATCTTGGGACGCAACCAACTTATATGTTTGCACTGCGAACTACGATGGTTCAACAATAATCTGGAAAAAGATCACACTAGCGAGTATCTAACATGGCCCAGGAAGTAATAAACATTGGAGCACAGGCTGATGATGGCTCAGGTGATACAATCAGGGGAACTGGCATCAAGATTAATGCAAATTTTACTGAGCTGTACGCGATGCCATTCGCTCAGACATCATTGGGACTTGTTGAAAACGAAATCAGTACAACACAGTCCAACGCAGACCTAGTACTGAAACCATCTGGCTCAGGTAGCATACTGTTTCCAGCAATCAGAATCAATAACAACAACATCGAAGGCACAAGAACAAACGATGACCTAATATTGAGAGCGAACGGATCGGGATCTTTGGTTGTAGACGGAATAGGAATTGCAGGCACGTCAATCACTGCACTCGACTCTTCCTTTGTGAACATCAACGAGAATCTAATAATAGACGGCACATTAAGTTCAGGAATAACAACATTCGGAGGAACGGTCCAGACAGCATCTACGGTAGACGTAGATGAGTTGACTACACTTTCTACACTGACTGTTTCTGGGGTATCAACGTTTGCTGATACAACTACAGTAGACAATCTCACATTCAATGACAACATAATCAGTTCAAGTTCAAACGCAGATATAAATTTAACCCCAGGCGGAACGGGTGTGGTCAATGTTTCTAACTTGACAATAGATTCAAACATAAACTTGACCGATAACGTGATCAAAGTGACAAGAACCAATGACGATTTCGTATTGTCTGCCAACGGCACAGGTTCTGTGCAAATTTCCAAAGTGGACATAAATGAGGGAACCATAGACGACACAGTAATCGGTGGCACAACACCGGCGGCGGGAACATTTACAACTATATCAATAACGAATCCATCTGTGACAGCAGACAAGGTCATCATCACTGATAACAAAATTGAATCGACAGAGACAGATGCAGATTTACAGATCAATGCAAACGGTGGTTCGGGCAATGTTTTAATAAACGGTTTCACATTCCCCAACACAATGGTGGGAGGACAACTGATCAGGACCAACGGAAGCAAAGTGCTGTCGACCCATGTATTTCCGTTCGTGGTAACTGACACAGACGTGCAGGACGCTACGGCGACAATCACAGGCAACAGTTCAGCACAGGTGATCGATACTTTTTCAGTGTCCACGTACAGGAGTGCAAAATACTATATACAGATTTCAGATGCCACAGCCGACAGGTACACAATAATTGATGCAAACGTAACACATAACGGGACGAACGCATTCGTTAGTACATTTGGTGCGGCAACAAATGGTGATGGCGACGGATCTACCATATATGATTCTATTGACCTATCGGCAGACATAAACGGCGGCAACGTAAGACTGCTAGGAACAGTAAATAACACTAACAACCAAGTGATCAAATTGGTCAAAAGGGTAATAAAGGTTTAAAATGGCACAACAGACACTGAACGTAGGATCAAATGCAAACGACGGAACGGGTGATAATCTAAGATCTGCTATGCAGAAAGTGAACGACATGTTCACAGAATTATACCTGTCACCACTATCGGGCGGAGATCTAAGTTTCACTGGCAATGAGATATCTGCGACAAGAACCAATGAAGATCTAGTACTGAAACCATCCGGCACAGGCGCCGTGTCTTTCCCGGCGATCAGAATACAGGACAACAACATCGAAGGCACGAGATCAAACGAGAACATAAATTTAGTGCCAAATGGTACTGGCTCAGTCGTTTTTGGTGCAGTTAAATTCAGAGGCACGACATTGAGTTCAGACGATTCAACAATAATCAATATCAACGATGGTCTTGTGGTAGACGGAACATTGAACGTATCAGGGGCAAGTACTTTGACCGGTGCGGTGAATCTTTCTTCTACTTTACAGGTACCGTCAGGCTTGACAACCCTTTCAACGTTAAGTGTGACTAGCACAACTAACTTAACTACCACTAACATCGATAATCTCACTTTACAGGACAACACAATCAGTTCAAGTTCAAATGCAGATATAAATCTAACCCCGGGCGGAGCAGGTAGTGTCGTGATACAGAATCTAACCATAGATTCAAACATCAACATAACCGACAACGAGATCAAAACAACAAGTTCAAATTCAGACCTTGTTATTGCGCCTGCAGGCACGGGACAGGTAGTAATTGCCAAGGCCGATATCAATGGCGGAACTATAGACAACACAGTGATAGGTGCCACGACAGCGTTGGCAGGATCATTTACAACCCTGAACACAACATCAGCATTCACAATAGACGGGATCACTATAGACGACAACACCATCTCAACAAACGCATCCAACGCCAACCTTGAGCTGAACGGCAACGGTACGGGCACGGTGCTCATCAGCGGATTTGGTTTCCCAACTACAGATGGATCAGCAAATCAAGTTTTGAAAACAGATGGATCAGGCAACCTTGGGTTCGTGACACTGTCATCACCATCCACACTGAACCACTCGGAGATAGGTGACAACAGTACAACAGTGGCGACTTCTGCCACTTCACTGGTAGACAGCTGGTCTAGTGCTTCATACAGGAGCGCCAAGTACCACATTTCGATATCAGACGCAACAAACAGTAGATTTGAGATTGCCGAAGTCAGCCTGATACATGGTCCAAGTGCTGACAGCACAACAGAAGCATTCCTAACTGTGTTTGGAAACACAGGATCTTATTCTGCACCACTATGCACATTCACAGCAGAGATAGATGATGGTAATGTTAGGTTATTAGCAACAAACATCACTAGTGACAGTTGTGTGTTCAAATTCCAAAGAACATTGATAGACCTGTAATAATTACATTAGGTTTATAGAATTACTAATAAATATCTGCAACAAAAAGGATTAATATAACATGGCTAGACAAGGTATCAACATCGGATCAAGTGCAAATGACGGCACGGGTGATCCGTTAAGAACAGCATTTGACAAGATAAACGACAACTTCGTAGAACTTTACGGTACTGACAATGACATCAACACACTTGATGCA